>Ga0316612_1000009_pt1 | contig 99402 bp, 96 predicted proteins | sample MIS2016226_MG_FD_207676 | JGI IMG/M metagenome (GOLD analysis project Ga0316612, IMG submission 207676) | Microbial mat bacterial communities from Middle Island sinkhole, Lake Huron, Michigan, United States - MIS.2016.226 | ecosystem: Environmental > Aquatic > Freshwater > Lake > Sediment... | reverse complement strand
GCCACCTAGGGCCATTTCAAGAAACATGGGGTTTTACCTCTTTTGCATAACGGTCAGGACAAGCGGTAGATTATGACTATATTTTAGCTTGTAGATGGCTCTTTTGTCAAGGTAAATTGGGCCGGCGGCCCGCCAGGGTCGCCAGGATGGCAACCAACGGAGGCTAGGCCGCTTGCCTGGCCCGCCCGCAACGTACCGCGCTCCGGTCTGTTTCGCAGGCTAGAAGCCCGCGCTACGGTTCTAAGCTAAAGGTCAAGCATCTTCCAAACCCTCGAAGACCACCACGCCCATGGCCCCTGGGCCGATATGGGTTGTAATGGTGGCCCCAAACTGGACTACATTGACCCTTTCACGCGGAAAGATCGGCTCGACCTTCTCCATTAGCTTCTCAATATCTTCAGGCGTGGTTGCATAGAGCATCGTTACTTCTTGCACGTGGGGGAAGTCTTCAATGAAGGTGTAAAGACCTTCAATGGCTTTGGCTCTGGTCCGCGTCCGCTCGTAGGGTACAATATCTCCATCGTCGAGGAGTAAGAGGGGCTTAATCCGCTGCATCGAACCCAGTGCTGAAGAAGCAAGGGCCAGCTTCCCACTGCGCTCCAGGTATTCTAAGGTATCTACGAAGAAGACCGCATGGGTATGGCGCAGCATCGCGTTAATCAGGTGTTGGACTTCGGCGGGGGTAACCCCTTCTTGTTTAGCTAGACGGGCCGCGGCTAAGACGACCATCCCAAGCCCCATTGAGGCCGACTTGCTATCAATGACCTCAATCCGTGTGAGCGAAGCAGGCAACTTTGCACAGGCCTGTTGGGCGGCTTTATACGTACCCCCTAAACGGTTGCTCAGGTGCAGGGAGAAGATGTGATCATACTCTAAGGCTAACCGCCGATAAAGATGCTCAAAGGTCATCGGTGAAGGGTGGGAAGTACTAACATTCTCGGCCCCGTTGGCCAGCATGTTATAGAATTGGTCATTCGTAAGGTCTTGGTTGGCCCGATAGGTTTTGTCTTCAATGTGAAGGAGAATCGGTACGACATCGATCCCTAAATCAGCCGCCTGTTCAGGGGAAATATCAGCGGAACTATCGGTTATGATCTTTATGCCACTCATTAACTTACTCCTTGAGTTTATAAGCTATTTGCCAAAAAGGGAAGGTTATGCTATATTTACGCAGTCTGAAAGATTAAGGGCTAATCACAGAAATTTGAGGTCTACCATGGCAAAATGCCAATTTACAGGGAAGGGAACGACGTTTGGCCACAATGTGAGCCACTCTAAACGGCGGACTAATCGGAAGTGGAAAGCTAATATCCAAAAGCTAACGCTCGTCGGCCCAGATGGTAAGCGGCAGAAAGTTAAGATTGCAACCAGCTATCTGCGAACCCTCTTCAAAATGCGCTAGGTTTAGCGCAGCCCTCAGACCTGGGAAGGTCTTTCAAACTCCCAGGTCTGAAAACTTCTTCCTCCCGTAATTCCCTCTTCCCTGGCCTGAGCTACACGAAGTCCAGCCACCCGTATTTATCTTCCCGTTCCCCTTGCACGATCTCGAAGAAGGCCGTCTGGATTTTGGTCGAGATTGGCCCACGTCGACCTATCCCAACTTGAATACCGTCAACCGAGCGGACAGGCGTGATTTCGGCAGCCGTTCCCGTAAAGAAGATTTCATCAGCCAGATAGAGCATCTCACGAGGAAGAACCTGCTCCCGCACTTCGATGCCCTCTTCCCCAAACAGGGTGATCACACTTTCACGGGTGATCCCTTCTAGCACCGAGGAAGATAAGGGAGGGGTGTAGGCCACCCCGTTGCGGATTAGGAAGATGTTTTCCCCACTCCCCTCACTCACAAACCCTGCATAGTCAAGAGCGATTCCTTCGGCATAACCGTTCCGCAAAGCTTCCACCTTCACCAGTTGCGAGTTGAGATAGTTGCCCCCCGCTTTCGCCAAGGCTGGCATGGTGTCGGGCGCATAGCGCCGCCAAGTCGAGACGCAAACATCTACCCCTTGCTCCATCGCCTCTTCCCCCAAGTACTTCCCCCAAGGGATGGCAGCGATGATCACTTCCACGGGACATTCCTTAGGGTTGAGTCCAATCCCCCCATACCCAAGGAAGACCAGCGGGCGAATGTAACCAGAGCTAAGATGGTTGACGCGCACCGTCTCCTTAATCGCCTTACTTAGCTCCTCTGGGGTATAGGGAAGCTCCATGCGGTAAATCTTTGCGGAGTCGCAGAGCCGCTTAACATGCGGCGGGAGCCGGAAGATCGCGGTCCCCTTTGGGTTTGCATAGCAGCGCAGCCCCTCAAAGACACTACTCCCATAGTGCAAAGCATGGGTTAGCACGTGAACCGTCGCCTTTTCCCACTCGATCAACTTACCGTTAAACCAGATGAGTTCCGTCTTTTGAATAGCCATTGAACGTTCTAACCTTTCTTACTTCCAAAAACCATTTAGAGCAACCCCTTCTCCAACCATTGAGCTAAGACCTCACGGGCTTCCCGCCCAGCAATCCCCCGATGACTGAGCGCATTCTTCTCAGTGGGAGTAAGCTCCGCAGCGGTCTTATCAGCATCTACCACGTAGAAGATCGGGTCATAACCGTGCCCCCCCGTCCCTCGTGGCGCAAGCTCTATCGCCCCGTACCAAGTTCCCTCCACGAAGACCGTAGCCCCTCCAGGGCGAGCCAAGGCCAAAACGCAAACAAACCGAGCAAGCCTTTCGTGAAAGGGAAACCCCTCTAACTGCTTGAGAAGGTACGCATTTTGGGCCTCCCCTGTTACATCTCCATACCGTGCTGAATAGACTCCTGGCGCACCTTTCAAAGCTGCTACTTCCAACCCACTATCATCGGCAATGGTCGGGAGACCACTCAATTGCAAGTAACCTTCTGCCTTTAACCGTGCATTCTCGGCATAAGTAGTCCCCGTTTCCGCGATCTCCGTGGTGATCCCTACGTCATCCAGTGTGAGAAGGGTGAGCGCTAACCCGGCAAAGATTTGTTGCAATTCCCGCAACTTCCCTCTATTCCGCGTTGCGACTAGAATGTTGGTCATCGCAAGTGTTCCTTTTTACTTGACCTAGCTCTGACGACTCTCTTGGGTTATCTCTGACGACTCTCTTGGGTTATCTCTGACAACTCTCTTGGGTTATCTCTGACAACTCTCTTGGGTTATCCCTGGCGACTCCCTTGACCCGTAGCATGAAGATCGGTTAAGGTCTTTAGCGCAGGAAGAAATAGCCAATCCATGCAACCCCTAAAAAGCGCCCAACCTTCCCTGCTAGACACGCGCTAAAGTAGGTCCGAAAGGGCATCCTTAGCGTCCCTGCGGCTATCCCTGCAAGGTCAAAAAGGGGCGAGGGAATGAAGGCCAAAATGAAGATGGTCAAAGCTCCCCACCGTCGTACTTCCCGCTCGATGCGGGGGTAGAAGCGGGAGCGTGAAGCAAGGGTACTTCCGCCATAGCCTGCTAAGTAGCCCGTGGTTTCCCCTAACCCTGCTGCCACCCCCGCGATCAAGCCCACTAGCCACGGGTTGAGGCTTTTGCTGGCTAATAAGGCCGCCCCTAATGCGGGGGAGGGAAGAAAGAGGGAAGCGCTAGAGAAGAGCGTCAGAAAGAACACGCCAGCGTAGCCTAAGTTGCCTAAGCGCTTAAAGAGGTCAGCAGGGAGAAGGGCTAAGGCTAACGTGAGGAGAACGGTAGCCGCAAGTAGCCCCGCTAACTGCCAGAAGTTTTCGGCAGGAGGCTGAGGTGGCGCGGTGCTTTCGCCGTGATTTGACGATGGGGATTCGTTAGTCAGCATAGCAGAGAGAGTACCTTTTTTTGGCTGCGCTGTCAAGGGGCAAAATGCGGTACAATAGCTGGGATTCGGAGTCAGGAACAACGGCGTTGCTGGCTGCGAATCACCTATGCAATTAAGCCTTTTCTACCAAATGGAGTAAGTTTAGCCCCTATGCTAAAGTATCTTTTCAAGACTATGCGCCCCCACCAGTGGGTAAAGAATGTCTTTGTCTTCACAGCCCTAGTCTTTTCGGAGCAAAGACTCTGGACAAATCCTGCGAAACTGTTGCTAGTGACGCTTGCCTTCCTTACCTTTTGTCTTGCAGCGAGTTCTATCTATCTTTTGAACGATCTAGTAGATCAAGAAAAGGATCGGGCCCATCCTAAGAAATGTCATCGCCCGATAGCTTCGGGGAAACTTAGCCCGCGAGTTGCAATTGTGGCGGCCTGTCTCTTAGCACTGAGTGCATTAGGGACTGGCTATTTCCTTGACAAAAGTGGAGGCTTTCTGTTGACCCTGGTTTTGTATGTAGTGATTCAGGGTTTATTCTATTCCTATGTCCTGAAGAATATCGTTATCTTAGATATACTGACGATAGCGGCGGGCTTTATTCTCCGGGCTGTCGCTGGGGCGGTAGTTTTACATATCACGATTACGCCCTGGCTTTTGGTTTGTATGGGCTTATTGGCGATCTTTCTGGGGGTGGGGAAGAGGCGGCATGAGCTAGTTTTGCTAGAGCAGGGCGCAGGGGAACATCGGCGGATTCTGGCGGAGTATTCGCTTCCCATGCTTGACCAGATGATCTCGATTGTCACCGCAAGTATCGTTATGGCCTATAGTATGACGACGTTTTCGGCCCCCGTAGCCCCGCGAGAACCTTATCCCGTGCTAATGCTAACGATTCCCTTTGTGGTCTACGGTATCTTCCGCTATCTCTACTTGATCTATCAGAAGGGGGAAGGGGGCAGTCCTGATGAGTTGATTCTAACGGATACTCCCTTAGCCCTCAGTATTATTCTATGGGGCCTTTCGATCTTGAGTCTCTTATTTGTCTTTCGGAAGCTAACCTAGAGGAAAAGTAATGCAACTAAAGCAGGATAACCTTACCTTCATTAAGTTGGGGGGGTCGGTGATTACCGCTAAAAGCGGGAAAGAAGCCCCTGATCTGGCAATCATTCAACAACTGGCGCAGGAGCTAAGTCGCGCTTACAAGGCCTTGCCCAATCCCCAAATCCTCTTAGGGCACGGGAGTGGCTCTTTTGGGCATCATTACGCCGCGCAATATCGGGTTCATGCGGGGGTGCAAACGGCTGAGGAGTGGCGGGGGTTTGCCCTTACGGCGGGGGCGGCTTCACGGTTGAATCAATTGGTGGTTGATGAGTTGCTAAAGGTAGGGTTGCCAGCCCTGACCTTTCAACCTTCAGCATCCTTGCAGAGCGGGGGAGGAAAGATTACAGATTGGCAGACGACGACCCTTAGACAAGCTCTCCACTATGGCCTACTACCCGTGATTCACGGTGATGTAGCCTTTGATTCCGCGCAGGGAAGTAGCATTGTTTCGACAGAAAGTCTGTTTACTTATCTAATCTTAAAGGCTTCTTTCATTCCAAAGCAAATTATTCTGGTCGGGGAAGATGCAGTCTATACGGCTGACCCTCGGCTAGATCAGGCCGCACAAAGGATACCTCGGATTAGTAGCTCTAACATTGCTACGGTGCTAGGGCAAGCGGGAGGTTCCCATGCCGTAGATGTTACGGGGGGGATGCAAACAAAGCTGGCTACGATGTGGCAATTGGTAGAGGCTATCCCCTCGCTGACCGTCCAGCTTATTGGGACTAAGCCTGGGCTACTCTATCAAGTTTTATGCGGGGAGGGAGAGGAAGAAGGAACCATCATCGCGCACGAGTAAGGGGGAGGGGCGAGGAATGGGCCTTTGCGACCTTTCTGGTCGCAAAGGCCCATGGCCCATGGTTGGCTTAATAGACCCAGGCCTTTGCGGTCTCGCAGACCCCTTGTAGCGCAGGCTTCTAGCCTGCGGGCCAGGCCGGAGGCCTGGCCTCCGCCTTGGAGACCTAGACCGCAAAGGTCGCCACCGTTACCGTTAGCGCCGCCCCCGTTGCCTGAATGGTAACTGAGCTTGCCGTGGTAACTGAGCTTGCGGCGGTAACTGAGCTTGCCGTGGTAACTGAGCTTGCCGTGGTAACTGAGCTTGCCGTGGTAACTGAGCTTGCCGAAGTTACCAAAGGCTACGGCTGCACTCCCAGTTCCTTCAGCCACTTCTCCAATTCCTGCCGCATGGTTTGGTCTTTGGTCAATTGCAAAGCCCGCTTGAAGGCTGCAATTGCGCTGGCTGTTTCGCCCTTTCGCTTATAGACCTGCCCGATCCCGTGGTAGGCGTAAGCAAACTCTGAGTCAAGTTTAAGGGCATTATTAAAATCCTGAAGGGCTTTGTCAAGCTCACCTTTCTTAGTGTAAGTATACCCACGGCTGTGGTAGGTATTAGCTCTTGGGCTGAGGTCAAGAGATGTATTAAGGTCCTGTAGTGCAAGGTCATAGTCGCCTTTCTCAGCAAGGGCATACCCACGGTTATTATAGGCAGCGGCATCTTTTTGGTCGAGATAAATTGCCTTGTTGTAATCCTGGATCGCAAGGTCATAGTTACCTTTCAGTTGGTAGGCGTACCCCCGATTGTTGTATGCGTTGTAGGCAACAGAGAGTTTCGGGTTAAGGTCAAGCGCTTTGTTGTAATCCTCGATTGCTTTGTCATTGTCACCTTTCTTAGTGTAAGCAACCCCACGATGGCGGTAGGCATCAGCATCTTTCTGGTCGAGGTCAATGGCCTTGGTGTAATCCTGAATAGCTTTGTCAAGCTCACCTTTACCATAGGAGACATCTCCACTCTTGATGTAGGCAGTAGCATTTTTATCTTCAGCCTGCACAGTAGGCTTGAATACAAGTAAAATAGGCACTAAAAAAGAGTAACTAGCTACTGCAATCCCTAAGCTAATGAAAGGTAAAGTTATTTGGGCAAAGCGGCGTAGCCTCATTATTTTTTTGATGAACAGTAAATAGTAGATATAGAGGAGTATAAATCCAAGGATCACCAGGATTAAGAACGATAAGATTACTTGCGAAAGCGAATCTTTAGTCAATCCAATTTGAGAAAGATCTGCAAGTTGTCCAATAATAAACGTAAAAACACCTATAGCTGCTGCAATCCATCCCCAAACCGTTTTTAGCCATTCCCAAAGGGAAAGTTGCTGAGGCGCGGGCGAGCTAGGGGGCGGTGTATTTTGGTTGGCGTTTTGGAGATTTTGTCTCCAGCGTGCAGTTCTTTGGGCCATTGTTAAGTTCTCAATTCTATTCCAATGCGAAAACGAATTAGCTTCATTATAACATTATCTGCCAGTCCCTCGCGCTGGTTTTGGCAAACTCAACCAGCGTTCTCCGACCCCCGTGGCCTGAGCTTGCCGAAGGCAACAGCCTGGGCAGCCTACAAAGGACTGGGTTCCACAAAAGTTTGTATTACAGGATGATGACGATGATAAGGGAGACCTTTGCGATTTTAGAAACCGCAAAGGTCGCCCAGGAATGAAAGGAAGGGGAAATTAGTTAGCGTCGCTGAAGCGTTTGAATTCCCCCTTCTCAGAAGCAACCCAAATTCGCTTCTCATTGCTACTGGAAGTAGCAGGCATCGAAAGCATCCACCCCTTCTGGAACATTTGCATGGCTCCGTTCCCACTTTCTTCGCTACTTGTAGCGCATTGCCCCAGCGCGTTAGCAATTTCAGGGTGGGCAACCATTAAGCTTCCAAAGCCCAGCGTCGGCTTAATTCGGCCTGTGGGGCAACTGTAGCTAGGCCGATTGTTGGGAAGGTCAGCCTCTTTGAAGCTTTGCCAAGTTCCCTCTTTCTCCCCAAGGAAGGCATAAATGACCTTGTTGCGCCAATAGAGAACCCCGTTGGGGAAGTATTGCACCGTACCTTGAGCGGTAGTTTCGGCCTCTATTGCACACCCCAGCATCTCCCGTACAGCAGCTTCAGCTTGCCAAAGCTTCCCAAAGCCCAGCACGGGCATCATGGCGCAGGTTGCGGATCGAGCATATCGCCAGCTAAGGTAGTGGAGACCTACATTCCCCATCTCAACCTTGTAGCCCGTTGGGTTATCGGGTGTATAGGTCAAGACGCGCCGTTCAAAGGCTTGCATCAAGACATCCTTTTCACCCCCCCCGACCTTCACCTTGGCCCAATAAGGTTCGCTGATTGGTAAGCCTAGCACGAACTTCCAATCCATTACCATCCCCTGCACATACTTCCCTCCCTCATAGACAATGCCTGGTTGAATGAAGTAGTCAGTGAAGATACGGGGGATATTATGCCCTATCGTTTCGTCATACCCGTCAAGGGTGATGTTGTAGTTGGCTAGACGGGTCTCATCAACGGTAGTGCCATCTTTCTTGAGAACCGCGATCACGGTTTGACCTTTGCGCCGGGCCGCAGGAGCAGCATTCACGGGGAAGGCAATGCTGCGGAAAGAGCGGTAGGTCGGGGCATCAGAATTGATGCGAGCGGCATCCCCCGCAACAGCTTCGTCGGCGGGGGTACTTTCCCTGAAGCTGCTATTCCCGATTTGAATGAAACCTTCTACCATCTCAGCTACTAAGCGGCCATTCGTAACGTACCACTTATCGCGGGCAGCGTTAGGATTGTTGATTTCCATCCGACTCTTATCAAAGTATTGAACTAACCGCGTTCCCCCTTGACCTTCAGCATAAGCTTCTCGACTTCCCCCCGTCAAGGGCATAGGCCCCCAAATCCAGGAGCGAGCTTGCAAACCAGGGGCCCCACGGGCTAAAGGTTGATCGGTCCTTTCCCAAACCTTCTCAAAAGCTGAGTCAGCAAAAGAGCCATCTGAATCGGGAGGAGGTAAATCTGGCTCAGGGTAAGGGTTGGAAGGGGTCGAAGTTGGGCGCAAAGGGGTCTTGGTCTTCGTAGGGATAGGGGTCTGGGTCGCAGGCGGCTCATAAGGTCGGAGCGTCGCTGTGGGGTAAGGGGTCTTCGTAGGATAAGGGGTGACCGGCGGAGAAGAAGAAACTGGGGGCGAAGATGGATAAAGGCTTGGGGTCGGAGTAATAACTGAAGGGCCATCGTTCCATGTTGGGCAAGGATCAAAAACGTTCATCACGATCAGATCTGAGTTGGCATAGCCTTTATGTGTACCTTTAACGTTACCAATTCCGAGAAAACCCTCACTTTCAGAGGGGCCACTATTGTTAGTATAGGAATTCCAGAGGATTGCGTGGCGATGCCCCCAACTACTCCCGCTATCATCGTACATCCAATTGTAGACCGCTCGCTCAATTGGGAAATTCCAATTGCTCCAAAGGACAGCTAGGTTTTCGGCCACGCCGAGGAAATCGTGGCAAGCGTTAATGGTTGAGTTAGCTTCCAGCCGTTTCCAGGGGCCTAAGCCATCTGCATCATGACTAAAAGCATCATTCTCAAGGAGATATTGAGCATAGGCTTGAGCCACACTGGTAACGTTAGATTCTAGCCCTGAAAGGGGCAATAAACCCCGATCAATTCGTTCCTGATTGATCAGCCAAAGGGCTTTTTCTCCCCCCGATTTGCTATCCCATTCAGCTTGCGAGGGCAAAGTCAGCTTCACTCTGACCGTATTATCGCTAGTCCGGGCCGTGTTGAAGCGAGTTTGAACATCCGTAACGCTGCTTTCGGTGCTAAAATCCCATTTAACGTCGGTAGAAGGGTCGGCGGGATAATCGGCAGCTTGGGCGGGCAAAGGGGTTAAAGGCCCCTTGAACAGAAGACCAACGAGGAGAATGAAGCTGAACCCCAGCGTGATCGGCCAGTGAACATGCGATTTACGCATTGTCTTTCCCTTTCTTCGTTCCTAGAAATAAGAACTTTCCTTAGCATACCAGATCTAGCACCGCTAATCAAATCTTCAGCAAATTAGTTGCTCCTTTCTCAACCTTAGTAGATCAATTAGAGATGAATTGTTACCGCATAATTAGGGGAAGGTAGTTGCGAATAGCGTCGCTTATTACTTCTACTGCCGTATTGCTCTTTGCAAGAACCTGACTTCCCGTACTGGTACTATCTCTGATACCTACTTCAATGCTCAAGGTCGAACCTTCAGGAGCATCGGTTTGCACGGTGAGCGCAAAGTTGACTTCTCCCCGCTGTCCTGGGGCTAAATCACCAAGCGCAAAGGTGTAAGTTTGGCCTGCCAGAAGTTGTCCTCCTTGAAGGTTTACGGTACTGGCCAAGGCCCAGCCAGGGGTGCTATTTGCTGGATCAAAGGTAGTGTAGAGAGGGGGAGAAAGCGAGAGAATAACTTTGGTCGCCGTCAAGTTGCCCGTATTACTATAGGCCAAACTAAAGTGAAGCGTTTGCCCTGGACTGATTTGTTTAGATGCACCTTGCACCCGAATGTTGAGTTTGGGGGCAGGAATGGGCGTGACCGTAGCCTTTGCGGTAGGGGTTTTGGTGGGTGTAACTGTTACCTTTGTTGTAGAGGTCGCGGTGGGCGTAATTGTAGCCGTAAGGGTCACCGTAGGGGTTAGATCATAGACATATATTGGCGTTTTACTGGGCGTAGGCGTGACCGTTAAGGTTGTTGTAAGAGGAGATGTGTTAGTAGGGGTCAAAGTAGGCGTATTGGTGGGGGAAAGGGATTCTGATCCCGTCCCCTTCACCGTAAAGGAATAGCTTGGGGTATTGGGATCATTACTAGTGATTGTAAGGGTAGCACTCCGCGCCCCCGCCACGCTCGGTTTAAAGGTGACTTTGAAGGTCGTACTCTTACTTGGGGCAACGGGGCTAATGGTATTAGTTTCGTCAACCGTAAAATCCGTAGCACCCGCAACCACAACCTTTGGCGTGCCCGTCAGGTTTAGGTCAACTGTCCCCACATTCGTCAGCGTGAATTCAACGGCAGAGCTACTCTTGTTCACGCTGACCGCACCAAAATCATAGTTGCCAGTGCTATTGGCAATTGGGTTATTCCCCTGCTTCAAGTTGAGCATGTCATAGTTCCACGTTGAGCAGGGATCAAAAACATTCAGTACGATAAGATCAGATTTGGGATAGCCACTATGTGTACCATTGACATGGCCAATTCCCAGAAAACCCTCATTTCCCACTGGCCCACTATTGTTGTTGTATGATTTCCAGAGGACCGCGTGGCGGTGGCCCCAGCTACTCCCACTGTCATCATATATCCAATTGTAGACCGCTCGCTCAATTGGGAAGTTCCAATTGCCCCAAAAGACAGCTATATTTTCGGCCACGCCGAGGAAATCGTGACAAGCCTTAATAGTTGAATTAGCTTCCAGCCGTTTCCAAGGATCTAAACCATCCACAGTGTGCCCAAAAGCATTCTTGTCAAGAAGAATTTGAGCATAGGCTTGAGCTACACTGATAACATTAGGTTCAAGGTCTGAAAGAGGTAACAAACTCCGATCAATTCGTTCTTGATTGATCAACCAAAGTGCTTTTTCGCCATCAGACTTTTTGTCCCATTCAACTTGGCTCGGCATAGTTAGAGTTACTTTCACAGTGCTGTCGTTAGCACGGGCCGTGTTGAAGCGAGTTTGAAGATCCGTAACGCTGCTTTCGGTGCTGGAAGCCCACTTAATATCGGTAGAAGGGTCAGCGGGGTAATCGGTGGTTTGAGCTTGGAGCGAAGCTAAATATCCCATGAAAAAGGAGCCAACGACGAGGAGAAAAATAACCCACGCGGTGATCGGCCAGTGAACGTGCGATTTACGCATTGTCATTCCCTTTTTTCGTTCTTAGAAATAAGAACCTTCTTTAGCATACCATATCTAGCGCCGAGAAGCAAATATGTAGCACGCTAGTTACTCTTTAAGCAACCGCAACCCCTCAATTTGGATCCTTCCCCCATCTCCCGCGCCGACGGGGTCAAGCCTTAAACCCGTTACAACCCCTTCCCAACCTGGCTTATCTGTCAAAGGAATCCGATACGTAGTCGCCCTTTGGCCTCCCTTTAGCGTGCGCCTAAGGGAGCGAGCTTCAGCAAAAAGGCCCCTTTCGTCAGCGAAGAAAAGCTGCAAATCTCGATCCTTCACGGCCACGGAGGTCGCAATTCGTAGCTCAAGCGTCGTGTAATGGGAAGCAAGAAGGTTCAGTTTAGGGCTAATGAGGGAAGGGTCTGCGCCTGGCAGGAAATCCCACCCTTGTTGCCCCACCTTTTCCTCAATGAGTTTCTTTCCTTGCCACCCCCACTTCCCCTTGGTAAAGTTCCACCCTTCCCCAGCAGCTAATTCCTGAGCAGAAGGGAAGCGAGAGTAAAGGGGTAAGCTTGCAGGAAGGGGGAAAGGGGTTAAGCCTGGAAGGTAGGGAGCAAAACAACCTTGCAAATCAGCTTGTGTCAGCCGAAAGCGCGTAAAGATCGGTTCAGGAGCCGCAGCTGCGGGGAGCTGTGCATCTTGCAGGTGCAGGAGCGCGTCGGCAAAGAGAAACGCTCCCCCCTGCGCGAGGGTTGCATCTATTTGGTACTGAAGGTGTTTGCATGTTTCCCCCCAAACACCTTTGTTTTCAAAGAGGCTCCGATTCAAAGAAATGACTTTTGCCCGTTTCTCGTAATACTTCAGATAGAGTTGCTGAATATCATTGGTTACAAAAAAGAGATCAATTGGTTTACTTTGGTCAGCTAAGGCTCGCGCAGTCTGCCTTAAACTATCGCTATCTGCATTTCCTCGGCGCGTAATCGTTTCATAATTCGTGGTAAGCATGGTTAAACTAAGCAGAAGGGTAATTAAAACCCCAGGATGCCAACGGGGGCCACTTCCCTTGAGCGCTAAAAGTAGCAAGAGGAAAAAGGGAGGAAGGCTGGCAATCCAGAATTCACAATTATCTGGCTCCCACCAAAAAAAGAAACTTCCATAAACAAGCAGCCAGCCAATGAGGCAAAACACTAAATTCCTATAGGTTTGAAATAATTTCCGCAGCGCGAAAGTAATTAAACCCACGAGCCACAGCCCTAGAAAGCCCCCATTTGGTTGAGCAAGCGTTATAGCAAGTCCTTCCCCAAGCCTAAGAAACCTTTGCTCTGTGGGTGAACCGCCCCACCAGCCCGTATGCAGATAAAGAGTTAGCCAATCAATAAAAAGGGGAAAAGAAGGAAGCCCTTGCAAGCCAAACCAGACAAAGAGATAGCCCCCCACAACAAGCAGGCCTAAGGGTAAGCTATAGGCAAGAAAAAGTTTGCTTCGTTGTTGAAGGGTTTGGTTTGGGGTAGCTAAAAAGAGAGCCATTGTTCCAGGAAAACAAAAAAGTAGATTGGTTTGATGAAAAAAGACGGCAAAGCTTTGAGCAACCCCAAGCATAAGACAAGTTTGGCGCGTTGGTCTTTTGAGTAAATTTGTTGTAAGCCAGAGGCAAATAATCAAAAAGAGTGTGGCAATGGTGTAGACTTCAACTTCAACTGCATAATACCAATAGGCATTGCTTGAATTTAGCAGAATCGTTCCACAAAGGGCGAGATCAAGGCGGTTAGTCAACTTGTGAATTAGCGTAAAAAAGAGACTGCCCCCCAAAGCCCCCGCCAGCGCATTCGTGATTTGCAGCGGGATAGCAGCGCTCTGAAGGCCCAGAAACTGGCCTAAATAGCGAACTAATTTGCCTACTGGCCCATAAGCTAGGTGATGCGGATGAAAAACTTGCAGCCAGGGTTTTTGGTCAACATCGAGAATGTAGGTCAGCGCATCGAAAGTATGCACTTGTGTGAGCGTTGTGAGGTAGAGCGCAAAGCTGGCCAAAAAAAGGAGGGGCGTTAAGCTCCCTCGAATTTTAAAGCGGTTAAAAGAAGGTTTTAGCATTGGCAGTAGATTACTTTAGAGTTTCTTGTGGGGTGAAGGGGTAAGAACTAATTGATCACCGACTTGAGTTTGGGTTGGGGGGATGAGGTTCGGCGGCAATTCGATAACATAATGCGCCCCCCAAACCCCCGCAAAGGGGCGATAGGGGGGCATAGCAACGCGCAGCCCAATGACTTGATCTTGTTGATTGAGAAAGAGAAGATCAATGGAAAACCGCATAAAAAAGGTGTGGATGCTCCATTCAGGATAGATCAGCAAGCCTTCGCCCGCGGCTAAACCTGCTTTACCCATCAGGCCAAGAGCGCGAGACCAGAAAGTGTTGGCTAACGTACACTGTTCAACAAGGATAACGTTCCGTGTTTGGTTGAAAATAGTGAGCTTATGGTTTGGCATAGGAATGGAAAGAGAAACGATTAGGGCGTTAAGCGAAAATCCCTCAACTTCACCTTAAAAGCCACTGACCATCATCTTTGGCACAGCAGGCCCTAAAATGATGACAAAGATGGAGGGAAAGATAAATAAAACCATTGGCAAAAGCATCAACACAGGCGCTTTCCGCCCTTTTTCCTCAGCGCGTTGGCGGCGACGACTCCGCATTTGCTCCGATTGAATCTTGAGAATCTTCGCAATAGAAACCCCGAGCTGATCGGCTTGAATCACGGCTGAAGTAAAGGTTTGCACATCATCTACGCCTGTGCGTTCGGAAAGTTCTTTTAAGGCTTGGCTGCGGGTCAACCCCAAACGCATATCAGAAAGCATGCGCTTAAATTCCCGCCCTAACTCGCTTTCCCACTTGGCGGTTACCCGTTGAAGCGCAATATCAAACCCCAACCCCGCCTCCACACTGACAGTTAGCAAGTCGAGGGCATCAGGAAGCGCCTTAACGATTTCTTCCTGGCGGGCTTTCATCTTATTGCCAAGCCATGCTCCTGGTAAAATAAACCCCCCGATTAGGCCCATCCCCGTATAGAGCAACTTTTTGCTCAAATCCAAGTCACTGGAGTTAAAGGAAAAAAGCCCCATGGCCACAAGGAGAAAGACGGCCAGCCCAATCCGAATGCCCATAAACATCACGGGCGTAAGCCCAGCGGGACTGCCAGCCCGAATCAGGTTGAGCCGCGTCTGCTCAACATTTTGTTGGGGGCCCAATTTGCCCAGACTGGCGAGAAAAGACTCGACCAGGGGTGCAATTACCCGTTGATAGAAAGGTTCTTGCAATTCCAGGTTTTGCAAAGACTCACTTTGGCGGCGGGCAATTTGCCCCAACCGTTCTTCGATCACGGCTGTTTTCTGCACTTGCGTGAGAGTTGAGGACACAAAGACTGCAACACCGATGACGATTAGTGTTGAGATGAAGGCTGCAAGTAACACGATTCCCATAGAAATCACCTCACACTTCAATAGTAACGATTTTTTGCATTACGATATAACCACAAATAATCATTGCCCCAGCGGCCATTGGCATACAACACCAATGATCTGGCGGCATCCCCCATGAAAAAAGCGGAGCCATGTAGGTTGGATTGACCGACGAAATGTACAACCCCATCGCAACAGGCAAACCCGTTACCATATAACCCGAAACTCGCCCTTGGGCCGTGAGGGTTTCGACTTCTTGCTTGATCCGTACCCGTTCACGAACGGTATTGCCAATGCTATCCAGAATTTGGGCGAGATTTCCACCGACTTCTTGTTGAATATTGACCGCCGTAACTAAAAGGTCTAAGTCAGTTGAAGGCATCCGCCGCAAGAGACTGCCCAAAGCTTCTTCGGTTGTCCGCCCTAAGCCGACTTCCTGCACCACGCGCTTAAATTCGGTGGAGACCGGCGGATTGGCATCCCGTGCAACTAGTTCACACGATTGCAAAAAGGCATAGCCCCCACGCAAAGAGTTACTTAACATGGTGATGGTATCGCCAAGCTGCGCGTTAAAATCCGCAATCCGCTTTTTTGACAAATTGCTCAGGTAGAGTTCGGGGACAAAAGAGCCAAAAATTGCACAGCCAATGCCCACCGCTATCGCGGCCCGCACGTCGGCGCGGCCCGCGAAGGCTCCCACACCGGCCCCAATGATTCCGGTTGCAATCTTCATTACCAGAAATTCGACAACTCGGACCTTGAGGTCCGCGCTGGCCAGATCTCGCGCTATTTTGCTCCCTTTTTTACTCTTCGTCAAGATCGTATCAATACCCGCCAGCAAGCGCGTGACAACATCAGAACCTTCTTTCTGGGCCACGCGCTTGTCAGTGCCGGTAATTTGCTTCAGGCGGCTTTCCGATGCGGAGCCACGCTTCCGAATGAGAACGACTCCCCCGATCACGAGGATAATAGCCAGCAGAAAGATTAGAATAAAGGTCATGGCAGGTTTTTTCTAGGCTAACAGCCAAGAAACCATTTTCAAAGCTTTGGGCCTAGTGCCCAGAACTGAAGGTTCCTGGCGGAAGAAAGATGTTTTGCGACTCGAATTTCTCGATAAATCTGGGTTCTGCGCCTGTTGGTCGGAGATCACCGATGATTTTACCTTTTTCATCTATTCCCCGTTGGATAAATTCAAAAATATCACGCAAAACAACAACTTCACCCTCCATTCCCTGAACCTCGGTGATGAAAGTAACTTTTCGGCTCCCATCTTTCAAGCGGGATTGTTGAACAAAAACATCGACAGCTGAAACAACTTGCTCCCGAATCGCTTTGGCGGGCAAATCCATTCCCGACATCATACACATTGTTTCTACCCGCGAAACCGCATCTTTGGGCGTATTGGCATGAATCGTGGTCATTGAGCCATCGTGGCCCGTGTTCATGGCTTGAAGCATGTCGAGCGTTTCGCCCCCACGACACTCACCTACGATAATTCGTTCAGGGCGCATCCGCAAGCAGTTAATGACCAAATCCCGAATACTGACTTCGCCTTTACCTTCGACGTTTGCGGGGCGTGATTCCAAAGAGACCACATGATCTTGTTGCAATTGCAACTCAGCAGCATTTTCAACTGTGATAATACGCTCGTCTTCGGGGATAAAGTTAGAAAGAATGTTGAGAAGTGTAGTTTTTCCAGAGCCTGTGCCGCCAGAAACAACGATATTGAGCCGGGCTTCCACACACGCTTCAAGAAAATCGGCCATCTGGCGGGAAATACTCCCGAATTTAATCAAATTATCAATGGTCAAGGCATCTTTCTTAAACTTCCGAATGGTAAGACAGGGCCCAACCAAGGAAAGAGGCCGAATAATGGCATTGACGCGGCTGCCATCAGGGAGCCGTGCATCTACGATAGGGGAAGACTCGTCAATGCGCCGCCCTAAGGGGGAAACGATCCGGTCAATCACGCGCTTGACATGGGCATCGTTTTCAAAAATGACATCCGTTTTGATCAACTTGCCCTTCTTTTCAATGTAGATTTGTTTTGGGCCATTTACCATCACTTCGCTAACATCTACATCTTGCAAGAGGGGTTCAATTGGCCCAAAACCCAGAATATCCGCCGCAATGGCCTCAAAAATGCGATTACGTTCGGCCCGCCCAATCACGATATTCTCTGAATCTAAGATGGAATTGAAAATCTCTTCGACTTGTTTGCGAACCTTAACGGGATCACTTAAATCCATTGAAGGATCAAGCTCATTGAGCAGTTTGCTCTGAACTTGCACGCGCAGATCGGTGGTATGATCCTCTTTTTTATTCGAGGGGCGCACCGCAGGGGGGGCCGCACTTGCATTCCCGTTGCTCTTTGGGGCTGCGCTCCCTGGGGAACTCTCGTTGCTTGAGCCGCTCCCTGGATTGTTGATTCGTTTTAATAGCGACATTAGCTAACCTTCTTCAAAACTAACGGCCCTGGAACATCCCAAATAAACCGCCTGATTTTTTCTCGGTTTTGGCTGTAGCCTGACTCTTCGCTGCCGTTTCGTCGCCCACAGTCTCTCCAGACATCGTAGCCAATTGTTTAGCGAGACTAAAAATATCCTTCGAAGTGCGATGATCCCGCTTATCAATGACCATTGGTACACCTTGGTTAATTGCATTAGTCATTTCAAGCGGAGCATTACCGATCTGAAGCGCGACTTTGTGTTGGATATTCGCTTCAATGTCCGCAACTTTAATGCCCGGCCGACTGTCGGCCTTGTTCAACACCAAGAAAATCTTTTCGCGGCGGTATTCTAAGAGTTCAGCGACTTCCAGGAAAAGCTTGATATTCTTGATGCACGTCATCTCTAAGGCCATCAAAAGTACAATCCGATCCGCCAGATCTAAGGCGGCCAAGGCCCGATCTTGGAAAGAACAGGGAGTATCAACAATCACATAGTCAAATTCGGTGCATAAAAACTCTAAAATCCGTCTAAAATGATCAGCCGTAACTGTTTCACCAATTTGGGGATTGGGTGGGGCAACTAAAACCTTGATTTGCGAAGAATGATTAGCTAAAACCTCATTCAGAAGCTCGCGGTCCATTTCAGTGATGTTTTCTGCTAATTCAGCAATGGTGCGATCAGCGGATTTGAGGTCGAGAATGACTCCAATATCGCCCAAAACGAGGTTGCCATCAACTAAAACGACCTTTTTATTCGTAAGCTGGCGGAGCGCAATCGCTAAATTGGCCGCAACGGACGATGTGCCGACCCCTCCTTTGGGGCTGAAAACGGCGAGTAAATGGCCCTTGGCATCGCTCTTCTGAGGTTGATTTTCGCTGGGCGAAACTGCGGGACCTCTGGTGGGCTTAACAATAACTCGTGCGTAAACACTCCGAATCGCATTGAAGAGATCATCGGAGGGCACAGGCTTGACCAGAAACTCCATTGCGCCCGCAAACATAGCCCGGCGTAAGTAGTCTGTTTCGCCTTGGACGCTCATGATAATCACGCCAATGGGCAAACCTTTGGCCGAAAGAGCTTCTGTGGCCGCAATGCCATCCATTTCGGGCATGTTAATGTCCATCAAAATGACATTCGGCTGGAGCTTTAGCGCCATTTCAATCGCTTGCCGGCCATTGCTGGCCTTGCCAACAACTTTGATGTCCTTCTCGAAAAACAAGAGTTTCTCGATTTGATCGCAGGTATCCGCAATATCGTCGACGATCAAAACTTTAATTATGGTTTCCTCAGACATAGTCCCTCCTGAATGAAGAGTCAAAAAAGTACTATTCCTTGCCTGGTGAAAACTGGTCGCTCAAGGCTTTCGGTTGCTCCGGCTTGGGCAGGCCAAAGTCGGAAAGTAACAGATTAAGCGTTCCGCCCACGCTAGAATCATCAAAGGCATCGTCGCCAGCTCCGCGTAAAACCAGGGCTAGTTTGCCCCCTTCGGTTTGCTTCGTAAACTCCAGCAACTCAGCATCTTTGTCGGTGACGGCCAAGACTAACATCCAAACACGGTAAGGATTGTAACTACCCTCAGTTTGATTGGCCCCTTGAGCGGCGGGAGAGAGCGGTTTCCCATCGGGGCCGACAGCAGGTGGCCCAACGGCAGTAGGCTCTTTCCCCGCTGCTGCCGTTGGCGCTTCGGGAATGGGCGTACCTTTTTCGTTCATCAACATGCCTGGGGGCCGGCGTAAGATCCGCAAAACCTTGGCCCGCTGAACGATGGTTTTGGTTGAAAGATAGCTTTTCCATTCGTAACGCGGCTCTTGCGGCGCTTGCTGCACTTGCACAGGAATCGGGAAGGTTGCAATAATGTCCACAAAATCATTGACGGTGACCATATCCGCAACCCCAGAAAAAGCATTAACTTCGATAGGATAAGCCTTGCGGCGAGGTCGATCTGCTTCTTTTGGCGGAATCTTTTGCGATAAACCTGGCTCGATCAGCATCTTTTTTCTGATCTTATCTCCCGAACCAACTTTTTCGATTATTTGTTTCCCTTCAACATCGCTACTACTAATGATATAATCAGTGGAGTTGAGATTATACTCACTGGTACTTATCTCCTGCTTGTCGATGTAAGTTTCTGCATTATCAATGATGGTGTTAGGCTGGATGTCGATCTTGGCAACGATAACTTGCACCCCAGGGTCAAAAGTCGGGACGGGAGTTGGTTTCGCGCCGAGCGAGAGGGAGCCTTGATTATTTTGAATGTACCAAAACGTGCCGCCCCCAATCCCCGCTAAAAGCAGGACCGCAACGACGACGACAATAATAACGTTCTTTTGCTCCATAGATCATTAACTTTCGCTTCAGAAAAGGCTACTCTGAGACCCAATCTACTTTCACAAGTCAACGGCTAAAGCCGTTACCCAGACCACGGAGGGAGCTAACATTAGGTAAAGGAGCAGCGCGACTTAGGCCGCCAACGCTTCAGAGCCACGCTGCCTTAACTCAAAAGAGGCCCAGCTTCCCTAAACTCTATTATAGCACACGCCGTGGTTTTTGGTCGACCTTCCTTAACTTAACGAGCGACAAGGGGGAGATAGACCTTCTTGGTCGGGTCTTCCTTCCCCACAAATTTGACAGGGACACTTTCCTGCTTTGAACTTTCAACCGTATAGTTAGCACCGGAATTTAAGATCACGACGAGATTGCGGTCTTCGGTGGCAGAACTATCTTGGACATTCAGGGTCAACGTCGTACTAACGACTCCCGCAGGGAAGATAATTGTCCCAAGGCTACTTGTCCCTGTGGTCGTTAAATTCAGTAGTTTCCCACCCTGGGAGAAGGTAAAGTCTTTGCCCGAAACAGCAGTGCCGCTAATGCTAAAAGTTACCGTTAAAGGTTGGAGGTTACTTAGCGTCTTGAGGTCGGTACTCGCCGAGCGGGTGATGACGAAGACATCGGAGAGCGTAACCGCCTGGGTAACTACGATGGTGTTGGTCGGCGTAACCAGGCTCTGCTTGTTGGTCGTAATCCCAATTCGGTCATCATTATCCTGAATCGTCGCGGTAGCACTATAGTAAATCGTATTAAGTTTGTAATAATCGCTCTTTTGTAGGATCAGGCGCCCGGTTTCGGGCTGCTCTGTCTCGCTATCATCAATGGGGGAAAGGGTGATAAAGGCTTGGGTTTCGTTAGGTTTGATCACCACTTGCCCTGTGGGCGTTGGCTGGAGCGTATAATCAGGTTTCAGCCCCGTAGGGTCCGTAGCAGAACCTTCGAGCTTGTAAGTAACAGTTAGCGGATAAGCGGCCAGCGTACTCCGCTCAACCAGAAAGGTTGCTGCCTTGGGGGTTTTTCCGGCCCCAGTTTCAGCAGTGGCCCCGTCTTTAGTCACAAGCATGACGATAGGTGGGGTATAGGTCATACTGACCGTAAAAGAGAGGTTGGCGAGATTATTCTTTTCGTTGTACTCACTGACATAGCCATTGCGCTGCCCGGCCAGCCATTCTTTGGGGGAAATATAGGAATCAACCATGATGGTCGCGGTATAGAGGCCAGCTTTGGGTAAGAGTTCGACTAAGCTTTTCTCTTGACAACCCTTTGGGGCGGCGGAATCGCACCAGCTGCCGATCTTAAAGGGTTCACCAGCTTTAATCGCGCTTTTAGAGATGTTTGTATAGACTCTTGTGGGGGCGGCTAAGACAACCGTTTGGCTGGTAGCTGAAGTTCCCGTAACCATAATGGTGTTCGAGAGCGGAATCGTGGGGGTTAGCGCTTGGGTTCCAGGGCCAAAGATCAATAAATCCACAAAGAAATCTCCTTGGCCCCCCACAGCACTCAGTTCTTCAGTTTTACTGCCATCTTTCATTTCGTTCTTAATGACGATATCGAGGTCTTGCAAAACATCCTTTTGGCCCGCCAGCCAACGCGGTTTGGTAAGCTCTGGCTCGACCCAAAGATCAGCGCTGCCCGCCAGCGTACTACGAAAGAAGACATTAAGGAGCAAAGGCGTGACGGTTGACGACGCATCACTGCTACCTTTCAAATAGGCGCGATATTGAAAGCACTTCATGGTGCTGGGGCCATCTTGTAAATCTTTGGCCACATTCCACCCACTTTCCGAGCGTTGCCCAGGATTATCAGGGTCAAGGTTGATTTCTTTCCATTGGCTCCAGGTGGGCGAAGTACAACTGCTGGCGAACCGGTAGGCCATCTCAATATCCGTGCCCGCAGGCAGTTCGGTGGCCCAGGCCAGATTGTCCCATGAGCCAAGCGCGGGATTTGTAAAGTCAAAAGCGCGGGAGAAAAACCAGCCATTATTGGCATAGTTTGTTTGTTGACTTGCGTCGGTGGTCGTTGTTTTCTGAATCTTAGCCGTGAAGATTAGGTCCGAGGGGCCACTATCACTTTTGCCGCCCAAGGTGTAGAGAAAGGCCAACCCTTCAGTACCTTGCACAACAACGGATTGATGAAAGGCGCGGGGCTGCGGAAGGGCATTCTCGCTGGCGTAGAAGTTGCTACCTGTTGTACCCCCAACTTTGGGCAACTCTAAGTTATCTTGAACGTAGGAAGACAGAACAACGTTGCCATTGGTGGTTGGGGTGGTCTCACCTTTAATCATGCCCCCGGAGACAAAGATTGTGCCATTGATTTCGGCCCCTGAATGGGCCGTGCGGGGGTTAGGCAAAGTCCCACTCCAGTCCCACTCTAGTTTACCCGTCTTTTCGTCGCTCACGGTGGCCCGATAGACGTTGGCAATCGCCCCATCCGCTGTTTCGCCCCCAATAACATACAAAGCTACTTGGGTCGTTTGACTGACCAGATTTGTACTCGCTACGGCCAGCGCGTTCCAAAAGCCTTTAGCCGGTGCATTGGTTCCGCTACTCTCTAGCCGCCCCCAGCTTTCTGTGGTAGGGTCAACGTTGTTACCTTCAGGGTCAGGGTCAAGCAATTTCCCGCTGGCAGGGTCAACAAGCGCCCAAAAAGTAGTCTTTGAAGCTACTTTCACCGTACCGTTGTTTTTCTGCCCCCCAAAGAGGTAGAGGTAGGTTTTGCCCCCAATGGTGGCAGAAGTAACGGCGGGTGATTCTAGACCTTGTTTATCAAAGAGCGTGATGCCTGGAATTTCGGCATCGAGCTTTTGCCAATTCAGGATCTTGCCATCCTTGACGGTAGCCACCCGCACCGCATAACTCGAAAAGCTATTCGTACCTACGGTTGCGGTTCCACCCAAAACATAGATAAAACCACTATTAGGGGTACTGGTGTTGGTGACAACTGAAGTTACGGCGGCGGCATAGATGGGGCCAATGTCATCAGTGTAGCCCGCTTCAGTGGAATTGGAATGTTGCACCGGCAGCAGGACTTTTTCGCTCTGCCATATATCTTTCACATTGCCTATGGGGGGGCTCCCATCTTTCTGGGAGACCGGGACCGACCAAACTTTGTCGGTGGCGGCGGCAGTTCCCCCATTGGTAGGGGTGGCCTGCCCGCCAAGGACAAAAATCCGGTTGCCCAGCACACAAGCCCCAAATTGCGTAAGTTTCTGGGGCAAGAAAAAGGCTGCCGACTCCCATTTGTTTGGAATTCCAACGGAGGAAAGCTGGACTGCCCCGGCCTGATCTTCTACCCACCGCCCGTCAGCATCGTTGAAGCCTCCAACACTATAATCGCTCAAGGCCGTGCGTTGAAAATTGCCCCCCGCGAAATCTCCGAGGAGGTCATCGCCTTTGTAGCTTGAAGCAGCCAAAGAAGCTGCCGGCCAAAGCCTGCTGGCCCCTAAGAGGAGCCCACTCACCAGCACCAGAAGGATCACCTTTTGGGGTAAGCGTTGCGGTAAACGGTGCATAATGAAACCTGCTACTTTCTAGTCTTTAAACGGATGATGGGCCAACTTCAGGAATTTGCGATACTGAGAGCCAGGTAAGAAGCGCTCTTCCAAGGCGCTTGTCACCCGGCTCATTTGAATTCAAGCCCCGTCGGGGTTAGGGTTGGGGTACGGCAGTTGGGCAAACATTCATGTCTTTAGGTAACCCAAGATAAATTGGCGGAGCGGCGACCTCTTTCCCAATGGTTCCCATTTGCGAAACCGAAAAGGGTGCGGACTCGCTCGTCCGATTCAAGGTCGTGGGGTCGACGATAGTGCTATAGACCCGCTGCTCGTCATCGTCACCTTTATAGACCACGTAGGCTTTGAGTTTATAAATTCCAGGGGTCAAACCATTTTCAGGTGGCAAGTTGAAGCCTAGCTTCCCAGTTCGGGCATCATGCTCAATCGGCACGACATCTTTCCCGGCTGAAAGGGGACTGCCATTCTTATCATATAAGTAGACGTAGCCATAAGTTGAACTATTCGGCAAAGGTGGTTCAGGTTTTGGGGTACTCGAATTGAACTTTCCGATGTCAGGGGCATGATCCGTGGTGATCTGGTCCAGCCAATTATCGGAAGGTTTGCTCACACAATCGCCGTTTTGCACCTTACTTTGAATATCACTGAGCGCACTGAGGGACTCTTCCGAAGTAGTTACTGGAAAGAAGGTCTTTTTGGGGTCCGAAGCGACATCACTTAGCCCATCGGTATCCAAATTCTTCCCCATGGCCAAAACATAGACCACTAAACCATCGATCTCTTTCTGCATCGTTACCGAAAGATCGATCATCTGGGTTACGGGGTATTTCTTGTCTTGGTCAATCTGACACCAAGCGATGTTCCCGGAGCGTGCGCCTAAGTCTTGACACTTATCTTGCGGGGGTACATTGGCTTTACCATTTAAGAAGAAGTTCGCTACCCCATCGGTAATGAAGATCACCACGCGGCGATATTTTTCGTCCGGCTTATCACTGGCTTTCAGTAATTGCAGAGCCTTGTAGAAGGCTTCGGGACTTGCCGTCCCACCAGTGGTGAGATAAGAGTCGCCATTGTAGCTCCCCACATCCCGGATTTTATTCCTAATCTCATTAATTAGCAAGGGGTCGCCTTTGCCGGCCCAACCTTGCCCTTCGGTGGGGTAGATTCCTTTGATGGCCGGGTCGGAGCTAAAAGCGACAATGCGGAGGCGGTCTTCGGTTCCCATTCGATCAAAGAGGTCCAGGATGGCGTTTTTGGCCACATAAATACGGCGTTCGTCCTCATTCCGCCAAGGTTCGTCAGACCCTGAACAACTATCCTTAAACCGCATGGTTGAATTGGGGTCTTGCTTCTCGCATTGGACATCTTCGCCATTAAAGGTTCCGTTCCCGCTAAAGTCCCAACTCATGGACCCGCTCACGTCCATGATGACTAAGTAGGCGGCGGGGTCTTCTTTGGGGGGAATATAGGCTTGGACGGGCTTGAGAGAGATTGAGCCTACGAGGCCCAGCAGGTCGGAAGTGGGCAATTCGGTCCGCAAGCAGGGGGTTTCGTTGGCTCGTCCAAGGTAGGCTAGATCAACCCAGAGATCGTTGCCCTCAAGGCCGACATCTCGCATATAGAAATAGCCAAAAGAGTCAACATAGTAGGCCAAACTTTGTTCGGTTTGATGATTAGAGCGCACATAGATCGGCAAGATCATTTTAGTCCGTTGCTCTACATGGTATTTCAAAGTCTCTATGATTTTAGACCTATCCCAGCCTGAACCGATGCTATAGACCCAATCGCGGGGGTTAATTTGGCTTGGGTAGAAAGGATAGACCGAATTACCTTCTTTGTCCTTTGGCAAATCCGTGAAGTCGGTATCCGGCCAACCAGAGGGATTAGAGGCACTTTTCTTGATGACTTCCTCAAAACCCTTCTCTAAACTTCCGGCGGCATTGAACATCCCCTCCATCTCAGCCGGATTCATGTTCGCCTTCCAGCGGAGTAAACTAAAGCTATTGGCGAAGTCATCTCCTTCAGTGGGTTTGCGGAGATAGAAGCGGCGCTGGGTCACCGTTTGGAAATACTGTTTATCAACATATACGCCAAAGGCTCCCTGCTTACAACTGCCTTCGAACTTAGACGAGGGGCAGGTTGGGGCATTAAGGCCGTTGTCCCCAAATTCACTGGCCTTGATCGCAATCGGATAAACTCCCTGGACGGGGGTGCATTTGGCTCCGTAAGTCAAGGATCTAATCGTAATGAGAGATTGGCCCATGGCTTGGGCAAAATAAGTGCCTAAGGCGCTTGTCACCTCAATCTTCATAAACGCGGCCCCTTTGGGTACACTCGTACATTGCCCAACACTACAACTCATTAAGGGACTACCGTTTTCGTCAAGATAGATCGCCTTAATGGCTGTTTCCCCCGCCTTAGGCACAGCGTTAGGGTCATCTAAAACTTTTAGCCCATTGCTTTCAAGCGATTGTTTGAGCGTCAAGCCAATGTCAACATCTTTTTTGCCCGCCAAGAGCGACTCCATCCCGACCAAAGCAGCGGCATTAGCGGCCCGAATGACGTTGCGGCGCTTGACGTAGGCATTGCCAAAATCCACAGAAAGGGCAACCATCCCAATGATAATGACCATCATCATTGCAATTAAGGGCAAACTTTGCCCAGCGGCCTTGCGGGGCGCGAATTTGGGGAGCATAAGATTCTCCTGTCACCAGCCTTTAAGCAGTTGTTTTGCAGAAGGAGCGAAAATTAGGTAAGAAATGAAATGAAAACAGCCTAAGCGCTAAAAATCCTTAGGTCTGAGTCTCAAAGGGTTTTGAAAACTCTTTGAGACTCTAGTTTGCCAGTTTTAAGGGCAGCCAGTAGTGGGGCACGTTGTAACAATGACATCGTCGGCGTAGATATTGGTCGCAGGTTCACTATTATAAGTAAAGTTACTCAGGAATACAGCCTCTACGTTACCTTGGGGGTCAATCGCAATCCGATACTTGTCGGAAGAAGCCGTGAAGGAAAAACTAATGGTAACCCAGCCAGTCGTTGCTTCCTTAAAAGGCCAGGTGGTAGCAGGAGTAAGTTGCGGGGTTATACTTTCCAGAGTCGCTGTACCCCCACTGAGCTTGAAGAGTTGGATTCCCTTTACATCTTCTACAGGGCCATTTGGATCACTTATATCAAGCGGAAGATTTGCTAAATACCCATTATCGTCTACGATCTTTAGGTTTGCCGTGACCTTGTAGGTAGTTCCTGACACTGTTGTGAAGTCCTGGACTATTCGGTTCGTTGTATTTGAGCAAAGACCCTTTTTCCCATTCTTAAAACATGATGTACCTACTGTTGCCACATTGGCGCTATCACCGGTTACTGCCCATTGCCAGCTGGGGCGGCCAGCAAATATACCATATTCGCCATTATCATCCACGTTGTTTCTGGCCGAATCTGTTATCTCAAAGCCTGGGTCTAAGAGGATCCCGCGCCCAAGTGTAACATTATTGAATTTGGCATAGGCTTTGAAGCCCTCATTATGCGAAGATACGGCCAGACCGACTAGGAAACTGCTGCTGGTGTTTGCGCCAAGAGGCTTTGAATCGCCTAATTGGTTCCAGTAATGAGTAGTGTTGTCATAGTAGTAACCCGCAACAGTATTGCCTCTCCGCACCAAAGCTAACCAAACAGGGCGACTGACAACATTGGTAGCTTTCATACTATTACTTTCATCAACCCCGCCTCCCCCATCGGTCTGGCGATAGAGAAACTCTACTTTGCCATCCCCACGCGTAGCAATCATTACTGTTGCTGCGTTTGCAGCTGGAGAACTCCGCATCATCAACCCAGCGCGAGAGCCAGCATCGCCATAAAGAGTATCAACTTTGGCAATGATACTTATTTCCCCACTCTCGCTCTTGGAAACGTAGCGCAGACCATCACCAATACTGGTGCTACCGGAAGCAATGTTTGCGCCTGAACCACAGATTTCGACAGTATTGGAGATAGTTCCTGTGGTCTTGCCCTTGGTGGTTGTTCCAATATCGGCGGTTGTCCAACTCTCGAAGGGCCCTGGGTCTATCCCTGGCTCACACGAAGGAATAGCGGTGGGCGTGTTGGAAGGTGTGAGCGAAGGTGTAAGCGTTGGGGTAAAGGTCGGCAAACCTGTCGGGAAAGGCGTTGGGGTAATGGTCGGCGTGTTGCTCGCTGTCTTCGTTGGGGTCGGGGTTCTGGTATCGGTTGGGGTCTTCGTTGGGGTCCAAGTCGGCGATGGCCCAGGCGTATCGGTTGGGGTATTGCTCGGCGTTGGGGTCGCCGTTGGGGTCTCGGTTGCGGTGTTGGTCGGAGTCGGCGATGGCCCAGGCGTATTGGTTGAGGTTGGGGTTGGCTCCGCCGAGATGATCTTCAAATTGAAGCCATCATAGCCCGCTTGGGTACTTTTATAGGTGTAATAGGAAGTAACCGCCATGCCGACGAGGAAGCGGCGGCCTAGAGTCACGGGTTGGGAGGTCCCAATCGAGATCCAGGAGTTATCTTTCCCGCTGGTTGAATAGGAAGCGACTATTCTTTCGCCATACTTAGTCAGCTTCAGCCAGATCGGGCGGGAGAGAATCACCCCCGTGCGCTGGTCAGCATCGGTGCCATCCACCGAACGAAACTGGAAGCGCACTTGCCCACTCTTGGTCACCGTGACTAGCGCAAAGCTTGAACTTGGGTCATCTGACCCCCGGATCATAATTCCTGTCTTGGCGTTCTCATTGAGACCCGCTTCAGGATTCCAATAGAAGAGGCGGGCCTTGACTTCCATCTCATACGCCGTGACCTCTTGGTAGACATAGTGGAAGCCGCCATCAGTCTTTGTCCAGATTCCCTTACCATCACCACAGACGTAAGTTCGATCTTCTTTCTGCACGACAGTTTTTCCGCCCGAATTCGGGACAATACCATTATCGCCAATAGACTTGTCTTTCCAAGTAGCAGTATCCGAGATGACCACGGTATCGTCGCAGGGCGGCGGGAGAGGCGTGGCCGTCGGCGTGTTGGAAGGAGTCGGCGTGGCGGTAGCGGTGGGTGTATCCGTAGTGGTGGGCGTGGCGGTACAAATGTCCAAGGGACAGATGGTGGCCGAAGGGGTAACGGTATTGGAAGGGGTCGGGGTTGGCCCATTGCCCACCAGCTTTACGTCGGTGAAGAGGGCCCGCGAAAGTTCGCTTCCATTACCTGCCATCACGGCCAACCCCGCTAAGAATTGCCCGTCGGGGTCTGAGATGGTCAGCGGAAGATCGCCACCTGCCTCAGGAATGGTTACAGGTTCAAAGCCGGTTGTCTCGCTTGAAACAGAGAAAAAGGCCGTAATGGTATTCCCCTCTTTGACCAACTTCAGCCAAATCGGGGTTAAGCCCGACAGATTTCCCCCTATCCGGCTTTCGGCCCCATTTCTGTTGCGGTAAAGAACGCGGACTTTTCCATCACCGGCCAGATAAAGGAAAACATAAGCCGCATTCGTGCTTTTGGCGGAGCGAATCATCAACCCCGCATTAGCAGATTCTTTATTGTTGAGGTTAGGATTCCAGGCGGTGAGTTGCGCGACCATGGTCAAAGAAGTATCTGCGCGGTCTTGGTAGACAAAGCGGAAATCATCATTTGCTGAATTCATGGTGAGCGATGTCCCAGCCCCACAAATATACAAACGGGAGCTATCGCCTGTACTTGTTCCTGGGGTATCGCTGGCATCCCCAAAATCAGCCCAGTTCCAGCCGGCGACTTCATTGCGGCCATCGCAAGGGGGCGCAGTGGGAGTCACGCTCGGCGTGGGGGTCGGTGAACAAACATCAGGGGGACAGAAGGTCGGCGAAGGCGTTGGGGTTTGGGATGGCGGTAAGGTCGGGGTTGGTTTAGCAAAGACCCGAAATTGGCCTGGGGTCCAGCCCGACCATTTGTTGGTATCTTTGAGCCTAGCCCGCGCACGCAGCGTGTAAGTCCCAGAATAACTACTGCGACTCTCAAGCAGTTTGCTATAGTTACTTTCGCTCAGGATGCTACACTGCCCCGAACTGTCATTGTCATTGAAGCAAAAGGCGGCACTTTCATCAGAGGGGATATTCTGAATAAAGGGAGCGCCATAAGGGGCAAAAAACCCAAATTCAACCTTGTCCACATCTAGCCCATCATAATCCGTGCCTAAGCTAATTAGGTCGGGGCTAGAAAGGCCCTTTGCAACCGCGGTCTGCCCAGCCGCCGTCGGGTTAAAGGCGACGACCCGGAAGCGGCTTTTATCCTTTTCTTTCTCCCGCAACAGAGCTGCTGTTGGTTCAAAGGTCGGCGTGGTCGTAAAGGGAGCCGTGCTACCGACGTAAGAGATGACAATGGTATTATTCAGTGGCACAGGGCCCGGGGTGCCATTGATGGCAGCATCAACATAGAGCGCAACGTGAAGGTTAGCTTCTTCGATCTTGAAGGTTATTTTGGTCTCACTGGACCAAAGAAAGCTATTTTGGGCCTTGGCTCGCGCCACAATGGTGTAAATTCCAGGGTTCAGAACTGCAAATTTGTTCTCGGCCAGGGCTTCACAAGGCCCATCGCCCCCAAAGACACAGTATTTTACGGTCTTATCGGATCCATTAGGGTTCTGATAGATTAGGGGGCCATCCCCGCTAGTGACTCGTGGCCCATAGACCTTAAATTCGACAGATTCAATCCCTGTCCCATCATTTTGCTCCTCAATAAAATTACTCGAATCGAATTGCGTCGAAGCGCGGGCCCAGAACTTTGTCAAATCAAAATCGGTGATGGTCCCGTAGTCCGTAGTGGCCTTGCTACTATCAGTGGGATCCATAAACTGGACTACAATTGGGGCCGTAGAAACCTTGAAATTCCGCTCGACCCACTGCGATTTTTTGCCACTCTTAGCCGTCGCTCTAGCTCTAAGCCGATAGGTCCCACTTTGCAATTTGCTGATTTGGACCCGGCTCTCTTTGCCATCAATCTTATCACAAGGTGAATCTTGGTTTCCATCCCCGCCAAAGGCACAATAGCCTGGTTTGGAAGATGCACTTACTCCATAATCCTTGAAGGTGTGAATGGCCGTTGAGCTACTTGGGCCATAAATCTCAAATTCCACCAGACTAATTCCTATCGAATCGTTGGTTTCATCCCGAGCTAGCTGGTTAGAACCATCGCTAGGTTGGTAACTGGCATCATTTGGGTCATAGGCTACGGCCCGGAACCGGGTGGTATCAAGTTCGGCAATCACTTGATTGTCGGTGAAGGATTGAAGCCCTACCCCTTTGCTATCCGTATTATAGACTTCGACATAGATTGTGAAGGTCGTTGGGCTGGGGGTCGGCGAGTTGGTTGAAGTGCTGGTGGGAGTCGGCGAGGGGCCCGGGGTGTGGGTAAAGGTGGGGGTCGGCGAAGGCCCTTCGGTGGGCGAAAGGGTCGGGGTCGGCGAAGCCACTGGCACCCCTGTGGGCGAGTTAGTCGCGGTTTGCGTCGGCGAGGGGCTGATGGAAGGATCCCGCGTTGGGGAAGCCGTTGGGGTTTTGCTGGGCGAAGAAGTATTACTCGGCGTTGGGGAATTGGTCGGGGTATTGGTTGGTGTCATCGTCCAGTAGTCAAAGTCTACCGCCTTTGTGCCGGGCCCCGCCTGCTTGTAAGTTGCCCGCACTGGGACATAAAACGAAGATTGCAAATCCACGGTTTTGCCAAAGACTGGGGCCAGCGCAAAAAACATATTATATCTATATTTAACGGTAATTTTGATATAGCATTGCGGCGATAATTTTATGGGGTCACACCCTACAGTCTTTGATTTGCCATTGACTACGTCTTCCGTGACTAAATCAATTTTAATATAGTTCTCAAGAACCGTGCCACTGACTACCCCAGTAGAAGAAATATCCGCTTCATAAGTTTCTGTACCATCGGGGTTTTTCACGACATCGGGAATGCCATTGCCATTGAGGTCGAGCAAATTTGTCACGCGGAGGCCGCCGCTTTCCCCTGATTCATTGCGGATGCGGTCCTGAATGGCTTTGTAGTTTAGATTCCAGGAATTATCACTTTGATCAACAATGAGCCAACGACTACCATACGTTGCACCTTCTTGGGCCGCATTGTGGATGCCTTGGAGGGAGAAAAAAAGCAGGCCAATGTCAACAACAGCGGAAAGAAAGAAAAAAAGTAAGGTTGCAGTAAGGGCAAACTCAACTAAGGCTTGCCCTTTGCGGACTGAGTTTTTAAGATGTGATGCTTGTTGCATGATTATTTCCCACTTCCAATAGCCTTAACGATTTAACGAAGGGCTTTTTTACTAAAAATTGTGGTCCCTCACGGTTGACAACCAATTAAATTATCTGCTTTGGGGTCTTCGCCCAGCGCTTCAATCGAACGGCGGGTAGTGGCGGTCATTGTGAGCATCCCGCCATTGCCAAAAGGAACCAATTGGGCCAGCGGCGTGAGTGGGCGCATGGCATAGGTAATCTTGACCTCAATCGGTTCGCCTAACCTGCGGCTCCCAGGCCCATTGGGATAACTAATCAATACATGTTTGTATAAGTCTGGGAAGCGGACGGCGATTTTTTGCGAAGCACTTAAGATCCGGGTTACGCAGGGGTCTGTCGCATCAGGCTGAATCGATTCGCCACTTGTTTCGTCTATAATTTTTGAAGGATAGGGCGGAACTTGCGCCGCCGCCTCGGCTGCATCGCGGGTGGCATTAAAAATCGTGGCATAACTATAAATATAGAAAGCTAAATCAATAATTCCAAAGATAAGGATAAAAATAAACGGTGTGACAAAAGCCATTTCGACTAAGGATTGCCCTCTTGGTTGCCGTTTCATCATAAAACCCCTTTATTTCAAAAGTCAGCTTGTATTATAACACTTTGGATTAGACCGAACAATAGGCTAATAGTACTGAATGAGATCGTAAAGAAAAAACTAAAGGCTCGGCACGCTTTACCTTCTTGAAACCCCAGGCTTCCTAATGGGCTAGATAGGCCAAAGTGCTTTGGCCCAGGAACCTGCTTGCTAGAAGTCATTGTACATATATTCACAAAGCAATAAAAATTTACGTGAGATTTAACCTGAAAGTAGAATTTGACTATAGGCCAGTGATTACAAAGAATTGTACCACAAAAACTTCACCTTTTGGTAGGCGACTGGATTAGACAAGAAAATCTTGTCTTCTGAATGGTTTTAAGCTACAATAAGTGGAAGCTGTGGGCCGCCACAGCCTGGGGCTTGTCCTTAGAAGCCTCCATCTTTAGGCAAATAGACACTTAGATAGTTTCCACATTGGAATATGAATAAAATTGCCCCGAACGCTAAGGCCCTAATTTCGGCAGATGAGCGGAGTCGCCGCTACTATCTTTGGACGGTAGGCTGCCAGATGAATATGGCGGATTCAGCCCGCCTGGAAGCGGCTCTGCAACAGGTCGGCTATACGCCAGCGTCGCAGCCTGCCGAAGCGGGTTTTATTGTGTTAAATTCGTGTAGCGTGCGGGCCAGTGCCGAACAGCGCGTGCTGGGCAAACTTGGCGATCTCCAGCAGATCAAGCGGCTTTACCCTGCGACGCAGCTTGTCCTTTGGGGTTGTATGGTGCAGCCAAGGGAAAATAACGCTTCCCAAGCTTCAAAAGCCCTTTTAGCGCTAGTTGACCATTTGGTGGCTCCTTCGGCTTTTGAGCAAGTGGTAGCTTTGGCCACCACCCAAACCCCATTGCCTAGCGCGGTTTTGCCCTTACGGGATCCAAAGAATCCACCTGTTTCGGCCTACATCCCGATTCAATATGGCTGTAATATGACCTGTTCGTATTGCGTCATCCCAGCACGGCGCGGCAAAGAGCGCAGTCGGCCCCTTCTAGAAATTGTTACGGAAGCAGAACAGATGCTTGCTTGTGGGGTCAAAGAGATTATTTTGCTGGGGCAAATCGTTGATTCGTGGGGACATGATTTGGCAGAGCGCCCGACCTTAGCGGACCTTCTCGGCGCGGTTCACGCCATTCCTAACCTGGTGCGGCTGCGCTTTCTGACTTCCCATCCGCGCTGGCTAAGTGAACAATTGATCACCACTCTGGCAAATTTGCCGCGTTGCCAACCTGAAATCAACTTGCCGCTTCAGACGGGGCATGATGCAGTCTTAAAGCTGATGCGGCGCGGCTACACTGTCGCGCAATATCGAGCTTTAGTCGCCCAAATTCGCCTGGCGCTGCCAGATGTGGCTTTAACAACCGACATTATTGTTGGGCATCCTGGGGAAACCGCTGAATATTTTGAGCAGACTCTGGCTTTGATCAAGGAAATTCGCTTTGATAAAATCCATTGTGCCGCCTTTTCGGCCCGGCCTGGCACATTGGCTGCCGAACTGGAGCTAGACCCCACGCTGGCCGTAGCTGAAGCGGAGAAAGAGACCCGTCGCCGCACGCTCGACGAGCTTCAGAAAGAATTGCTGACTGAAAGCAACGCTCGGTGGCTTGCCAAAGAAGTTGAAGTTTTGGTCGAGGATCAGGTTCGCGGGAAGTGGCGGGGCCGCACAGGGCAAAATAAACTGGTTTTCTTTGCCCATCCTGCGGCGCTAAAAGGTCAATTGGTAAAGGTCAGAATCACTAAAACTAGTCCTTGGGCCTTGCAAGGCGAGGCTCTTCTTTCGTCATAAAAAGGAGTTTTCTTTGACTCGTCAAGATGAAAAACAACGTTTGCGCCGCCGGTTGCAAGAATATGCCATGAATTTGGCGGTTAGTGGCCGCTGGGATGAATCAGTTGAAGTCAATCAGCGAATTTTGACTTCGTTGGGCGAAGATACTGAGACTTACAATCGTTTAGGGCGATCCTACGTCGGGCAAGGCAAGTTTCACGAAGCCTATGCGGCTTATCAAAGTACGCTGAAGCTTAACCCCACAAACACCATTGCCCGCAAAAAGCTCTCCTGTCTTGAGTCCCTCTTAGACCGTGGGGGCGACCAAGTCGCCGCCGAGCAACAGCTCTATCAGCCCATTGACCTGCGCTTGTTCGTGACAGAGGCTGGCCGAACCGCATTAGCTACTTTGGTGGATGTGCCCCGCAGTGCTGCGGTGGAATCTATTTCGCCCGGTGACCGAGTCGAACTTCAGGTTGAGGAAAGAGGTGTTCAGGTCCTGGATTTTAAGGGCAATTTGCTGGGCTACCTTGACCCCAAATTGGGGCAACGCTTATCTGAATTGATCACTGGTGGCAATCGCTATATTGCGGCGGTGGCCCAATCTGACCAGCGCCAAATTCGTCTCATTTTGCGCGAAGCCTATCAAGACCCTGGCCAACATGGACGGATTTCTTTCCCCGATAAGTTGGGCGGGAGTGCCATGTATGGGCAAATCCTGCAATATGATTATGAAACCGAAGAGCTTTTGGAAGAAGAAGACGTTAGCAGCGATGAGCATGATGATCTTGAGACAGATTACGCTGTTGCCGACGAAGAAGAGGATGTTCTACGGTTAGACACCATTGAAAAAGATATGGATGATGAAGAAAATGAAGAATAAGGGCTTTACGGATTAGTCGAAGGGCCAGTTGTATGAGTCAAGAATCGTTGCCAACAAACTTAGCTTCGCGGCCCAGTGAGGCTGTTCGCCTGCTTCCTTCCCCAACTTCCATTGCTGAGACGGGGTTAAGTCTACCGATTCTCGCTGATCTGGTCCTCAAAATCATCTATTTTGCGACCAATATCCCTGGGCAGAAGATCGAGGAAACCAGTAAGCTACCCTTTCCAAACGTTTTGGATAAAGTCTTAGAATTCCTTAAACAAGAGGAATATATTGATATTGTTGGTTCTGAGGGAGGATATACTGAGCGTTCGTTTCAATATACGCTTGCACCCAAGGGCTATGTCAAAACACATGAAGCTTTAGAGCGTTCGCAATATGCAGGGCCTGCACCTGTGCCCTTGAAACATTATCTAGCGGTATGCCGCAACCAAGCGCTCAGTAAGATGGTTGTTGAAAAAGATACTTTGCGCCAGGCTTTTGGCCACATGGTGCTTAGTGAAAGTCTGCTTGACCGCCTTGGCCCCGCCACCAATTCGGCGCGTTCGCTTTTTCTCTATGGCCCGCCTGGGAATGGCAAAACAATGATTGCCGAAGTCTTAGCCCAACTCTTGATGGCCAGTGGCAATATCCTGATCCCGTATGCTTTGGAAGTCGAGGGCTGGCTTGTACGGCTCTTTGACCCTTTGAATCATCAAGCGATTGAGCAACCTAATCAACCTGAAGCGCAGAGTCTCTTCACTAATGCCCCTAAAAGCCTAGGCGATGCGCGGTGGGTTGTTTGCAAACGCCCGCAAGTGATAGTCGGTAGTGAATTAAGTATGGAACAACTTGATTTCACCTTCGATCCCTTGCAGAAAATCTACGAAGCACCTTTCCAACTCAAGGCCAATGGCGGTTTGTTCTTGATTGATGACCTGGGAAGGCAGAAATGCAGTGCCGTTGAATTGCTGAATCGTTGGATTGTGCCCTTAGAAAAGCGGACTGACTTCCTCGCCCTGCAAACGGGTAAAAAGGTAATTGTGCCTTTTGATGTCCTGCTTGTCCTTTCGACTAACCTATCGCCAAAAGACTTGGTAGACGATGCTTTCCTCCGCCGTATTCGCTATAAGATCGAAGTGCCTAACCCTAAGCCCCCTGAATTTCGGGAGATTTTCCGCCGAACAACCCAATTAAAGCAGATTCCTTACAGCGATGATGGCTTGCGCTACTTGATTCAAGAGCATTACTTCAAGACGGGCCGTGATTTACGCTGTTGTCATCCCCGTGATCTCTGTGACCAAATCTTGGATGAGGCAAAGTATCGTGGGATTCAGCCTGAAATGAGTAAGGAATTACTGGATCGGGCGTGTGAAGCCTACTTTGTTAAACTTGGTTGAGAGCCAAGCTAAATTATTTGAAGGAGTCCTGTTATGCCCCTCTTTGGGCGAAAGAAAGAAACCCCTTCCCCCGATGAGCAACCTGAAGTGGTCGTTGCGCCCGTAGCTCCCCAGGAAGAGGCTCCCCCTCTTAGCGAGAAGGATGTGCGCCGCTTGCTGGAGATGTCGCTGCGCTTTGTGGAGCGGATTCAAGCCTCCCTCGGCCCCCAAGCCGACCTTTCGCGGACCCCCGAAATGGAAAAGACCGTCCGTGAAGGTACGGAGGCGCTCTATCGCCAGACGGGGATTGCGCTCCCCGATAAGCACGTTGAGTACCTTACGACCCTTGTTTACAACGAGTTACTGGGCTTCGGCCCGATGCAATCCCTGCTTGATGACCCTACCATCTCTGAGATCATGGTTAATGGGCCTGAGAAGGTCTACATTGAACAGAATGGTAAGCTGAAGCGCACCAACATCCGCTTCGCCAGCGATGAGCATCTTTATCGGATTATAGATCGGATTGTGCGCCCCCTAGGCCGCCGCATTGACAAGCGTTGGCCAATGGTTGATGCTCGCCTACCTGATGGCAGTCGCGTCAATGCCATTATCCCTCCCTGCGCTATTGATGGGGCTTCTATTACCATCAGAAAGTTCAATCAACACCACTGGAAGATTAAAGACCTTGTCAGTCATGGGACGCTTTCGGCGGAGATGGCGCAGTTCCTTCATGCTTGCATTGTAAGTCGGATCAATCTGATAGTTTCTGGCGGGACAAGCTCTGGGAAGACTACCCTTATCAATGTGCTTTCGACCTTTATCGCTGAACGCGAGCGGATCGTGACCATAGAAGATAGTGCTGAGTTACAGCTTTCGCAAGACCACGCCGTGCGCTTAGAAACTAAGCCCCCAGAGACCGATGGCACAGGCCGCGTTACGGTGCGCGACCTCGTGCTGAATGCTTTACGGATGCGCCCAGACCGCATCATTGTAGGGGAGTGTCGCGGTGGAGAAGCCCTTGACCTTCTTCAGGCTATGAGTAGTGGCCATGACGGTTCAATGACCTCCATTCATGCAAACAATCCGCGTGAGGCCGTCGGGCGCTTGGAGACCCTTTGTATGCTGGCGGGCATGGAGCTACCTCTTCTAGTCGTCCGCCAACAAATCGCCGCTGCTCTCAGCTTAGTCATTCACATGACGCGCCTGGAAGACGGGCAGCGGAAGGTCGAATATATTACTGAGGTGCAGGGGATGGAAGGTGAAAAGGTAGTCACCCAGGACATCTTTAAGCTCCATGTCTTAGGGCGTAGCCCCGATGGGAAGACGGTTTGTGAACATCGAGCAGAAGGTGTGCGCCCCCGCTTCACCTCTCGCCTCGAAGCCTTTGGGCAGGATTTGCCCCCCAATGTCTTTGGCGTTGCAGTCCCAGGGAGCCGCAAACGTTGACCTAACGAAAGCCCTTCAACGCAAAGATCATCTGCTTTCCTCCGAACGCTTCATCAAACTTTTTGTTAGCCGTAAGCACATCTAGCACCTGTGCCTTACGGTCTTCTTTTAGCCCACTATAAATTAGCAAACGGTCTTCATTCCCTTCTACAACCCTCCCAACTAACTGCGGATCATCCACCGCATACTTCTTTAGCAGACCCTCATTCCCGGCCTTCACTAGGTAGAACTTAGGCGGCTGTTTGGTCGTTTTGAGCAGTAAGTAGGCCTCCTCTGGCCTTGTTGCATCGGTCACGCCTAAGAAGGGTCGATGTAAGTAGTACCAAAGCTGATACTGCTCATACGCCGAATCCCCAAAGACCAGATCCGCAGCTTGCGAGTTCTGCCTTACCCACCATGCCGCCGCTTTAAGACCTTGATCTTTGGGCATTCTTGCGCCTGGAGCTTCCCCAATCCCGACTAAGGTTGCCAGTTCAGGCCCAGGATTAAAGCCAAAGATCATAGTAAAGGTGCGAAGGAGATAAAGGGTACTTAACATGGTAAATAAGCCGCCAAGCAACCACTGTTGACGGTGCTTTGCAGACCTTTGCCAGACCTTTGCTAACAAGATAGCCGCGTTAAGGGAGAGGGGAGCCAGCCCAAACAGAAAGAGTTCATAAACGTGCCTTCGCGTGAAAAGAACGAAGGGAAGTAAGTAAACTAGCGCCCATAATAGAGGAAAAGCTCGTTTCTCTAAGCGCAAAAGCGCAGGCAGATTCAGCATTCCTAAGCCTAATAAAAGCACGAGTGAAAGGCTGCCAATGCAATAACTGGCGTTGTTCCAAGCGTCAAAGAGGTGCAAACCTGCTTCACCACTGGAGCCTTGGCGCAGCCTTGCCGCAGGCCCTCCGCTCGCCCAAAAGCCTCCAATATAGCCCAACATCACTGCGAAATGAAAGCAAATGATCAGCAAGGGTAGAATCATTACTCTGTTGGTGAAGAGCAAACGCCGAGTACGCTCGACTCGTTGCATCAGCGAAGGTTGGGTCTTAGGCTTGCTGGGGATGACCAAAATCCCATAGAGAAAGATCAAAATGAAGAGCAGAGGAAAGAGCTGTTCAACGCAGAGATTAAGCGCGAGAGCCAGCCCAGCTTTAGTCGCTTGACGGGGAGATTGGTCTTCAAAGTAGTTTAAGAGCGCCAGTAAGCTTAGAAGTTGACACCAGAAAGTAAGTGGGATGTGACTTAAACCTGAAGAACGTGAGAGACCAACGTGAATGGGCATTAAAGCCACTAGAAATGCCGCAAAAACCCCAGCTTTAGGCTGACTTAGGCGTTTTACAAGGCTGGCTGCGAGCGGAATACTTGTTAGATTGATCAGGACAAAAGGCAGATTCCACCAAAACTCAGTGATCTGAAAACCCATTAGACCAGTCAATGTGCTAGAGATTAACCCGATAGTCAGAGGTAGAATACCGTGAGCAGTCGTCAAAAGATTCCAGGTTGAAGTCGTCGATGGCAAAAGCATTGCCCAATCACGAGGGTAGAAAAAGGTCACGAGAGCAGCTAATTCAGCATGGTCACTACTAGGAAACGGTTGATTATTACCCGCCAAGCGCAGCCCTGCACCCAGCAAGATGGCCAGCGTAATCAGGACAATTTGGGGCAGTGAAAAGGTTTCGCGCTTAACGAACATAGCTTTCTGGGCCTCAACTAGGAAGCGAAGTTTGGCTTATTTTATCACATAAACAACACTTTTTTCTCCGTGGACATTAAAACCTGCCAAGTTTGAGCAACTTCGCAGGTCATTAGGAACTAAGAGAAGGATGATTTTAACTCAAGTCATCAGCCAACCACCATCTACAGGCAAGGTATGGCCCGTGATATATGAGGCTTGGGGCGAAGCGAGAAAAGCAATAGCGACGGCGACTTCTTCAGGCAATCCGACCCTCCCCAAAGGAATCGTCTGCTCCCCCCATGCACGCAAGTCTGGGGGCATTGTATCAGATGATTGGGTCTTAATCAAGCCGTGGGCCACTGCGTTGACGGTAATCGAGCGAGCCGCAACTTCACGCGCCAGGGCCTTAGTGAAGCCGATTACGCCTGCTGCTGCTGTCGCCATTGCGGTCTGGCTAGGGAAGCCGCTGAGACCATGCGTTCCCGCAACATTGACAATTCTGCCGTAGCGATGATGAAGCATCGTGCGGAGGGAAGCGCGAGAAGTATGATAGACTCCCGCCAGATTCCGCTTTAAGACCAGTCGCCACTGCACCGTTGAAACGCTCCGCATCGGGCTATAGCTGACGGTTCCGCCGCAGTTGACCAGGATGTGAATCCGCCCCCAGTGTTCAAGGGCTTGAGCTACGAAAGCTTCCGCCTCAGCCTGATTGCTTACATCGGCCTGACGGGCAAAGACCTTGCCAGGCAAGCCGATACAATGGGTAAGCGTCCTTTGAGCTTCGAGGTCATTAGAACGGTAGCAGAAGAGAACGGTAGCCCCTCGTTGAGCCAACTCTTGCACGACGGCGCGGCCAATCGCCCGTGACCCACCCGTCACCAAAGCGATTTGTTGGGCAAAATCCATCAAGGCATCACCCATCCTCCATCAAGCGTCAAGACCTGACCCGTGATATAGGAAGCCTGCGGCGAGGCCAGGAAGGTCACCGCCGCCGCGACTTCGGCAGGCTTCCCAAAGCGCCCCATGGCAATCGTGTTCAGCGCTAATTGCAATTGAGCAGGCGCAACATGATCTAGCATCTCCGTCTCGATGTACCCAGGGGCGACCACGTTGACCGTGATCCCTTCAAGCGCAACTTCTCGTGCCAGCGAACGGGTGAAGCCGACCAAACCAGCCTTAGCTGCGGCGTAATTAGTTTGCCCAACGTTGCCCGCCAACCCTGCCAGGGAGCCGATACTTACAATCCTCCCATAGCGCTGGTGGCTCATCAGGGGCAGAGCAGCTTGGCAGCAGAGGAAGACCGAAGTCAAATTGGTCTCAAGCACGGCTTGCCATTGAACCTCGCGCAACCTAAGCAAAGGTGCATCATTCGTAATGCCCGCATTGTTGACCAAAACATCCAGGCGACCCCAGGTCTCCTTAACGGTCAGCAGCATGGACTGTACGGCATCCTCATCACTTACATCTGCTAGAAAAGCCTGGGCCTGCCCGCCCAGCTGGGTGATCTGGTTTACGACTTCCTGGGCCGCCGAAGCGTTCTGGCGATAGTTGACCAGCACGGCTGCGCCCAGGCGCGCAAAGTCGAGCGCAATGGCGCGGCCTATGCCGCGAGAGGCTCCCGTAACCAAGACAACTTGGCCCGCGAATTGCATCGTTTAGCCCTGTTCCTGGCCATGCGGAGACCGAATCTGCTGCGCGAAAGCCTGTAAGGTCGCCCAGTTCGTTAAGTTGATCAAGTGGGCAGAAGGGAGGATCCGCTTGACGAGGCTGGTCAAGACCGTCCCAGGCCCGAACTCGATAAAGGTAGTAATCCCCAGGTGGCCCATCTGCTGGACAGAGGTAGTCCAAACGACGGGCGAGGTGATTTGGCGGCCCAATTCCTGGCCCACTTGGGAGGCTGTCGTGAGCGGAGTCCCCGTAACATTAGCGATAAGCGGAACGGTGAGGTCGGTGATCGAGGCTGCCGTAAGCGCTTTTGCCATCTCCTGGGCGGCGTGGCTCATCAGGGGCGAATGGAAGGCGGCACTCACTTTGAGCGGGAGCGCTCTTCGCGCTCCGTGGGCCTTGGCCAAAGCGCAAGCCTTAGCCACCGCCGCGTTCTCCCCACTGATTACCAACTGGTCAGGAGCGTTGTAGTTAGCGATGACTACGGGAGCCCCACATTCGGCTGTCGCGGTGAGGCAAACCTGCATCAGGATTTGCTCATCCAGCCCGATAATCGCAGCCATTGTCCCCTGCCTGGCCGCGGCCATCAATTCTCCTCTGCGCCGAACCAGCCGTAAGGCGGTAGGAAAATCAAACGCTCCACCCACCACGAGCGCCGCATACTCGCCCAAGCTGTGCCCCGCGACAGCCTGGGGTTGTGGCAATGCTTCAGGGGGGAGGAGCGTTTCGAGCGCTCTAACCAATGCAATGCTCATGGTCAAAAGGGCAGGTTGAGCATTCTCAGTTGCCGTTAGATCCTTCTCAGGACCTTCAAAGCAATAGCGTGCGAGAGGAAAGCCCAAGGTCTCATCTGCCTGGTCAAAGACCGCTTTAGCCGCAGGGCTTTCGGTGCTAAGGTCGCGCCCCATGCCCACCACTTGAGAGCCTTGGCCAGGGAAAAGCCAAGCAATTGTCATCTTCTATTCTTTCCATTTGAAGCCCCTGAAAGCCCACCGCCAAAGGAGGTTAAGAGGAGCTGGGCTTCTTCATGCAATTGAGCAGAAAAAATGCTTCTCAAAGAGACCCCCTTCACTCCCCCTGGGGGAAGGAAAGGGGGGCCTTGGGGGCCTTAGCTCAATGAAAAGGAAGGAAGAGAGGTGTGGATCAACCTACAACAAGCTTTAGCTTAGGTTTATTTCGTTCCTTCAGCTTTAGAACTTAGGGTTTAGGTGGGGTGGTAGCTTGGCGGATAATCTGCCGGCCCCGATACATCCCACAAGCTTTGCAAACTCGATGCGCTTGCATCATCTTGCTACAATTGGGACAGATCACCAAGACGGGGATCGTAAGATATTGATGGCGACGGCGGTTGCCGCGTTGATGACTCGTTACTTTTTTTCTCGGTACAGCACCCACGAATTATCACTCCTTTAGATTTCAAGTACCGCAAAGGGCTTAAATCATGTTGCGCTAAAGGCTTGGCTTGTTAAACCCTAGATCGCTAGTTACTTTTCCAGGTCTTCAAAGCTTCTAACCGCTTATCTATGGGGTGATCAGCTTCCAATTCCAAGTCGTTAGCAGTAGATTCTACACTATAAGTTATAAATTGGTCCTGACAAGCTTCACAAACAGGATTAAGCGGTAATTCCAGTAAAGTATATTCTCGAATTAACTCCCCAACATCTGCTTGATGCGTATGATCCAGGAAGAAAGGGTCTTCTTCGATTGGTTTGGGAAGGGCTGCGCTCGTTAGAACGTCAATTACCGAATGAAGCTCATCCGCAATGGTTAATTCAATGGGATAATCAAACTCTTCCAAAGAACGGACACAAACTAAACGGATTAAGCCTTTGGCCCGAATCTGGGCAAAAACCCCAGTTTTAGTTCGGGCAAACTGCACGCGGCCCACAATATCCCGTAACACAAGGGTCTCGTCCAAGGGGAGGGTTTCCTCCCGAAACTCATAGCTGCGGCGAGTGCCGAGCATCTCGCGCAGCAATTGGGCCACGTTAAATTTAAGCGTTGTCATCTTGGCTCCCAAAGGGATGGTTAGGCTAAAGTTTCAAGCCCCAAGCGGACATTTGCCACGATCTTGGTAAGTTGAGCATCCAGGTCTTCTAAAACTTGGCGCGCATATTCATCGGCTCCAACCCGCACTTGAGTCGCTTCCTGCTCGGCTTGCAGGAGAATCCGCTGGCGGGCTTCTTCCACAGCAACCAAAAGGCCTTGCTCTTCAAGGGCCTGATTGACTCGCGCCCGGGCTTCACTTAGCAAGTGATCTTGCTCTTGAATTACGCGCCGGGCTTGTTTGAGTTCTTCCGGGACCGCGATTCGCATCCGGTCTATAATATCCAAAATGCGTTCTTCGTCGACCAATAACCGTCCGCTAAAAGGAATTCGGCGGCCTTCAACGAGAACATCTTCCAATTCGTCGATCAAGTCATCAAGCTCGATGGTTGGTCACCCCCTCTCTCGGTTTCGAGTCTCAAATTTGCGGTTCAGGGCCTGGATAATGTGGGGCGGGACAAATTCGCTTACATCCCCTCCCAGGGCCGCAATTTCGCGCACCGTACTCGAACTCAAAATTGTAAATTTCCGACTGGCCATAAAGACTACCACATCTATGTTGGGGTCGATGGTTTGATTCACTTGGGCAAGATGAAATTCGTGTTGAAAGTCAATTGTGTCGCGCAGCCCACGGACAATGACACTAGCCCCAATTTGCCGAGCGTAATAGACGGTTAAGTTAGTATAGACTTCGACCCGAATGCGGGGGAGGTCTTTCACCGCCTCCTGGAGAAGCGCCACCCGCTCGGCAGTCGAAAAAAGTAAATCCTTTGAAGGGCGATCAAAGACGGCCATCACCACGGTCTCGAAAATCCGGGCGGCCCGCAAGGCGGTATCAATGTGCCCATTGGTGACGGGGTCAAAGCTGCCAGGATAAAGCGCAATGGTCACATCTTACTCCATAGCCCCGCCAGATTCGAGCAAAGGAGCGGGAGCATAAATCGAAAAGCACGAATCACCGATGCGACGAAATTGTAAGCGTTGCCAATTTGCGTAGGCTTCAAAAAGTAAAACCCGTGGTGAATGCCCTACAACGAGGAGGCTCTGGGGCATTCCCAACCCTAGCTTGAAAACGGTTTGGATCGTTGGAATGATCTGGGGGTCGGCGTAGGGCGGGTCCAGAATGATTATAGCATAGGTTTTCTGGCCGCGGGTAGCCCGCAAATAGCGTTCAACACGAGTGCAATGCACATGGCCCTGGAGCTTAAACTTAGTATGCTGAAGATTTTCCTCAATGATCTGGCACACGTGAGGCCGCTGCTCCACAAAATCGGCGGTGCTGGCTCCACGGGAAAGGCATTCAATGCCCAAAGAGCCCGTGCCCGCGTAGAGATCAAGCACCGGCCCCCGAAGCGGGCCATAGCCTTCCAGAACCGCGAAAAGCGATTCCTTAACCCGATCCAGCATCGGGCGCGTCCCTAAGCCTTTCGGCGCTTTGAGCCGATGCCCTTTTGCTTTCCCAGTGATAACACGCATAGCAAAATTCAGCTTAATCTTTCCCTAGACCCAGCGATGGCAAGTATTGTAGCACGCTTATCACTTCTCATCAAACCCTGGCTTTTGCCAGCGGGCTGGAGGCTTTGATTCCAAGCCTTTGGCAAAAGAGGTTTCAAGAGCGGAGGCCACGGCTTTAGCCGTGACTCACCAGGGGCATCTTGCTTGTAAAAGAGGTTTCATCACGGCTTTAGCCGTGACTAACCAGCTGAAGCTGGGGGATTCCGCCTAGTCGCTTAGGCCTCTTTTGGTCGGGCCACGGCTAAAGCCGTTGATTCCAAGCCTCTTGCAAAAAGAGAAGATAAAAAATGCCAAAGGGGTGTTCGTTGCTGAAACACCCCTTCTTATTGTTCCTTTTAACGACGTGGGCCGATTAACGCTTGGTGTATTGAGGTCGTTTACGGGCCCGCTTGAGACCAACTTTTTTCCGTTCTTTCACCCGTGCATCGCGGGTGAGCAGCCCGGCCCTTTTGAGGACAATGCGTAGTTCGGCGTTTGCATCGAGCAGCGCTCGCGCCACACCGTGGCAAACCGCTCCAGCTTGCCCAACAACCCCACCGCCACAGACTTTCACCATGACCTTGAAATTGGTGAGATTGTCCGTCAATTGGAGAGGTTCGCGGATTTGAGTATGCAAGGATTGGCGATTGCCGAAGTAATCTTCGGGCGATTTCCCGTTGACTATAATCTCGCCACTCCCTGGAAAGAGGCGCACCCTGGCGACGGAGCATTTTCGCCGCCCTGTGCCTTGATAATAGTGTTTCTCAGTCATCAATGGCTTCTCAATCCATCCCGTATGCTCCAGCTTTGCACTTTGTGGAGCATACTAGCATAGCTATAGAAAAGTATAGATCGTTAGATTTGGGGCTACATACCCCAGCTTCGATTCAGATCAGCCCACAAGCTTTAGCCATTTGGCCGGGGAACGTAGACTTGCGGTTGTTGGGCCGCATGCGGGTGAGCGGGGCCGTTATAAATGCGTAATTTTGCCAACAATTGGTGGCCCAATTTGTTTTTGGGCAACATGCCGCGCACAGCAAAACGAATAATTCGATGCGGGTTTTTGGCCAACATAGTTTTATACGGCGTTTCGCGCAAACCACCGGGATAACCCGTATGCCGATAATAGACTTTTTGCTCGGCCTTGCGCCCCGTGATCCGAATCTTGGCTGCATTGACCACTACAACAAAGTCGCCCCCATCAAGGGATGGGGTAAAAGTCGGTTTGTGTTTGCCCCGTAACAAAATTGCGATCTGCGTCGCTAAACGCCCCACGACTTGGCCGGCGGCATCAACAACAAGCCAATCGCGTTGCACTTCAGCGGCTTTTTGTGAATATGTCTTCATTTTCTTTCCTCGCCAAACGGCGCTCAGTTTTCCAACAACATCGCTGCTGGCGGATACCCCACCGCCATTAAAGTGAGGCCGTGGGCCGCAGCGGTGGGCCCGGCTCGGCGGCGGTCACGGGCCTGAAGAATTTGGGCAAAAGCGGCGGGAGTTAGCTGCCTCCGGCCAACGAGAATCAGAGTTCCGACAAGCGCCCGAATCATTTGGCGTAAAAACCCATTAGCGACTAACTCGATGGCCACCAACGAACGCCCAAAGAGTTCCACCGAGCTACAAGTTGCACTGCGACACTGGCGGATAGTCGAGCCACCTGGCTGCGTCGCGCTGCCGAAAGCTGCAAAATCATGCGTGCCAGGCAAAACTTTGAGCGCTTCTTTGAGCGCTTCTTTGGCCAGCGGTTGCCCGATATGCAAGACATACTGCCTAAGCATTGGTAGCTCAATCGGCTCCTCGTCCAAGAGATACCGATATTTTCGCCAGATGGCGCTGTGGCGAGCGTGAAATTCGCTGGGCGCTTCCCAAATGTCCAAAATGGCAATGGGCTTGGGCAAAAGCGCGTTTAGCCCGCGCTGAAGGGTTGCTAATGGGTGGCTGGTCTGCGTTCGCACATTGGCCACTTGGCCCTGGGCATGGACTCCCGCATCAGTTCGCCCTGCAAACGTAAAGCGTTGTTGCTCCTGGGTCAAGCGCAGCCAAGCAGCTTCCAGCGCACCTTGGATCGAGGGCCCATTGGCTTGCACCTGCGAGCCGACGAAATCTGTGCCATCGTAGGCCAACCGCAATGCAACATTTCGCACATTTTCAGCCAAAAGCTAAATCAACTCCAAAAGAGCCATCTCTGCCGCGTCGCCACCCCGTAGCCCAATCCGAGTCAACCGCGTATACCCTCCTGGGCGTGTCGCATAATCTTGCGGCGCAAAGGTAAAGAGTTGCCGCATCGCCTTCTTACTATCCAGCTTGGATAACGCCAGCCGCCGCGCGTGAGGCGTATCTTGGCGGGCTAAAGTCAGAAGTTGCTCCATTTCGGGCTGCACCGCTTTAGCTTTAGCGACGGTTGTTTTAATCCGGCGATGTTCGATTAAAGCCTGCATGAGGTTGCGGAGCAGCGCCTTCCGGTGTTCGTAGGATCGACCTAATTTATAACCTACTTTTCGATGTCGCATACCCTCTTTTTCCTATATTTCCTAGTCATTGCTCAAAAAGAAGCTTCATTGCTTTGAAAAAGAAGCTTCTTTTTTTGACAAAACATCTTTAGCACCGCGCTTTTGCGGGCTGCGCCCAGAAATTAAACGGTTTCCCCATCCATACGCGGGATAAATCCCCGTTCAATCAACTTTTCGCGGATTTCTTCCATTGATTTTTGACCTAGATTCCGCACGGCCAACAGGGCTTTTTCGTCCATTTGAAGGACTTGCCCAACTTTAATGATTTCGGCCCGTTTCAGGCAATTAAAGGTGCGAGTCGAAAGTTCTAAGTCTTCAATGGGTATATCATAAATGTCGGGGGCAATAGATGTCCCCGATAAAGCCGACGGTGCTTCCTGTTCCTGGGTGAGGCGGCTAAAATCAGCGATAGTTTGGTAATATTGTACCAAAACCTGGGCCGCATGACTTAGCGCATCACCGGGCTTCACCGTCCCATCGGTCCAAATTTCTAACAACAGGCGGTCAAAATCAGTAGCTTGCCCAATGCGCGTATTTTCAACGACATAATTGACGCGGGGAATCGGGGTAAAAATCGCGTCCATTGGAATCTCGCCAATGGGCAGCGCATCACGCTGGTCGGCGGCTACATACCCCCGCCCCCGTTCAACGGTCAATTCCATATCCAGGCGGGCTTGCTCCGAGTCAAGCGTACAGATGTAGTGTTCGGGGTTTGACAATTCCACATTGCTGGGAATCTCAAGATCCTTGGCACGGACTGCGCCTGGGCCGGACTTAATGAGGTTCAATTTCACGGGGCGTTCGGCATAACAGCGCAGCCGAATCCCCTTAATATTTAGAATAACCTCGGTGAAGTCTTCTTTCATCCCCAGCAGGGTTGAAAATTCGTGAAAGACTCCTTCGATTTTGACTTTGGTGATCGCCGAGCCTGGGATAGAAGAAATCAACACCCGACGCAACGCATTGCCCAACGTGTGCCCATACCCAGGATCAAGCGGCTCGATTTTGAATCGGCCATAATTTTCAGCCGCCTGTACAACCTCGATTTTCGGCATGGCGATGTCAAGCACTTATCGCCTCCTCTATGCAGCAGCAACCCCCAATTGGCTCAACAGTTTGGCCCCCAAGTCGCTTTGGAAACTTAACCCTTTGTTGAGGATAAGCTTTGAAAAACCTAACCCTTCTGAATAAAGGGTTAGAGAGCGCCAACTGGCCCGCCAAAGAGGGAGTGGCTGATTTAGAACTAGCGGCTATAAAATTCTACGATCAACTGCTCGTTAATCCCCTGTTCTGCATCTTCGCGGCGGGGCAAGGCCACAATTTGCCCAGAAAGGTCCGCCGAATTGAGCCGCAGCCAATCGGCAGTTCGGTGGTGCTGAAGAACACCACTCTCAACTAAACTCTTAAAATAGGTCAACCGCCGATTGGTGGTCCGCACGGCGATCACTTGCCCGACTTTCACGACAAATGAAGGAATGTCGGTCTTGCGATTATCAACATCAATATGTCCATGGCAGACAAGCTGGCGAGCTTGACTGCGGGTGGTGGCCAAACCTAAACGGTAGACTACGTTGTCAAGGCGGCGCTCTAACAAACTCAACAGATTATCACCGGTCACCCCATCTTGGCGGGCGGCTTGGGCAAAAACCCGCCGAAATTGGCGTTCGAGCAGGCCATAGACATAGCGAACTTTTTGCTTCTCCGTAAGTTGGAGGCCGTAGTCCGAAATCTGGCGGCGACGAGCAGTGGGGCCATGTTGCCCTGGGGGAAAGGCCCGCTTGTTGAGAATGCGTTGCCCTTTCTCCGTGATACCGATCCCTAACCGCCGACTAACTTTGCCAACTGGTCCACGATAACGAGCCATATTACGAAGTCAACCTCCTACTACCAGGATCAATTATAGAACCTTGTTGAACCGGGCTGAATTTAACGACTGCGAACCCAACCCTACACTCGCCGCCGTTTGGGGGGCCGACAACCATTGTGGGGCAGCGGCGTGACATCCGTAATTGAGGTTACGGTTAGCCCTGCGGCCTGTAAGGAGCGCACCGCGGCTTCACGGCCAGAACCAGGCCCTTTGACAAAAACTTCAATGGCCCGCATCCCATTATCCATGGCTTTGCGGGCGGCACTCTCGGCCGCAATTTGGGCCGCATAAGGGGTGCTTTTCCGCGAGCCTTTAAACCCCGATTGGCCCGCACTCGCCCAACAAATTACTGCGCCCTGCGGATCCGTAATCGTGACAATCGTATTATTGAAGGTACTTTGAACATGGGCTTGCCCACGCGGAACATTCTTTCGTTCGCGGCGCTTACCCCGTTGCCGTTTAGTTACTTTTTGCTGTTTCGGAGGCATCCATTCCTATACTTTCTAGGTCCTCTAAGCGATGCACTTCAGTTCCAAGCAAGTCCTACTGCAAAGCTCAAACGTTCAAACGATTAGAATGGGCTAACTCACCCACTCCGGCCTATTTCTTGGCTATTTTTTTCTTCCCAATGGCCTGCCCCTTCCGGCCCCGCCGGGTGCGAGCATTGGTCCGGGTGCGTTGGCCATGGACCGGCATTCCCCGCCGATGGCGCAGGCCCCGGTAGCAGCCAATATCCATCAGCCGCTTGATATTCATCTGCACCTCGCGGCGCAGGTCGCCTTCCACGCGATATTCCCGCTCCACGATTTCGCGCAACCGCCCAACTTCTTCTTCCGTTAGGTCGCGCACCCGCGTCTCCGGGCGCACGTTGGCCCGCCGGATAACTTCTACGCCATTCGAGCGCCCAATCCCGTAGATATAGGTTATTGCGATCTCAAGTCTTTTATTGCGAGGAATATCAACCCCGGCAATACGTGCCATATTAAATCTCCCAGTTTAGCCTTTTAACCCTGGCGTTGCTTGTGCTTAGGGGTTCGGCTACAAATTACGCGAATAATTCCACGGCGTTTAATAACCTTACAATACTCACACCGGGCCTTGACAGATGCCCGAACTTTCATTTTAACCTCCCATTTTAGATAAAAAGAGCGTAATCAAGGCAACTTTCAAATTAGAATGAAGTACAATAAAGAAAGATTGAAACTGCTTTATCTTATTTATAGCGATAGGTGATTCGCCCTCGCGTTAGATCGTAGGGTGATAACTCAACTAAAACTCGATCTCCCTTGAGAATTCGAATATAGTTCATCCGCATTTTCCCTGAAATATGTGCCAGAACCTCATGCCCATTGTCTAACTGGACCCGAAACATCGCGTTAGGCAAAGGCTCCGTGATTGTGCCTTCCATCTCAATAACATCTTTTTTTTTGGTCATATTTCTGGCTTCCTTTCAAGGATTCAAAAGTAATCAAAAACTGCGACACAACCTTCTCGTTAGACTGACTTCTCGCGGTTCTTGTCAGTCTAACGAGAAGCTTTTTGCAAAATCAGCATTGCAACGAAAACCTAATGCCCCGCTACCGCTTCGAGCGCAGCCAGCATCGCATTAGTTACCGTAGTGATTTCGGCTTGGCCGTCTAATTCCCGCAAATGACCCTCTTTTTGATAATATTCAATGAGCGGTGTCGTTTGTTGGAAATAGACATCTATGCGGTGTTCAGCCGTTTCGAGGGAATCATCACTCCGTTGATAGAGTTCCCCATTACAAAGGTCGCAAACCCCATCGCGCTGGGCTGGAAAAAAATAGACATTGTAGATAGCAGCACAGTTTTTGCAAGTTCGGCGGCCCGCAATGCGTTTGAGCAAAACCTCATTTGGCACATTGACGTAGAGGACGGCATCTATTTGCTCGCCGTGGCCTGCAAGCTCAGAAGTAAGGGCTTTGGCCTGCTCTACAGTCCGTGGAAAACCATCAAAGATCACGCCTTTAACACAATCTGGCTGTTTGATCCGTTCCATAATCATGTCAATGACAATCTTATCGGGGACGAGTTCGCCTCGATCCATGTAAGACTTCGCCATTTGACCCAATTCTGTACCTTCGCGTAGCGCAGCACGAAAAAGATCGCCACTGGCAACGTGGGTTAGTCCCGTCTGTTGAGCGAGGGTATGTGCTTGCGTACCTTTGCCTGCTCCTGGCGCTCCCAAAAGAAGAATGTTCATATTGGCTTCCTTGTCAATTCTGCTGCTGAATAGTTCTACTTCCTCAGATCAATTACCACTCACTGAGGCAAGTGGCGCATTGCTATCCATTTTTATGAACGTTCTCAACTCCGCTGGTGGTTGGGTAAGTTTGGCAAACCCAGCCAGCGCGTTGCCTTCGATAAGTCTTAGGCAACGAGCCGCATCTAGTCTAGTCCCACGGTTTTACTGCTTAATTCAGCATGAAACCTTCGTAATCCCGCATTACCAATTGCGCTTCTAGCTGCCGCATGGTGTCAATGGCTACCCCGACTACAATGAGCAGCGCCGCGCCCCCTAGCCCAAGTTGCACGCGGGTGATGGATTGGGTTACAAAGGGTAAGATGGCGACCAAACCCAGAAAGAGGGCTCCAGCCAACGTAATGCGGTTCAAAATGCGGCCAAGATACTCTTCGGTCCGTTTACCTGGCCGAATTCCTGGGATAAAACCTCCATTTTTTTGGAGGTGATCTGGCAAATTCTGTTGACTAAACAACACTAATGTGTAGAAATAGGTAAAACCGACGACGAGCAAGAAGAGGAGAATTGAATAAATCCAGCCGCCCCCTGCACCTGTTGGATTAAAAGTGTTGTAGAAAAAGCCAGCAATTGCATTCCCAAACCCTTGGCCCCCTGGGCGATAGAACCAAGAAGCCACAACTCCAGGGAAGATAATCACACTTTGGGCAAAGATCAAAGGAATCATGCCCGCCATGTTCACTTTAAGAGGGATATGACTGCTTTGGCCCCCATAAACTCGGTTGCCCCGAACTCGTTTGGCATATTGGACAGGGATTCGGCGCTGGCCTTCTTGAATTAAGACAATACCTACGATGGTCAAAAGCCCAATTGCCAGGAAGACGATTAGCCCTAAGATGGTTTCAAAGTCGCCAACTTGCCCGATCTGAATGCCCTGAATGATCAATTGGGGAACCCGCGAAACGATCCCTCCAAAAATGATAATCGAAACGCCTTGCCCAATGCCTCGCTCATTGATTTGTTCTCCTAACCAAACTAACAGCATTGTGCCAGCGGTCATGGAGAGAATGATCGTAAACGTTGGGAGAAAGTTTTGAATCAGATCAAAGGGCGTGCGAAAAAGCGATTGGGTTCCGATGCCCCGCTCCAGAGCAATAGTTTGACCGTAGGCCTGGACCATTGATAGAGGAATAGTCAACCACATCTGATAGCGATTTAGCTTGATGCGGCCCTGTTCACCTTCTTTTGATAACTCTTCTAGCGCTGGGATAAGGGGTTGCAACAATTGGATAATGATTGTTGCAGTGATATAGGGATAAACCCCCATCGCGGCGACAGAAAAGTTTTGCAGCGCCCCTCCAGCAAAGATGTTGAGCAATTGCGCGAGTTGGTTTTGGCTCAAAGCCTGTTGGAGGGCCTGCAAAGAATCAGGGTTGATATTGGGCACAGGGATGTGCGCGATCAAGCGAAAAGTCAGCAACATTCCCAGAGTAAATAAGATCCGCTGGCGAAGGTCAGGTAGGCGAATCGCGCTTTTTATTGATTGCAACATTTTTTAACTACAACTCCCAACCCGCAAAAACTGCGGAGCCCAAATTTAGCAGGTGAATCAGTTGCTTTGGGGCGCTGCTTTCCGCATACTGGGGTTTGGCCCGTGACTACGGCTGCGGCGCTCAATGACGAGGGGAATTTCAATAACTTTACCCCCGCTGGACTCGATTTTTTGGCGGGCACTAGCTGAAAACTTGTGGGCATGAATGGTCAGCGCAGTGGTAAGCTCGCCATCGCCCAAAATTTTGAGGGGCAAAGGGGCTTTGCGGTGGCTGATAAGCCCTTCTTTTTCGAGCGTTTCAGAAGTGACAGGTAAATCCGCCGGCCAAGCTTCAAGCGCTCCCAGGTTGACAACTTGATATTCAACCTGCCAAATATTGGTAAACCCGCGCTTGAAAGGCATCCGCTTGACTAAGCGATTCTGTCCCCCTTCAAAGGTGCGGTAGGGGCCGGGCCCAGAGCGCGACTTTTGCCCCATCATACCCTTGCCCGACGTTTTACCCTTCCCGGAACCGTGCCCCCGTCCAACGCGCTTGCTTTTATGGCGTGAACCAGGGGCCGGCTGCAAATCGTGCAATTTCACGACGTTACCTCGTTTTCAACCATTTCAAACACAACTAAATGTTTGACTTTGGCGATCATGCCCCGAATCGCAGGGTTATCGGGCCGCTCCACAGTTTGATGGAGTTTTCGCAACCCAAGAGAGCGAATAGTCTCTTTTTGATTCTGACTGTATCCAATCGTACTCTTTTTATAGGTGATTCGCAACTTGCTCATACGACTTTCTCCGGCAAACTACGGCGTTGCACCATCACCCGGCTCCGCAGCTCATGCGGGGTCAGATCCCGTTGGCGAGCCATTTCGTCGAGGGAAACCAGTTCTTTAAGGGCCTTATACGCCGCTTTAACGACATTGACCGAATTACTACTTCCGTAGGCTTTGGTCAGGAGGTCTTTAATGCCTGCGGCTTCGACCACCGGGCGAACCCCGCGCCCCGCGATTACGCCCGTCCCTGGAGCAGCGGGCCGAATCATAACTTTAGAGGCCGCAAACTTTGCGATAACCTCATGGGGAATGGTTGTGCTAACCAAGGGCACCCGAATGATGTTTTTCTTGGCTGCTTCAACCCCTTTGCGGATGGCATCGGGGACTTCCGCCGCTTTGCCCATGCCGATCCCGACATGTCCTTTTCCGTCGCCAACCACAACAACCGTGCTAAAACTAAAGCGTCGTCCACCTTTAACCACTTTGGCTACACGGTTAATTTGGACAATGCGCTCTTCAAGTTCAAGTTCTTCTGGATTGATTCGTTCTCGTACCACGAAGCCTCCCTAACCAAAAGTAGCCGATTAACAAGCGGCAAGGGCCGATTTGCACGCTGCTTAAAAGTCTAATCCCGCTTCACGGGCCGCTTTGGCCACGGCCTCAACCCGCCCGTGATACTGATACCCACCGCGATCAAAGACCACTTTCGTGACCCCAGCTTGCAAGGCCCGTTCAGCAACTAAGCGGCCTACGATGGCAGCCTGGGCTACTTTCTTCTGCCCCGCAACCAGTTCGCCAAGATTCTGCTCTGTGGTTGAGGCCGCAACTAAGGTATGCCCTAGCCGATCATCTATGATTTGTGCATAAATATGCAGATTACTGCGAAAAACGCACAACCGGGGGCGTTCGGCACTACCCACAACATTTTTGCGGAGACGTTTATGCCGTCTGATTCGCAATTCTCTGGGTGATTTCTTTGCCATTGATACCTCGTCACTCAGTGGCTAGGCCACTTTGTTATTTTGTTTTGCCAGTTTTGCCTGCTTTACGCCGAATCTTTTCTTCAAGATACTTAACACCCTTGCCTTTATAGGGTTCGGGCGGGCGCAAAGAACGAATTTTAGCCGCTTCTTCACCCACAACTTGTTTATCAATGCCGCGAATGAGGATCGGCAAAGGATCACTGGCACTTTTGCGCTCCCCTACAATGAAAACAACGTTTGTAGGGGGATCAACACGCACAGGATGCGAAAACCCAAGCTGTAAAACTAAAGTTTGGCCTTCCAAGGCTCCACGATAACCGACCCCATTGATCTCTAGGGCCCGTTCCCAACCTTGCGAGACTCCCGTGACCATATTCGCCAGGAGGGAGCGTGTGAGACCGTGAAGGGAGCGGTGGCCCTTGCTATCGGAGGGGCGCTTGACATGCAACGTTTCCGCTTCTTGCTCGATGATCATATCGGGGTGGAAGCGCTGCGAAAGTTGGCCTTTGGCCCCTTTAACCGTTACCAGATTATCTGGCTCTATGATAACTTGCACACCTTTTGGCAAGGGAAGCGGTTTTCGGCCTATCCGCGACATAAAGAACGCTACCTTTCAGGGATGCAAATATAGCCCAAGATCTTCATTTGATACCCGTTCCTGCTTGGCCTCGGTTTAGCTGGGCCCACTCGGCAGCGCCCACCAAAATGGAACCACTTTTTGCCGTTGCCCAACCAAGCTACTTTTCTTACCATACGTAACACAAAACTTCGCCACCTACTTGTTGCCGCTGGGCTACGTGCCCTGCCAAGACCCCTTTGGGGGTTGACAGAATACTCAACCCTAGCCCTCCACGAACCCGTGGAATATCGGCCTGTTTCGTGTAGATTCGCAAGCCAGGCTTGCTGATTCGTTTGAGACCGGTGATCACCGGTTGCCGCTCTGGAGTATACTTCAAGGTTAGCACAATTGCATCCGCAGGCTGCGCTTCTTGAATCTTATAGTCCCGAATAAAACCCTCACCCTTGAGGATGTCGGCGATGGCGACCTTGATCTTCGATGCAGGAATTGCCACAGTCGTGTGGCCCGCCATGCATGCATTGCGGATTCGTGTCAACATATCACCAATTGGATCGTTCACACTCATGGCGTTCCTCCTCGGATGTTGTCTTGCGGGTGCGAGACTGAGCAAATGAAACCATTTTTCCCAACAGTTGAACATCTAACATCAGTATTGCTACCAACTAGATTTAACGACACCAGGGATCAGCCCTTTCAGGGCATTTTCTCGAAAGCAAATGCGACACATGCCAAATTTCCGAATGTAGGCTCTTGGACGGCCACACACTTTGCAACGATTATACTCTCGAACCTTGTATTTTTGTGGATTTTGAGCCTTAACGACAAGTGATTTTTTGGCCAAAAGATTTCCTCCTTTTCAGTAAGTTCTAATCACGAAAAGGCATCCCAAATCGTTTTAACAACTGATACCCCTGGGCATCATCCATTGCCGTCGTGGTAATTGCCACTTCCAGCCCCCGAATCTTGTCAACTTTATCATATTCTACTTCGGGGAAGATGATTTGCTCCCGCACGCCCAAGCTATAGTTGCCACGCCCATCAAATGAACGCCGCCCAATCCCCCGAAAATCCCGAATGCGGGGTAAAGCCAAACTAATCAGTCGGTCTAAAAACTCATACATTCGGTCCCCGCGCAAAGTTACCATCGCGCCAATGGACATGCCTTGGCGTAACTTAAACGCGGCAATCGACTTCCGCGCACGGGTAATGACGGGCTTTTGGCCTGTGATGGCCCCCAAGTCCCCGACAGCGGCATCCAGTGCTTTAGCGTTCTGAATCGCTTCGCCCACCCCAATGTTAAGGATAATCTTAGTGAGACGCGGGACTTGCATCACCGATTTGAACTTAAATTCCTGCATTAGGGCCGGCACAATTTCGGTCTGATACTTTTCCTTCAGCCGTGCTGCCATACGTTCCTGCTACCTTTACCCTTTGGTATCCAAAAGGATTCAAAAAACCTTTGCTTCGGCCTATTTCGATTCGACAATATCGGCATTGCAGGCTTTACAAAAGCGTACTTTGCGGTGTCGCCCTTTATGATCGAGTTCTTCTAAGAAGTGCTTCCCGGTTCGGGCGGCTCGCCCACACGAAGGACAGATCAGCATTACGTTGGAAACGTGAATCGGAGCTTCCTTCTCAATAATGCCGCCAGGTTTCCCAGGGCCTCGGGCCTTCATGTGCCTTTTAATCAGGTTCAAACCCTCGACGATCACGCGATCTTCGGCCCGGAGCGCTTTTTTGATCTTACCGCGCATGCCTTTGTTTTTGCCGGCAATCACCAAAACTTCATCATTGCATTTGACATGCATTACCAAACCTCCGGTGCAAGCGAAACAATCTTCATAAATTGTTTTTCACGCAATTCACGGGCGACGGGCCCAAAGATGCGAGTTCCTTTGGGGTTATTGTTATCGCGCCCAACAATCACGGCGGCATTATCATCGAAGCAAATGTGAGAGCCATCGGCGCGGCCATATTCTTTGACCGTGCGGACAATCACGGCGCGCACAACTTCGCCCTTTTTGACCGAACTGCCGGGCGATGCAGCCTTAACGGAAGCCACGATGATGTCGCCGATTCGGCCATAACGAACCTTTGAGCCACCCAACACCCGAATGCACATGATTTCCTTGGCCCCGGTGTTGTCAGCAATTCGCAAGCGAGTTTGGGGCTGAATCATTGCTAAAGCTCCTCACTACGTTTCACAATTTCAGTTACCCGCCAATGTTTAGTCTTACTCAAGGGGCGTGTTTCCTCAATTTGTACCACATCGCCTATCTGACAAGTATTCGCTTCGTCGTGGGCATGGAATTTGTTAGTCTTGCGAATAATTTTCCGATATAACGGGTGGGGCTTGAGATAATCTACGGCCACCACCACGGTTTTATTCATTTTGTTGCTGACGACACGCCCTACTTTGAGCTGCCGTGTACTTTTGCCTTCAGCCATAATTACCCCTAGCTGCTACCCAGGCAGACGAATCGCTTTTTTAAGCGGCTTCCTGTTGACTTAATAAATCCCGTTCGCGCAGAATAGTCTTGATTCGCGCAATGTCCCGTTTTACCTGCCGGGGCCGGGCCGTATTTGTAAGTTTCCCAGCCACTTTTTGAAAGCGCAGGTTGAAGAGTTCTTGGTGGCAAGACAACAATTGCTCACGCAATTTTGCCGTTTCCAAAACTCGAATTTCAGATGGTTTCACAAGTACCCTCCAGGTGCGCCCTTATGCGCCTTCAGTTTCCGTCGTTTCATCGGCATCATCACGCCCAATGATCTTACACTTAATCGGCAATTTCTGCGCGGCCCGTTCCAAAGCCTCGTTCGCAATATCGCGCCGCACCCCGGCTAATTCAAACAGCACCCGGCCCGGCTTGATCACGGCGACCCAATGGTCAACGGCCCCTTTTCCCCCACCCATCCGGGTTTCAGCTGGTTTCTGGGTCACGGGTTTATCGGGGAAAATCCTAATCCAAACGCGGCCTCCGCGCTTAATGTAACCCGTAATCGTTCGGCGGGCGGCCTCGATTTGGCGGCTCGTCATCCAAACTGGTTCAAGAGCCATCAAACCATATTCGCCAAACGCGACGGAATTCCCGCGATAGGAAAGCCCATGGCTTTTGCCCCGTTGCTGTTTGCGATACTTCACGCGCTTAGGCATTAACATAGTGTTTGTCTCAATTCCTTACGTCCGGGATCGGTTAGTGGCCGGGCTACCGGAAGGTTGCCCCAGCGCCGTTGTTTTTTCGGGCTGGTTCGGAAAGACCTCGCCCTTGTAAATCCAAACTTTAACCCCAATGCGCCCGTAGGTGGTATGGGCATGAAAGAGCGCGTAATCAATGTCGGCTCGCAAAGTATGGCGGGGAACCCGACCATCACTCTCACTTGCGATCCGGGCCATTTCGGCTCCGCCCAAGCGCCCCGCACAACGAATGCGGACTCCCTGGGCCCCCAAGCGCATCGCTCGTTGGACCGCCTGCTTCATTGCTCGTTTATAGGAAACTCGTTTGTTGATCTGTTCCCCAATACTTTCAGCTACCAATTGAGCATCAAGTTCAGGTTGATGAATTTCTTGAATGTTGAGCTTAATCCGTTTGCGGGTAAAGCGTTCCAAGGTTTCTTTCAAGAGATCAACATTTGCGCCCCGTTTACCAATCACGATGCCTGGTTTAGCCGTAAAGACCGTGATTTCAATTTTGTTTGCTGAACGCTCAATTTCGATGCGAGAAACCCCCGCATTCTTGAGTTCTTTGCTGATCAATTTACGGATTGCAATATCTTCGTGCAATTGCTCCGTATAATTATGCTCGGCAAACCATTTGGATTGCCAATCCTTGATATAGCCTAGACGAAAACCAATTGGATGTACTTTGCGTCCCAAAAAGCGCCTCCTCGCTTAACCAACCGCCGTTACGGTTTGGCCATCGTCCACGACGACGGTAATATGCGACATTCGCTTGCGGATCAGGTCAATGCGCCCGCGAGCGCGGGGCATATAACGCTTCAGCCGGGGGCCATCGTCGGCATAGATTGTCTTTACCACCAAGTCCGCAGGGTCCATATCAAAATTATTTTCGGCATTGGCCGCTGCTGACTTAATCGTGCGGGCAACTTCCCGCGCAGCTTTGTGGGGCATGTAGGTTAGGATGGCCAATGCTTGATCGACTGGCTTGCCGCGGACCAGATCAACGATTCGTCGCACTTTGGAGGGCGAGATTCGTATGTATTTGGCAATTGCTTGTGCTTGCATTTCACAGCCCTCTGTCAGACGCAATCCAGGGCTTTACCTGGAGCTTTGCGTTTCGTTACTATTTCATCTTGCCGCGCTTATCAGCTTTTTTGCCCCCATGCCCACGAAACGTGCGTGTTGGAGCAAATTCCCCTAGTTTATGGCCGACCATATTTTCCGTTACATAGACTGGAATATGGCGGCGACCATCGTGAACAGCTATTGTATGCCCAATCATTTGGGGAAAAACGGTTGAATCCCGTGACCATGTGCGTAAAACCCTTTTTTCACTCGCATGGTTCATTTCCTCAATCCGACTGAGCAGCTTAACGTCCACATACGGGCCCTTTTTAGAAGAACGAGACATAGCCTCTCCTGGTACAGGGAACTATTTTTTGCGTCGCCGAACGATAAAGCGATCAGTACGCGGATTAAACCGAGTTTTCTTGCCCATAGCCGTCTTTCCCCATTTGGTTTTCGGGGACATCCCCCGCGGAGCGCGGCCTTCACCACCTCCATGGGGATGGTCGCGGGGGTTCATTGCACTTCCCCGGACTGTTGGCCGGCGGCCTAACCAACGCGAACGGCCTGCTTTTCCAATCCGAACGTTCTGATGGTCAATATTACCAATTTGGCCAAGCGTTGCAAAACAATTCTTATGCACTTTCCGCGTTTCCCCCGAAGGTAAGCGGATAATGACATATTCGCCTTCTTTGGCCATCAATTGGGCTGCGCCACCAGCACTTCGTACCAAGACTCCGCCGCGCCCGATTTCCATTTCAATGTTGTGGATTTGGCTTCCTAAAGGGATAGCCCAAAGGGGTAGCGCGTTCCCGACCCGAATATCTGCTTCGGGCCCGCTCATCACCATATCCCCAACATTAAGCCCCGTAGGATGTAAAATATAGCGCTTTTCCCCATCAATGTAGTGCAAAAGCACAATCCGCGCACTCCGATTGGGGTCATATTCTATCGCCGCAACTTTCGCGGGGATATTATGTTTATTGCGCTTAAAATCAACCAAACGGTAAAAACGCTTATGGCCGCCCCCCTGGTGGCGAGTTGTGATGCGGCCCTGATTATTGCGCCCCGCCTTTTTGTGCAGGGGTTCAAGCAAACTTGGCTCTGGCTGCGTTTTTGTGATTTCATCAAACGTTGAAACCGACATATTGCGCCGCCCAGCCGAAGTAGGCTTATAGCGTCGGATACCCATGCTATTCTACCTCGAATGCTTTAGCTATCGAACAATTCAATCCGATTTCCTTCGGCCAAGGTCACAATTGCCTTTTTCCAGCTACGGGTATAGCCAAATTGCTTGCCCCGGCGCTTTAGTTTGCCCCGCACAGTCATGGTATGCACTTTAACTACGGCTACCTTGAAGATGTTTTCAATCGCTCGCTTGATCTGCGGTTTGGAAGAATTGCGGACTACTTCAAAGCAATACTTATTGAGTTCCATCAAGCTCGTATTCTTCTCAGTAATTAGCGGGCGCGTGATAATTTGATAATCATTCATGCGGCATCCTCATTGGCCCCAAGGGTAGCACGCCGTTTGGGACTATCTAAATAACTTTCAGCTACTTCCACTGCTGCCTTTGACATCATAACGGTCTCAAACCGCAGCAAATCTACCACATTTAGATAATGCGCTAAAAGAACTTTGACGTTTGGCAGATTGCTCGCTGAACGCTGGAGGTTAGCATTTTTCTTATCAATAACCACCAATGTTTTGCCTGTCAAGGCATGAGATTCTAGGAGGTTCAGGAAACCTTTAGTTTGCGGCTGTTCCATTTCGAGCTTTTCAATGAAGCGAATCTGATCCGCCGCATATTTGACCGAAAGAGCCGAGCGAACAGCCAAGCGCCGCATCTTGCGGAGCATCTTTTTCTCGTAGGAACGAGGATGGGGCCCGTGGGCAACTCCGCCGCCGCGTCGATGAGGGGCCCGAATCGAGCCTTGGCGGGCGCGGCCTGTGCCCTTTTGGCGATAGAGCTTGCGCGTGCTGCCCCGCACATCCCCTCGCCCAAGCGTATTGTGGGTTCCTAAACGAGCATTTGCCAGCTGGCGCACAACAGCCTGGTGCATCACGGGTTCATTTGGTTCAATCCCAAAAAGAAAATCACTGATTTCAAATTCCCCGATTAACTCACCCTGTTGTTCGTAAAGCTTCGCTTGCATTCCTATTTTGCTCCTCTCTTGGCTTTGATCGCATGTTTGACATGCAACAAACCATTGCGAGGGCCAGGAACCGCTCCACGGACTAAAAGGACATTTTTCTCTGGGATGACCTCAATCACTTCCAGATTCTGGATTGTGACGCGCTCATTACCCATGTGCCCAGCCATGCGTTGCCCTTTCCAAACCCGGCTTGGCGCAGTACCGCCCCCAATTGAGCCTGGGGCCCGTAGGCGGTCACTTTGCCCGTGCGTTGCGGGGCCTCCACGAAACCCGTGGCGTTTCACGACCCCCGCAAAACCTCGCCCTTTTGTCGTGCCTACCACATCTACGCGCTGCCCCACCTGAAACAGATCAACATGCAAGATGTCGCCTACTTTATGGTCGGCGATGTTTTCAGCCGGAAATTCGCGCAACTGCCGAACCAAAAGGCCAGCAGGCTGGAGATGCCCTTGCTGCGGTTTTGTGAGCTTCCGTGGCGCAACTTCTTCAAAACCAATTTGCACTGCTTCATACCCATCACGGTCTTTGGTGCGAATCTGCGTCACTACACATGGGCCAACTTTGATCACGGTTACAGGAATCACTTCCCCTGCGGCATCAAAGACTTGCAACATGCCTAGTTTCCGCCCTAATACACCCCGTATCATAGCACTGCCTCACCATGCACTCTTTGTGATTCTGGATTCAGCGTGGTGAAAACCCAAAACCTTAACTATGGCCCACTATAACTTAATTTCGATGTCTACCCCAGCGGGGAGATTGAGCTTCATCAACGCATTGATCGTTTGTTGACTGGGATCAATCACATCTATCAGCCGTTTATGAGTCCGAATTTCAAATTGTTCTTGCGAATCTTTGTCAATAAAACCCGAGCGAATGACACTGTATTTTTGAATCTTCGTAGGTAAAGGCACTGGCCCAGCGACCAAGGCTCCCGTGCGTTCAGCCGCCTCGACTATCTGTCGCGCCGACTGATCCAAAATTTTGTGATCATAGGCCTTTAGACGAATCCGTACCTTTTGTTTCACCATGCAGGACTCCTCAAGCTCAATGGTCAATGAAATGAATGGTAGAAATTGCTAAAAAACTAAATAATAAAGGTCTTTTTTGAAAGTTTACTAAGATTTTATCTACAATGAAACCCAATTTATTTCCCTCGGAATCAACAGCTTTAGCTGTTGGGTCACGGCTAAAGCCGGGGCCTCCAGGAGGGAGGATTTCATCGTCACGAATGGCGGCCTGATAAGATCATCTCTGACTTCTTGACCAACGAGCAAAAATCGCTACGGGCAAGAGGCGCGTAGTTTCGGCTTCTTGAATGGCAAGTTCCCCAGCCACAACTTCGCCCCCAAAGGCTTTCGGAATAGCGGCTACCAGCAAATTATGAAGGGTTAAAGCTGAAAGCTGCGTAGCATACCCATTGATCAACATTCCAACAGATCGTTTACTCAATAGCTGGGCACAAGTTTCGACTAAACCAGGTAATTCTTCAGCTAAACGCCAGATTTCACCTTTTGGCCCCCGCCCAAAGACTGGCGGATCCATCGTGATCAAGTCGTAAGAAGCCCCTCGACGTAGTTCACGGCGCAGAAACTTGGGCACATCATCAACCAGCCAGCGAATCGGTTTATCCTGCAACTGTGAAGCAATTTGATTAGCTTGGGCCCAAAGCGTTGCGGGCCGTGAAGCATCAACTTGGCAAACTCGCCCACCTGCTTGAGCCGCAACTAGAGCGTTTAAGCCCGTATAACCAAACAAAACTAAAACTTTGGGCTGCTGAATGCGAGCAAGTTGTTGTTGCATCCAGTCCCAGTGAGCTTGCTGCTCAGGAAAAATCCCCGTATGGCGAAAAGGTGTAAGTTTTGCCCAAAAAGCCAAATCTTTGTTATAGGGCAAAAGCCATTGATCAGGGACAGATTTGTTTACTAACCATTGTCCTGACCCTTCGGCCTTAGGCTGAAAAACGACTTCAGCTTCATCCCAAACATTTTCAGATAAAGTCGGAGGCCAAAGAGCTTGAGTTTCAGGCCGAATCAGCCGATAAGGGCCAAAACGCTCTAATTTCTGTCCCGCCCCGGAGTCGAGTAATTCATACTCGGCCCACGGAGGCGGCTTCAAAAGCATTAAGTTAATGGAAATTTCCTTTTAGCCGCGTTGCTTGGCAATCAATTCTTGTGCCAAATGATCAGGTAAGGCTTCGTAATGGTCAAATTCCATTGACCAAGTCGCCCGACCTTGCGTGGAAGAGCGCAATTCAGTCGTGTAGCCAAACATCGTGGCCAGCGGGGCAAAAGCGCGAATAACCTGCGTGTTAGCACGAATTTCCATGCCTTCAACCCGCCCGCGCCGTGAATTCAAATCTCCCAAAACCGTGCCCAAGAAATCTTCAGGCGTTATGACTTCGACCTTCATAATCGGCTCTAAAAGAATCGGGCGACCTTTCCGCACTCCCTCTTTAAGTGCCATTGAAGCGGCAATCTTAAAAGCCATTTCAGAAGAGTCTACTTCATGGAAAGAACCATCATAAAGAGTGATTTTGAGATCAACAACGGGATAGCCTGCAACAACCCCCGTTTGCATGGCTTCGCGGATTCCTTGCTCAATCGGTGAGATATATTCTTTAGGAATAACACCCCCAACGATACCGTTGACAAACTCAAAGCCTGTGCCTTGAACAAGTGGCTCTAACTTGATTTTGACGTGGCCATATTGCCCTCTACCGCCACTTTGCCGCACAAAACGGCCTTCAACATCAACGAATTGCGAAATCGTTTCCCGATAAGAAACTTGTGGTTTACCTTGATTGGCTTCCACTTTATATTCTCGGCGCATTCGGTCAACGATAACTTCGAGATGTAATTCACCCATCCCTTTAATAATAGTTTGGCCCGTTTCGTGATCGGTATAAACACGGAAGGTGGGGTCTTCTTCGCTCAAGCGGTTAAGCGCAATGCTCATTTTATCCTGGTCAGCTTTAGTTTTCGGCTCAACAGCCAACTCAACTACTGGTTCAGGAAAGCGAATACGCTCTAAAACCAGGGGATTCTCAGGGTCACAAATCGTATCGCCCGTAAAACTTTGCTTTGGCCCGACCATCGCAGCAATATCGCCCGCATAAACCTCTTTAATGTCTTCGCGGTGATTAGCGTGCATCTGCAACAAGCGCCCAACCCGTTCGCGCTGGTTGCGCGAAGTATTGAGGACGTAAGTTCCAGTCTCGATTTTGCCCGAATAGACGCGGAAGTAGGCAAGTTTACCGACATAAGGATCAGCCACAATTTTGAAGACCAGAGCCGTAAAAGGTTCCGCATCACTGGGCTGCCGCACGACAGTTTTTTCAGCGTCTTCATCTTCACTGGGGAGCGTACCATGCACCGCAGCGCGTTCGAGCGGCGAGGGGAGATAATCCACCACCGCATCGAGCATCTTCTGCACACCCTTATTTTTGAGGGCCGACCCACACAGAACCGGGACTAATTTGCGCTCAATAGTAGCTTTCCGCAGGCCCCGCTTCAATTCCTCAATATTTAGCTGCTCACCTTCGAGGTAGAGCAGCGTCAATTCGTCGTCAGTTTCCGCAATCGCTTCAATCATCTCTTGCCGAGCAGCCTCAACATGAGCTACCATATCGGCGGGAATCGCACCAATTTCTGTTTCTTGCCCAAGATCATCAAGATAAATCGTGGCGGTATTTTCCATTACATCTATAATGCCGCGAAACTTATCTTCTGCGCCAATTGGTAATTGCAGAATTACTGGTTTTGCGCCAAGTCTTTCCTTGATCATCTCTATTGTGCGTTCAAAGCTTGCTCCAACGCGGTCCATTTTATTCACAAAACAGATGCGTGGGACAAAATACTTATCGGCTTGCCGCCACACGGTTTCAGATTGCGGTTCAACCCCTGCTACGGCATCAAAAACGACCACGCCACCATCAAGGACGCGCAAAGAACGCTCGACCTCAACGGTAAAATCAACGTGGCCAGGGGTATCAATGATATTGATACGGTAGCCATTCCAAGATGCGGTAGTCGCTGCTGAAGTGATGGTAATTCCCCGTTCCTGTTCTTGGGGCATCCAATCCATCACGGCTGTACCTTCATGGACTTCACCTATTTTATAGGTTCGCCCGGTGTAAAACAACACCCGCTCTGTGGTTGTGGTTTTGCCGGCATCTATGTGGGCAATAATTCCTATATTGCGAATGTGATCAAGTTCTATCTGGCGTGACATAACCTATCGTCTTTTTTATAAGGGTATAAAATTAGCCAAAATTCCTGAATCCAAGGGGTTAGGCTCATTTTTGACTTTAAGAAAAACTTAGAGTCGCCCATAATGGGCAAAAGCGCGATTGGATTCGGCCATTTTATGCGTGTCTTCTTTTCGTTTGATGGTATTACCCGTATTGTTGAAAGCATCAGCAATTTCAGTAGCCAAACGGTCATGCATCGGGCGGCCCGAACGGCCTCTAGCCGAAGTCAAAATCCAGCGAATAGCTAACGAAAGACGACGATCACTTTTAACTTCAACAGGTACTTGGTAAGTTGCGCCCCCAACACGGCGGGGCTTGACTTCAATCGAGGGGCTGGCGTTCCGCAAGGCTTGCTCAAAAACTTCCAGCGGCTGGCGCTTTGTTTTCTCGGAGGCAATTTCCATTGCCGAGTAGACAATGCGCTCGGCTAGGCTACGTTTGCCTCGCGTCATCACTTTATTGATAAACTGTTGCACGATTACACTGTTATAGCGTGCATCGGGTGAAGTTCGGCGTTTTTGAAATTTAGCTCGACGTGGCATAAACAATCCTCAAAATAGCTGTTCAAACGCGTAAAGGACAAATTTAGCGCCGGCCCGCTGGCTGCGCTCCCCCGCGCTTCGTGCCATACTTTGACCGCCCCTGCTTTCGGTTGGCGACTCCCTGCGTATCCAACGTGCCTCGTACAATGTGATAGCGCACCCCTGGCAGGTCTTTTACCCGCCCCCCTCTAATGAGAACAACTGAGTGTTCTTGAAGATTGTGACCCTCGCCTGGAATATAGGCTGTCACCTCTAAGCCATTGGAGAGCCGTACCCGCGCTATTTTGCGGAGTGCTGAATTCGGTTTTTTGGGAGTTACCGTGCTTACTTTAGTACAAACTCCGCGTTTCTGCGGTGAACCCTTCCCCCGCGTCAACTTATTACGCAATGAATTGTAGGTAAACCGCAGGGCTGGGGCTTTAGTTTTGCGTATCACCGGTTTGCGAGGTTTGCGAATCAATTGGTTTATGGTTGGCATCCGCGATTTTCTCTCTGTTATGCGCTTAAAAGACTAGTTCAAAAAACAAAAGAACAAACGAGCCTCATATCTGGTTACAGCTTCGGCTGTACCTTAGAGTAGGCTAGAAAACGAAAGAAGCTCATAAACTGCGCAACAATTGGCAAGTATAACACTCTTCCAGTAGCTTGTCAACCCCAAGCTGCTGGAAGAATTCAGACTGCTTACTTGCTTCTGCGCGGTTAAATGAAACAAAGAACATTCTTCATTCACAACTCAAATTTTCACTGTGATATGTAAATCTTTAAGTTGGCGATCATCCACCGAAGAAGGCGCACTGGTCATCAAATCTATTGCTTGCTGCGTCTTGGGGAAAGCCATCACTTCCCGAATCGTACTCTCCGCAGCCAGCAACATCACCAACCGATCTATCCCATGGGCAATCCCGCCATGCGGTGGCGCTCCATATTCAAAAGCTTCTAACATGTGCCCAAAACGCTCTTTAATAACCTCATCATCTATGCCAAGCAGTGAAAACATCTTTTGTTGAATATCTCGCTGATAGATCCGAATACTTCCGCCCCCAATCTCATAGCCATTCAAGGTAATATCGTATGCTTTGGCCCTAACATTGCCAGGCGCAGTATCAAGAAGTGCAACATCTTCATCGTGAGGCGCAGTAAAGGGATGGTGCATGGCATCCCAGCGGCGCTCATCTTCATTCCATTCAAACAAAGGAAAATCTGTAATCCAAGCGAAGGAAAGAATATCTGAATCAGTGAGATTTAAGCGTGCTGCAAATTCAGTCCGCAACCTTCCCAAAACATTTGCTACAACATGAGCCGTGTCAGCAACTAAAAGTAATAAATCACCTGGGCTACCTTCCAAACGCTCAATGATTCCTTGCATTTCTGTGAGGCTTACCAAACGCCCAAATGAAGAGCGCATTTCAGCTTGAGCATCTTGTGGGATAACAACCCAAGCCAACCCTTTGGCTCCATTTGTCTTCGCTATTTCAACTAATTCGTCTAATTGCTTGCGGCTATATGCACTACAGCTAGGAACTCTAATCCCTTTAACCTGGCCACCTTGCTCTAAAGCATTTTTGAAAACATTAAATTTCGTATCAGCAACTACATCGCCAACATCAACCAGTTCCAAGCCATAGCGCAAATCGGGTTTATCACTCCCAAAACGGCCCAGTGCTTCAGCGTAGCTCAGGCGCGGAAAAGGGGTTATTAAACGCTTTTGAGGCACAATTTCCTTCGCAAGCGCAATGTAAAGTTGTTCTGTAAGATCAAGCATATCTGCTTGATCAATAAAACTCATCTCTATATCGAGTTGCGTGAACTCTGGTTGACGGTCAGCGCGTTGATCTTCATCTCGAAAACAGCGAGCAATCTGAAAATATTTATCATAGCCCGCAACCATTAACAATTGCTTGAGTTGTTGGGGGCTTTGGGGCAAAGCATAAAATTGCCCAGGATGCAAACGACTTGGAACAAGATAATCACGGGCCCCTTCGGGCGTAGATTTAATTAAAATCGGGGTTTCAATTTCTAAAAAACCTTCTTTATCCAAGAAATCGCGGATAAATTTAATAACTTGATGGCGCAAAATTAGATTTCGTTGCATTCGCTCGCGGCGCAAATCCAAATAGCGATATTTCAGCCGCAAGGATTCTTCTTCGCCCATCTCGCGGGCAATAGAGATCGGCGGTGTTTTCGCTGAGTTTAACACGGTTATGGCCGAAGCCTGAATCTCAATTTCACCCGTCGCAATTTCGGTATTGATCGCGGCTTCGGGGCGTTTTTTGACTAAGCCCTGAATTTGTAAAACATATTCAGACCGAACATCAGAGGCAATTTTATGGGCTTCTGGCGCAAGCGCAGAGTCAAAAACCACTTGCGTCAGACCATATCTATCTCTTAAATCTATAAAAATCAAAGGGCCATGATCACGTCGTCGATGAACCCAACCTGCTAAAGTTGTTTCTTGCCCACTCTGATCAGCCCTTAATGCGCCACAAGTATGCGAACGCAACATAGATCCTCCTAGCTAAAATTTTCTTTCAAAAGAAAAATCATTCCCCAACATACCACAATTTGATTAAACCATTGCCCAATGCAGAAACAAGTAGTTTACCATCGGGGGAAAAAGCGACCCACGCTGCCGACGATTTTGGTTGGAGTTTGGTAATCAATTCACCACTCGGCATGGCCCAAAGCCGAATCGTCTCGTCTTCAGAGCCACTGGCCAACATTTTCCCATTAGGGCTAAAAGCTACTGAACGGATTTCATCACCATGGCCCTTTAAGACAAGCATTTGTTCACCAGTGCTTACCTTCCAAAGCCTCACAGTTGCATCTTTTGAACCGCTTGCGATCAATGTGCTGTCTGGGCTAAAAACGGTTGGTAAAACCCAGTTTTTGTGCCCTCGCAAGGTTTTTGAAATGGTCTCAGTCGTAACGTCCCAGAGTTTTACCGTAAAGTCAAGGGAACCGCTCGCTAAAGTTTTGCCATCAGGACTCCAAACGACACTTTCAATCCAATGTTGATGACCTAACAATGTTTTGTGCAGCGAGAATTGCGAAACATCCCACAAACGGAGCGAAGCATCTTTAGAACCACTTGCTAACATCTTACTATCACGACTGAAAACTACTGCTGCGACTTCATCGGTGTGACCACGCAATGTGGCCTTTAGCTTACCTTCTGGCAATTGCCACAATTTGATAGTTTTATCAGCCGAACCTGTTGCCAACCATTGCCCATCAGGGCTAAAAGCTACCGAACGCACAGCTTCAATGTGCCCTGTTAGCGTTTTAGTCGCTTTCGGAATCAATCCATCAGCAAATGTCCACAATTTCACAGTCTTATCAGCCGCCGCCGAAGCCAACATTTTACCATCAGGGCTAAAAACCGCTGCCCACATTCCCCCAGCATGGCCGTGCAAAGTCGTCAATTCTTGCCCAAAAGTGTAGACGGGCGTGGGAGTAAGCGAAGGCATGGGCGTAAAAGTTGGCGGGCGAGGAGTTGGCGAAGATGTGCGAGTCGGTTTTGGCAAAGGCGAAGGAGAGAAGGTTGCAGTGGGAATCGCAGTGGGCGTGGGTGGTGCGAGATTCGGCAAATTTGCCCCGCAGCCTGCTAAACCACCTAAAATCAACAAACCTGCTATCCAGCCCCAGCATCGCATCATTTTTGCTTTCTAAAACCTCGATAACCTCGATCTGTTTTTAGGCAAAAGAGAAAAACTTGCTGCTTTTCTATTTTTGGAGATAGATCAAGAGCAAGTTTTTAGCTCAAATAAAGCTCTGAATTCCAATCTAAGACAAGGCAAATAGGTTTAAGCCAAAACCGAAACATCGGTATAGCCCGCATCATTGATTGCGGCCACAAGGGCACTCACCGCGACATTGCCATCATGCTCAATCCGAACAGATTTCTCACTGAGGTTGACTTGGACATTCTGCACCCCTTGCACCTTACTCACGGCTTTGGTGACCGCATTGACACAATGTTGACAAGAAAGCTGGGGAACCAGAAATTGCTCGGTTGCCATAACGTCGACCTCCTCGTTAAAATTTTGCAATTCCGCTTAGGAAACTATCATATCACAAATAGCATAATCTGCAAGCTGAGGGATTTTTAGCATTGCAGAAACGGGCTTTCTAGGGTATTTTTATTGTTCATTTCATCTATAGATAAGAGTAGACAAGAATAGATAAATAAGATATACTAGAGCGGTGAATTTGGGGGATTACGCAAAACTGTTGGCGTGAGTTGGAAGCGCAGGTTGTTTCGGCCCGCCCAGAGTCGCAGAATCAATATTTCACAAATTACGCATTCGTGCTAAAATGACTTAGGTTTGGATTGCAGCCATTTGCCAAAAATGGTCGGGATTTATTTGGGCCCTAAAATAAGGAGCATTTTGGGATATGAAACTACACGAGTACCAAGCACGTGATCTGTTGGCCAAGTACGGAATTCCGGTAACTGGGGGCGGTGTAGCAACAACGGCAGCCGAAGCGCGGAAAATTGCCGAAACTATTGGGGCTAAAGTCGTTGTTAAAGCCCAAGTTTTTGTTGGGGGACGGGGCAAAGCCGGGGGCGTAAAGCTGGCAAATACACCCGATGAGGCCGAAGCAGTGGCCAAACAGATTATCGGGATGGATATTAAGGGCCTGACGGTTGAAAAGGTTTTAGTCGCTGAGGCTATTTCCTATAAAAAAGAGATTTATCTTAGCGCAATCCTAGATCGTGGCACAAAAAAGGTGTTGATGATCGCTTCTTCAGAGGGTGGCGTAGAGATTGAAGAAGTTGCCAAGACCAATCCTGATGCGATTATTAAGGTAGCGGCCCATCCGACGTTGGGTTTGCTAGATTATCAGGCCCGCGAATTGGCTTTTGCGATTGGGCTGACCGACGGCAAGCAAGCTCGCCAATTTGCCCAAATTGCAAGCGGCCTTTACAAGGTTTTTGTTGAAACCGATGCTTCGTTGGCCGAAATCAATCCCTTGGTTATCCGCGAAGATGATAGCCTCCAAGCCCTCGATTCCAAGATTCTCTTAGATGATAGCGCTCTTTTCCGCCACGCCGATTTGGAAGCCATGCGCGACGCTTCAGATGAGCCTCCCGAAGAGCAACAAGCACGGGACGCTGGTATCACGTTCATTAAGCTCGATGGCAATATCGGCTGTATGGTCAATGGGGCTGGTTTGGCGATGGCCACGATGGATGTCGTCAAATTGTATGGTGGTGAGCCTGCAAACTTCTTAGATATTGGTGGGGGCGCAGGCAAAGACAAAGTCAAAGCGGCTTTGCAAATCATTCTTGCTGATCCCAACGTTAAAGCGGTTTTATTCAATATTTTTGGCGGGATTACACGGGTAGATGAAGTAGCCAAAGGGATTATCGCGGCTTTGGAAGAAGTCAAGACAGATGTTCCGATGGTGGCTCGGCTCGTGGGGACAAATGAAGAAGCTGGGCGGGCTTTACTCGTTGAATCGCAACTTATTCCGGTTGCAACCCTCGGCGAAGGGGCCCAAAAAGCAGTGGCCGCAGCGAAAGCTTACGCTTCAGCAGCCTAAACGCAGTTTAGTATCTTTGTGAATCTCACGGATTACACGGTTTCCGACTCTTTGTCGCAGCGTGTAATCCGTGTTCTGTACTAGCTACCTTTTTACTACATTCCATCCGAGGAAAATTATGAAGAAACGTGCATTGATCACAGGAGTCACGGGGCAAGATGGCAGTTATCTGGCCGAATTCCTGCTTGAGCAAAATTATGATGTTCTAGGCATGGTACGCCGCACAAGTACTGTGAATTTTGAGCGAATTCGGCATTTCCAAGACCAGATTACCTTAGTTTCAGGCGATTTACTCGACGAAGTTTCGCTGATCAACATTCTTAAAGAACATCGGCCTAGTGAAATCTATAATCTGGCCGCCCAATCTTTCGTGCAAACCTCGTGGGGGCAACCTGTTTTTACGGGCGAAGTGACGGGCTTAGGTGTAACCCGCATTTTGGACGCTCTTAGAACAGTTGACCCAACAATTCGCTTTTATCAGGCCTCAAGCAGTGTGGACGGCGAAACTCCCGTGCTTGTACGCCGCGATGGGCAAATTGAACTGCTCCCGATTGCCCAGCTTGTGCCTTCAACTTATCGTGCAAAAAATGTAACGCTTCCTCTCAAAGACGTAGAAACCTTGATGGTTGATGAAGAAGGCAAAGTTTCTTTTGCACCCGTAAGCCATGTTTCGCGCCATCCAAAGAATCGCCTCTATACTTTGAAATATAAAGGTGGCGGTAAACTTCGCATTACGGGTGATCATTCAGTGATTGTCTTTGATAAGCAGGGTGAACTCGCTGCAAAACGAGTAGATGAGCTCCAAGTTGGTGATTATCTGATCACTTACAACGGGAGTCAATTTCAAACCCAACCAAACAGGAATGTTTCAACAGGCATAACTGTTGCGCCCGAATACGAAAGTCGCCAAAACAGTCATCAGCGTGAAGTTGCTCATTCGCCGCAGTTAATGAAATTTTTGGGCTTCTATTTGACTAAGGGGCATTGTGTTTTTGAGCCAGCCCAAAAACAAGCCCCTGTTGCTTTAACCTTTCATCTCAGCGAACAAGCCGCCCTAGCTGAAGTAAAACAGCTTGTTGCCCAGGTTTTTCCTGAGCAAGATACTGTCGAAACGTTTGAAATGGCAAGTAGCTCGCATACATTGACGATTTACAACAATATGCTAGCAGGTATTTGTGTTCAATTCGGTAAAAATCCTCACGAAAAACATTTACCTGCATGGATTTGGGGATTAGCACCTGAGTTTATTCGTAGCTTTATCCTAGGTTGTCTGAGTAACACTCAAATTCAGGCAACTGAAATGAGCTTTAACACGGTTAGTAAGCAGCTTGCACACGAGATAGTCTATCTTATGCGGAACGCAGGGCTTGGCTCCCGTATTGTTAAGCGGATCAAGAAAGCGCACCTTAGCCCAACTGGCCTGCTTATTCCTAAAACTGTCAGTTATCTGGTCAAAGGGAGCAAGCAGAGCTACCTTGAAAGTCTGCCTTCAGCACTTTTTGAACATGATTTCGTAGGAACGCAAGATCAGCGAATAGACTGTAAACCGCTTGTTTCTAAGCGCGAAATCAAGCGAATCGTGAATGATCAACAATTGAATCTCGCTCAACCATTGGCTAAATGGGTTACATCTACACTGGGCGCAGCGAAGATTACTGAAATCACAGCCGAAGATGGTGATTTTGAGGTCTACGATCTTTCAGTGCCTAATGGCCAGCGCTTCTTTGGCGGAAATGTTCCGATTCTTCTGCACAATTCAGAAATGTTTGGTAAAGTACAAGAAGTTCCACAGACTGAAAATACGCCGCTCTATCCGCGCAGCCCGTATGGAGTAGCAAAAGTCTATGGGCATTGGATCACAGTGAATTATCGAGAGAGTTATGATATGTTTGGCTGCTCTGGGATTCTGTTTAATCACGAATCTCCGCGCCGTGGCCTCGAATTCGTTACCCGTAAAATCACGCATACCGTGGCTCGCATCAAATTAGGGTTGGCGAAAGAGTTGCGCTTGGGCAATATGGATGCGCGACGCGATTGGGGCTATGCGCCAGACTACGTGCGAGCAATGTGGCTGATGCTGCAACAAGCAAAACCCGATGATTATGTGGTGGCTACGGGTGAAACTCACTCTGTCCGCGAGTTTGTGGAACTAGCTTTTGGGCATGTGGGGCTGAATTATAACGATTACGTTGTTCAAGATGAGCGCTTTATGCGCCCTGCTGAAGTCGATCTGCTTGTTGGAGACCCCAAAAAAGCACGTGATGCTCTCGGCTGGCAACCTGATGTAACCTTTGAGGAATTAGTCCGCATTATGGTTGAAGCAGATTTGAAATTGCTTGGAGGCTAAGAACTTCTTTAGAAGAGCCAAGATAAGAAGAAGGCAATAACTTAAAGCTATTGCCTTCTTTCTTTTTATTCATTTAGCACTTATCCTCCTAACGCAGCAGTCCCTTTGGCTTTGCCAATTTTACCCAATCAGGATATTCCTGCATTAGTAAATCATAAAGTTCATTATCAGCAATTGAGATGGGGTCTTCTACACTGAAGAAATTGGCATTATCCACATAGCGGTCTTTCATTGTATCCAATTCCTCCAAAAAACGAAAATCACTTGCGGTCAATTGCTTGAAGAAGCCACCGATCCCACCACCCTTTACGTCTTTCCGCGATTTCCCAATCGCCATAAATTGCCAGAAAATTGGTTCAAAGGAAGACCAACGAATCTGGTTGCGGGTCTCATCTTCATCAAAAGTTGCGCCATCGGTAACGAACATGACGTAGGTTGGAATTGGGGCCGTAACTGGTTTTTGAGTTTTACCTCCAGCATTTTGGGGGAAATAGAAGGAACGAATCGCTTTCATCACGCGGCCATAGTAGGTTCCACCTTCAAGCTGATATTTCTTGAGGATTCGATCTACGAAACCACCAAAGTTATCAACGGACAATTCGCCTGCACTATAAGCATGTTCACCGAAAAGAAAAATATCAATTGCCCCATCATCATCAAAACGACAGCCGAGAGCTAAAATCCGTTCCGAAAAGCGCTGAATCTTACTGCTACTGTAAAGAGAAGCCATTGAACCAGAGATATCCAGACAAAGCGCAACGCGGGCCCGATGTTCGTCAAGCCCAACCTTTTTGAGCGAAATGCTGGCCTGCTTCGCTAAACTAAGAATTTGGGGGGCCTGCTGGGCTAATTTCTTCTCAAGCGATAAGCGGGAAGCGGAAAGTGACGAAGACGGGATGGTAGAGGGAGTAGAAACAGCTTTTGAAGCTGGAGATGGCTTGGGTAATGCTGTTTCGGTACTTCCAAAGTGTTTGAAAAGGGCAGTTAAACCGCCTGCAAAGCCTTGCCCCACAGCCCCAAAGCGCCAAACCTCTTTTAAGTAGATTTCGGCAATGATAATTGCTGTTTCCGTAGCAAAATCTTGACCTTCAAAGCGATAGCAGGCTATTTCTTGTTGTTCAGCAAGTAGCCGCAGACAACCTTGTGAGATAAGCGCCATTGTGCCAGGGCCAGCGAGAATTGCACAGAAAACAAGCCGCGTAATCGTTGGGGGAATACTCTTTAGCGAAATTTCAAACTGCTCTTTATCTCCATTTTGCGGCCCTTTGGCCCTTATGGCCCCCTCAGGCGAGGTTTTTTGGTCATTAAAGATGATAAACCGCGCTTCGGCTAGTTTTCCCGCAGCGTCCACTCCTAAACAACAGAGCGTCAGTGGCTGATTTTGGGCAACCTTTAGCCCAATGCCCACTGTAATGTCGGTTGCAGGAGTGAGATCAAGGAGTTTACTCTTTTGGCCTTTGACAAATTCGCGCATAGCGATCTACCTTTTGCAAAAATTTAGGAGGATGAGGAAAGCGTTAAAATAGCTTCTTCGCCCTTAAAATGGCGGAGAAGCCCTCTTAAATCCCCCCCAAAACCCTGCCCAATTGTCCCAAACCGCCAAACATCGGTCAGAAATAGCTCGGCAATGATCACCGACTTCTCATTTCCAAACTCTTTACCTTCAAAAAAGTACCGAGCGACCTCTTGTTGATTAGCTAAAATCCGCAGATGACCCTTAGAAAGTTGCCCCATTGTTGCTGAATCCTCAATGGTAGCTGTAAAAATGAGCTTATTAAGCATTTGGGGCATTCGGGCCAAATCAATTCTAAACTGTTCGGTATCATGTCCCCGCGGACCAATCGCCAATACGCCACCTTCAGGCGTTTTTCTTTGTTGATCAAAAACAAAATACCGCTCATTAAGGAGCGTGTTTGTGTCGGTTACGCCAAAACAACAGATCTGAACGCTTTGCGGATTGCTGAAAGTTAAACCTACCCCTACCGCGATACTGCTCAGAGCCGAAGTGAGGTCAGCAATGCGGCTTTTTTGGCCTCTGACAAAATCTTTCATAGAGAACTCCTGCGAAAACAGCTAAAAAAGAAGAATAACTGATCAAGTATCGCGTTAAACGCTAACTAAGAAGCAACTTCAACCCCAAAAGACTGCACTAAAGCCGCAAAACTACCTTTGTAACTTTGCCCCACAGCCCTAAATTCCCAGCCGTTGCTGTTGCGATAAAGCTCCCCAAAAATCATCACCGTTTCGGAACGCGCTTCTTCAGAAAGATCATAGCGCGTAAGCTCTCTTTTTGTTTCAGCATCAACAACGCGAATGTAAGCTTTGCGGACCATACCGAAGTTTTGTTGCCGAATTTCGGCATCGTGAATGGAAACGCAAAAAGGAATTCGTGTAATCGCCGAGGGAAGCAAAGCTAAATCAACAAAGACCGACTCATCATCAAAAATTGAAGATTTGCCTGTCTTGCGCCCTGCTCCTGTGCGGTTATCCCCTGAATGAACAACACTCCCACACGGTGATTCTAATTGATTATAGAAAACGAAATGCTCGTTTGAAAGCGCTTTGCCCGTTGTGGTGAGCAGAAAAGCACTCACATCTAAATCGAAATCTACGCCACTCGTTCGCCGAACATGCCAGCCTAGCCCAATAACTAACTTCTTGATGCCTGCCTCAATTTGACTACTTGGCATATCTACTTCCTTCTTAAAAATCCCTGAACTTTTGCTCCTCTATATCCATCTAAGAGGTAAGATTCCCTTATCGTGGGCTTTTGCAATCCAAAGTGGATACTCATTCATCAATAATTTATACCATTCTTCGGCTGAAAGATGGCTGAGCTCTTCAACACTAAAGAAATTCGCATTGTCAATAAAGCGATCTTCCATCGTGTCAAGCTCTTCCAGAAAACGGAAATCACTCAAGAAATCTGCGGGATGTTGTTTTCCGTGAGCATCTTTGCGCGATTTACCAAGGGCCACAAACTGCCAGAAGATTGGCTCATGCGACGAACTGATAATCTGTTCACGGGCAAAAGCAGGGTCATCTGGTGCGCCATCGGTCACAAAGATTACGTAAGTGGGCAACTTGCTCTCTGGTGGCTCCCTTTGCGGGTTGGACGGCTTTGCAGGAAAATAAAAATTGCGGACCTCCTGAATCACATTGCCATAGTTTGTCCCCCCCTCAAAGCGATATTGCAATCGCATCCAATTAACATAGCCAGAGAAATTGGCGAGGGATAACTGGTCTGCAAAGTAAGCTCGTTCGCCAAAAAGAAAGATGTCAATGACTTGATTATCATCAAAGTTAAGCCCTAGGGCTAAAACGCGATCAACAAGCTCTTGCATCTTGCCAGAAGAGTAGAGAAAGTACATTGAACGAGAGATGTCGAGGCATAGCGCAACTTTGGCCCGATGTTCGTTGAGGAGGACATTCTTGAGTGCTTCGGCGGCTTTTGTGGATAGGGATTGAAGGGAAGTACGTTGAGCAAGGTTTGCTTCTTGCGATTGCATTTGGAAAGCTCCTAAAACGATTCTCTCAAAACGAAAATGAAGTTAAAGTAGGGGCAAGATGTGTTGAACCCACATCCTGCCCTGAAAGACGCAGAAATCAAACAACATTGACCCCATAAGACCGGGCCATGGGGCCTAATCCGCCGGCAAAGCCTTGGCCAATCGCCCGGAATTTCCATTCCGTGCCGTGGCGATAGACTTCACCAAAAAGCATCGCGGTTTCAGTGCTACTGTCTTCTGAAAGATCATAGCGCACAATTTCGCGGTCTGTTTCAGTATTTCCGATGCGGATGAAGGCTCCGCTAACCATGCCAAAATTTTGCTGCCGCAGGTCAGCTTCATAGATCGTGACCGAAACCACCAGGCGGGCAACTTCAGGTGGCACACGAGTCAGGTCAACTGTGAGGACCTCATCATCGCCATCCCCCTCGCCCGTGCGATTATCACCGCTATGGACAACCGAGCCACAAGCCGATTGCAATTGATTATAGAAGATGAAATCGCGGTCACTGCGAACTTTGCCATCTTCTTTGAGCATAAAAAGGCTGGCATCGAGGTCGAAATCTGCGCCTTCGGTGATTCTGGCATTCCAACCTAAACCGATTGTCACCTTTTTAAGCCCTGGCTCTAGCTTATTGAGCGATACATTTCCGCCTTTAGAAAGCGTAACTGGTCCCATCGCAGACCCCCTTCTAAGCAGTTGCGATTAGCATTGTTTTTAGACACCAACCCCGAAAGAACGGGCCATCGCGGCCAACCCCCCTGCAAAACCATCCCCAACCGCCTTAAACTTCCATTCTGCACCGTGGCGGTAGAGTTCACCGAAAATCATGGCCGTTTCGAGGCCATAATCTTCTGAAAGATCATAGCGGACCATCTCTTCGTTGGTTTTAGCGTTGAGAATTCGGATAAATGCGCCACCGACCATGCCAAAATTCTGTTTGCGAGTTTCGGCATCATAGATCGTTACGCAAATCGTAAGTTTCACAAGATCGGCAGCGAGCTTTGTTAGATTGACCCCAATTTGCTCATCATCGCCTTCGCCCTCGCCCGTGAGATTATCGCCCGAATGTACCACGGCTCCACATGCGGATTTCAAATTATTAAAGAAAATGAAATCGGCTTCAGAGCGGACTTTTCCTGTGGCCGTCAGCAAAAAGGCACTGGCATCGAGGTCAAAGGCTGCGCCGTCAGTGATGCGCGGATTCCAGCCCAAGCCTACCGTAAGCTGTTCAAGTTTGGGGTCGAGCTTGGTTAGCGAGACATTCCCGCCTTTGGCAAGTGAAACTACTCCCATCACAGACTCCTTTTTAGGCATTTACTCCAAAAGAGCGGGACATCGCGGCCAAGCCACCGGCGAAACCTTCGCCGACAGCCTTAAACTTCCATTCTGCGCCGTGGCGGTAGAGTTCACCGAAAACCATCGCTGTTTCGAGGCTATAATCTTCTGAGAGATCATAGCGAACCAACTCTTCGTTGGTTTTGGCGTTGAGAATTCGGATAAATGCGCCACTGACCATACCAAAGTTCTGTTTGCGAATCTCAGCCTCGTAAATTGTTACACAAAACGTAATTCGCACGACATCGGCAGGGAAAGTTGCCAGATTGACTTTGATCTGCTCATCATCTCCCTCTTTGGCTCCCGTGAGTTCATCGCCTGAATGCACAACTGAGCCACACGCGGATTTCAAATTATTAAAGAAGATGAAATCGGCTTCTGAACGTACTTTTCCTGTGGATGCCAGCAAGAAAACACTGGCATCGAGGTCAAAAGCTGCGCCGTCGGTGATGCGCGGATTCCAGCCTAGTCCCAGCGTAATCTGTTCAAGTTTGGGGTCGAGCTTGGTTAGCGAGACATTCCCACCTTTGGAAAGGGAAACGGTCATCTTTTTCCTACCTTTGCTATATCCCAAGCCTAAAGGCCTTGGGGTTTACGGGCTTTTCCCTAAAAAGAATAACACAAATTGAGAGCAAATGCAATTGAAACAGCACATTTACGGCTTAGATTTACCGTTCCAAGGGTGGGGCTGGGGAGCATGATTCTCAACGTCTTCGGGCAAATGCAAGCTCTTTTCGAGGCTTTGCAAACGGGAATCAATGTTGCGTCGCCAGGCTTCGTCTTCGACTTGCACCGTCCGCGTGCGATAGAGAACTTCCTCCAGTAACCTTTGTAAGCCGCCCACCCGGTCTGCCAATAAGCCGATCAGAAAGGCAATCATGGCCATCAGGACTAAAATACTACCAGCCAAAAGAGCTTGGTCGTTGGAAGCTGAGAGCAAACCTAACCTGCGCCCCACAAAAACATAGATCGCACGGAGCAGAAACCCTCCGCCAAGCGCTAGAAAAACAAAGGCAATATAGCTAAAAGTCTTGAGCGGCTCATAAGTCGCGTAGGTTCGAGCGATTATCGCCGCTTGCCGCTTGACGAAATGCCAATTTCCTTGATGCAATTTTGAAGGACGACGCATCGGATTAGTTGTAATGGGAATAGCAATAATTGTCAAACGGCGTTTTCCAGCCTGAATAAGGTTTTCGACGGTATAGGAAAAATCTGTGGTAACAAAGGTTCGCAAAGCTGCTTCGCGGGACAAAGCCCGAAAACCGCTCACCGTATCAGGCACATCGGTTTCTGAAGCCCAGCGCACGACAGAACTTCCCACGAATTGCAGGCTTTTTTTGAGGGGCGAAAAATGAGCAATGTTTTGCACCTGGCGATCCCCAATCACCACGTCGGCTTGGCCGCGCAAAATGGGCGCGACCATCGCGGGAATATCACTGCCGCGATATTGGTGGTCGCCGTCAATATTTACGATAAGATCCGCGCCGAGTTGCAAGGCGGTATCAATTCCTGTCTGGTAGGCTGCGGCCAGTCCTTTGTTGCTAGTATGGCGAACGACGTGGTCTGCGCCGTTGGCCAAAGCAATGGCTACAGTGTCATCTGTGCAGCCATCATCAACAATTAACACACAAATCTCACTTATGCCAGGGATCGTGCGCGGGAGATCGTGCAAAACCTCGGCAATAGTGGCGCATTCATTAAGAACAGGAATCTGAATAACCAGCTTCATCATCATCCTTAAACCCGAAAAAGAAGCGAAGCTCAAACTTTAATTCGGTTTTGAGCTTCGCTTTTTACTCATTTTTCGGTTACTTCGCCTTTGATAAAATCCTCAGTTAATTGCCGTGCTTCGTAATCCGTGAATTGATGGGGGGGCGTTTTCATAAAATAAGCACTTGGCCCCTCGATCACGCCCCCGATTTTTCGATCTAAAGCAAGTTTGGCACAGCGAATGGCATCAATAACTACCCCTGCTGAATTGGGCGAATCCCAAACTTCTAGTTTAAGCTCCAAATTCAGGGGCACATCGCCAAAAGTCGTGCCTTCCATGCGGATATGACACCATTTGCGGTCTCCCAGCCAAGGCACATAATCGCTAGGGCCAATATGCACATCATTGGCAGGGAGAGGTTGGTCGAGTTGGCTGACAACAGCGTTGGTCTTACTGATTTTCTTGCTTTCCAGCCGCTCTTTTTCTAACATATTGTAAAAGTCCATATTCCCACCAAAATTAAGTTGATAGGTACGGTCTAAATGCACGCCGCGCTCACGGAAAAGCGTGGTTAGCACCCGATGGACAATTGTTGCGCCAACTTGACTCTTAATATCATCGCCAATCAGGGGTAGACAATGTTCTTCAAAGCGTTTGCGCCAGTATTCTTGGCTGGCAATAAAGACAGGAATGCAATTGATAAAGCCACAGCCCGCGTCGAGGATTTGCTCAACATACCACTTGGTTGCCATTTCGCTGCCTACGGGCAGATAGGAAATGACGACATCTGTCTTTGTTTCACGCAAAATTTTAACAATATCATCAGTATCGCGCTGGGCCTTCTGGATTACAGTACTTAGATATTTCCCTAAACCATCATGAGTCATGCCTCGCGCAACGGGAACGTCTAAATGGGGGACTTCAGAGAATTTATAGGTATTGTTGGGGTAGGCAAAAATCGCTTCCGAGAGGTCTTTGTCTACTTTGGTATCAGCAATATCGAAAGCCGCCGAAAAGACAATATCCCGAATACGATAGCCCCCTAAGTTAGCGTGAATGATTCCAGGGACATGCGCGTCATCGGGGATATTTTTATAGTATTCAACCCCTTGCACGAGCGATGAAGCACAATTCCCGACCCCGATGATCGCTACACGAATCGTTTTACTCACTGAAACTTAATCCTTTCTCTAAGAAACTGGTGGTTACAGATAATTGCAGTGTACTTTGGGTGACTTTTTGGTAAATGGAATCCGCTGGCTTTAGCCCTTGGCCCCCAACGGCTATGCTTCAGCAAGTTCAGCAACCGCCTTTGGACTCCTGGACTCAATGGACCATAATTTTCACCCCTCTGCCTTTGGCACGGCCCAGGTTGGCAACGAAAAGACCAGCCTTAGCGGTGGGCGGCCAAATCATGTTCTTCAATTGTGGGCATGAACCGCGACATTTCAACCATCTTGAAAATCTTTTGATGGTGCGGGCTAAGATTCATGGCAAAGAGTTTATACCCAGCTTTCCGAGCCTTAACCACAAATTTCAGGAGGACTGAAATGCCTGCTGAGTTGATAAAAGAGACATCTTTAAAGTTTAAGACGGTGATAGGCCGCATATCTACACATGCGGCCTCAATCGCGGCGGCTGAAATCGCATCTACACTATTGGTTTTTATATGGAGGACGACGACTTCGCCGAATTCTTCGCGTGTAACAACGTCGCTCATTCTGTTTGTCCTTTTCGATAAAGACGGAGAACGATAATTGTGCCTTTTTGTGAGGAATTAACTTCCAGATCATCAACGAGAGCTTTGATCAACGACATCCCAAAGCTCCGCAATAAACCTTGTTCTAAATTATCTTCCTCAACCACCCGCACCCGATCCCAAACATCAACGCGCTGATTAGAACCCAACCCTTCGCCCTGGTCGGTAATGCGGACTTCAAGTTTATCGTTATCAAGGGCGAAAACCACTTCCACGGGCTTACTGCTGATGTTTTTATTGCCATGTTCAATGGCGTTATTGACGGCTTCGCTGACGGCTAACTTGAGGTCGTCAACCCGCTCGTCAGTGAAACAGAGCGCTTCACCAACTTCAGCGGCAATGGCCCTCACAACTCGTTCAAAAACGGGGTCAGAGGGGATGTTCACTTCTACAAAATGAGGATTTACCATAGCGCATCCTTTCAAACCTAAACAGTAGAGCGCATTACGGGACTGGAACGGCGACGGGCACTGGCCCTGGGCGTTGCTGGGGCTGGCTGATTTTGCCGAATCAGATGGTCATAGCGGCGGAGATAGGCTTTGCCCAAAGAAGTATTGCCAATTTGAAGATAACAAGCCCCTAAATAGAAAAGAGCTTGAGCATGCCGAGGGTTACGGCGCAAAACTTTCTCCAATAAAGGAATAGACCGCGCTGGCTCCATCAATTCTTTATAACACAAACCCAGCATAAAGTTGGTTTCAATGTCGTCGGGCCAATGTTCCAAGACATGGGCAAACTCCGTGGCGGCGAGGTCATAGCGGCCTCGGCGGACTAACATATAGCCCAAGTCGTAGCGCAACGGGTAGGAATCGGGAGCCAGTTCCACAGCTTTGCGCCAGGCAGCCAGCGTCCAATTTTCACGGCCCAACTTCATATACATAAAACCCAAAAGGTAATGCGCTTGGGGGTCTTGCGGCAGAAGCTGGACGGCCCGTTCAAAAGCGCGGACCGCCGCAGGGTTCATCGACATATCATAAAGCAATTTGCCCATATTGAGAAATAGATGGCCATTATTGGGATGCAAACGAGCGCATTCAAAAAGCAGGTCGTAGGCTTCTTTGGGGCGTTTGAGCAGGCGCAGGACCGCACTCATTCGCAACCGAACTTGCACATAATGTTTGCTTTCGAGCGGCACTTTGCTATATTCTTCCATCGCCTCATCCCAGCGCTGCCCTCTGGCCAAGAGGTTGCCCAAGAGATAACGGGCAAAATGCTCATCGGGCTTCCATTGCAAGAGCGCTTGATAGATGCGTTCAGCTTCTTCCTCATAACGCTGCTGCTTCAAATCCTGGGCTAGGCGATAGTACCACTGGACAACTTCATTCTCGTCGCGGGGGGAAAGCTCCTCGTCTTGCATGGCGGGCGAGATGAAAGTCGGTTCAACCCGTAGGGCATCCGCAAAACAACGCTGGGCTAATTCGTGGGCCCCGTGGCCCTGGTGCATCAAACCAAGATAATAGCGCGGTTCGGCGGCGAAGGGGCGCGTATTACAGGCACTAGAATAGTGAATGTAGGCTCGGCCCGCATCATCTAAGCGTTGGTAGCAGCGCCCTAACGAAAAATGGGCTTCATAAAGGCTTGGATTATGATCAAGACTCTCTTTGAACGCAGCAATGGCTCGATCAAACTGTTTGCGGGCTGCGAACGCGACTCCTAAGTTGTAATGGGCTTCGGCCAGTTGCGGGTCCGTTTGAACCGCCTCGAGGTATTCGCGCAAAGCGCCTTCCCAATCATCTTGAAAGGCCAGGGCATTGCCAATGTAGAGGTAGATAATCGCCCGCTCGCGGTCATAGAGTTGCGCCTTTTCCTCGCCATCGACGTAGGCGGCGATGAGGGCGGCTTTGAAGTGTTCAATGGCTTCCGCATAGGCAGCACGAAGGTAGGCTTTGATGCCCAAGCCGAAAGCTGCGCCCATGCGCGTGCCATCCAAAAAGCGCTCGCTGCCCGAAAAGGTATCCAGGTCCAGCGGCATAAAGATGAGAGGTTCGTTTGGGGCCATAAGCTAGTTTGCTACCTTTCCTCTACCCCTTTGCCCCTCCCGGGAAAACAAAGGGATTATGCCACTTTAGCGATATTCCTCAACGACCAAGCGAATTTGTTGCACTAATTCACGGGCTAACCCCCGCCCTAATTGACTTTTAGCTAGTTTGGTTAATTCAGGAAGCATCTGATCGGTCCAATCATCCGCCGTGGCTTCAGGTAAACTATCTTTAAACTTGGTTTCAATTTCGGCCCAGAAAGGAGCAGCTTTCTCTTCGGTGAGAACATCGGCGGCAATACTGCGTAATTCAGCGGTCAAATTACTCAAGCGGCGGCGCAAGACAACCACCGTAATATCATCAGATTGGGGGGCATTTTTGCTCCAGTTGCGAAGCTCGCGCAGAAGAGTCTTCATCAAGGGGCGCGGCTTGAGTTGGCTATTGGCTTCAAGCAGGCTCTGGAGCCCCTCCAGATCAAACATCAATTCGGCTTCATCGTTGGCTTCGGTCACCCCATCAGTATACAGCACGATGGTCTGGCCAGGTTCAACGACCAAAGTCTCAACCTCATACGTAATATCGGGGTCAACCCCCAAAGGCATCCCCGGCAGTTCCCATTCCTCAACTTTGGCCGGCCCAACGATGAGGAGCGGATAAGTATGCCCCGCATTTGCGATTCGCATTAGCCCTTCCAAAGGGTCGAGCATAATATACAACATTGTAACCATGCCGTGGGGAATGTCATTACAGACCCCGCGATTGACCGCAGCCAACGTCGTTTCGGGAGTATCATTGCGGCGGGCCTCGTGCCGAAACACGGTGCGGGCGACAGCCATCCGCAACGCGGCTTGCAAACCTTTGCCAGAGACATCCCCAATCATCACCCCATGCCAACGGTCATCGAGGGTCAGAAAGTCATAGAGATCCCCGCCAAGGTCGCGGGCGGGCTGGGAGACCGCGCTCATCTCCCAGCCTGGCAGATGGGGAACGGCGGCTAACAAAAGCCCTTGCTGAATATCCCGCGCCAACTGGAGGTCTTGTTCCAACTCGGCTTGGCGGCGGAGTTCGGCTGCGTCGACCACTTTGTATTCGGGTGGGGGCCCGGCGGCGGGGGCTGGCGGCAAAGAACCGGGCGGGTGCTGCTTGCGGGGCGCTAGGCGGCGAAGCAGGGAGGCGCGCTGGCCACAATGGGCCAACAACGTACTCGCAAGGCGGTGGGGTTGCCGCAGTGCTTGAACAAAGCCATTTCTCTCCATAGATTACTACTACCACGAATGCTATGCGTTCTCGGACCATCATTCCAGCCACAGATGGCTTCCAGGGATCTATGACAGACATCCCAGCCGGCCAAGGTCAAGAGTCCCAGGCTTTTGGCCGGTCCTCTAAACTAGAACGGTTTCTGGGCCAATAACTTGAGCTGCCGTTCACAAGTCTCGCGCACCCAACTGACAGCGACTCCATCAAGGAGGCTATCGGCGGGCTGCGGAGCCAGCTTGCGGAGCGTATTGCGATATTCGCGCTGGGCGACATCCAGGCGCTTGAGTTGCCGATAGGTTTCAGCCAGATGAAAAGAGATCAGGGCCGATTCAGGTTCCAAATAGCGGGCCCGCTCTAAGTTTTGGGCCGCGACGGCCAGTTGGCCTTGCTGGGCATAGACAATCCCCAATAAGAGGTAGGCTTCGGTGGTCAAAGAATCAAGCTCTAGAGCGCGCCGAGCCTCAGCGACAGCGACATCCAAATCCCCCCGATTGGCATGGGCCCTGGCTACCAAGGCCAGCGCTTGCGGGGCTTGCGGGCCGTGGAGCGGCAGCCGATTTAACAAAACCAACGCTTCGGCAGCTTGCCCAGCCTCAAGCAAGGCTGTCGCTTGCTGAAAGAGATCAGTTTGTTCTTTGGGCTGGTTCACAGGTTGCTTGGAAGCCCCTTCTACCCTGGCCTCCTTCCGTTCTGGCTGGGGGGCGGTTGCCTGGGCAACTCGCGGCGCAAGGCGTGGGGGCAAGCCTCTCGGTGGCCCCGCAGGTTGCGAAGGGATGGTCACCAAGGTACTGCCCGCAGGCGAAGTTGGCTTTTTTGGGGAGCCTTTAGCTTTGGTATAAATGAAGGCTCCCTCAACTTCGATTAGCCGAAACGCATCATAGATATTCCAAAGAGTTTCAGAAAAACCCAGAAAGAGATAGCCCCCATCGGGCAAAAGAGCGTAGAAATGTTCCATTAAAGTACGAAAAGTTGCTAAAGGGAAATAAATTGTTACATTTTGGCAAAAGATAATATCAATTCCATGCGCTCGCTTAGGAAAAGGGTCAAGAAGATTGAGCCGTTCAAAATGCACTAAGTTGCGAACCTCATCCCGCACTTTCCAGGTAGTTCCCTGGGGCAAAAAGTAGCGACTTAGCTGCGGCGGTGTAACATTATTCAGGGCCCTTCCCCGATAGCAACCGACTCGCGCTTTGGTCAAAGCGGTCTCGCTGAGATCGGTGGCCCAAATCTCAATTGGGCGCGGGAGCGGCTGCCCAAAAGCTTCCAGGGCCAAAATAGCCAGCGAGTAAGGTTCTTCCCCCGTGGAACAACCTGCGCTCCAGATGCGAAGGGGCGTATGGGCCAGCTTCTGGCGATGCAATTGCGGGAGGATAACATCCCGTAAAGCGCGGACGTGGGGCAAATTGCGAAAGAAAATGGTTTCATGGTTTAAGACCGCTAACTCAACCAATTGGCGCACTTCATTCATCCCACCTGGCTGCGTGAGATGCTGGATATATTGCTCAAGAGCCATGTTAGTTGCTGCTAACCGCTGGGCCAAACCCGTGGTCAAGACATGTTGGCTGATGCGGTCAAGCTGAATCCCGCTATACCGTTCGAGGCGGTCGCGGATGACCTCAAACTGGTTTGGCTGGAGGACAAGAGCTGGGGAAGATGGCTGGTTTGGGTTCAACGGCTTGAGAAACCTCTTTGACGTTTGCAGCACAGGCCGGCAGCCCGTGCTACGCTAGGTTGAGCTAATCCGGCGCTGGAGAGCCAAAATAATGTCGTCGGGGGCCAGAACTTCATGGGTGGCCCCAGCTTCAACCGCGGCTCGCGGCATCCCATAGATGGTACAAGTAGCCTCATTTTGGGCAATGGTATAGCCCCCCGCTTGGTGGATCTGCTGCATCCCAATTGCCCCGTCGCGCCCCATGCCGGTCAACAAAACGCCAATGGTTCGAGGGCCAAAGACCTCAGCCGCAGTCTGCATAGTGACATCAACCGACGGCGACGGGCGGTGGAGCAGAAATTGCTGATTGGTAAGATGAAGATAACCCCCACGTTGAATAGCCAAATCGTGGCCATCGGGGGCCACCCAGACTAAGCCTTGGGCCAATTGACTACCATCTAAGGCCAGTTTGGTCGGTAATTCGCACGTATCCGAAAGCCATTCAACCATGCCGGCGCTAAAACCTTCGGCGATATGTTGCACGACCACAAGGGCGGCGGGAAAGTCCTTTGGAAGGCCCATCAAAATCCGCTGGACAACTCGTGGGCCACCCGTGGAAGCGCCAATCACGACAAGCGGAAAAGGGACGACGGCGCGCCGGGTTTTAGGTTTGGCTGGTTGAAGAGCGACCTTGGCTGGCCCACTCGCCTTGGCTGGTTTGGTTGGGACAACTGGCGGGCTGGCCGGCGGGGCCACAGGCCGCGCTGGGGCCGGAGCCAAGCTGGCCGCTTGCCCATAGAGCGGAGGCAGGGCGAGGCGGGCAATAGGAGTTGAATCGGTAGCGTTGTTTCGCCGTCGCCCCCGCAGATGGGTTACAACCCGCACCCGTGCGAGAAATTTAACCCGTTGCACTAATTCGCGCCGCACCCGCTCCAGGGCCTCCCGATCTGCCATATTGGGCTTTTCCATCACTTCCAAAGCCCCAGCCCCTAACATCTTAAAAGAAATATCTACGTCATAGCGATTGAGCGAAGCGGTGATCACTAAAATCGGGGTGGGGCGATAGGCCATCAATTGCTCGGTGGTCTCGACCCCATCCATCACGGGCATCCGCACATCCATCGTGATCAGGTCGGGGCGCAATTCTTCGGCCAACGCCAGGGCCTCTTTCCCGTTGGCCGCTTCGCCGATGATCTGGATGTCAGGGTCACTCCCCAAAATTTCGCGGAGGGCCCGCCGCACGAGGGCCGAGTCATCTACGATTAAGACCCGTACATGTTCACCCATAACCTTACCACGATCTAACTTCCGAAGAGCGGACTTAAAGATCCATTTCCAAAACTAATTTAACCCGATTGGGCAAATTGAGCAGATCAATATCTTTATTCAGATAGTCATCAACTCCGGCCTCGAAGGCTGCATGCTTATCTTCAGTAGAAGTCAGCATAATGATCCGCAAATCATCAAGGTCGGCATTTTCGCGCAAGCGGCGACAAACCTCATAGCCATCCATGCCTGGCATTTGGACATCTAAGACCATCAGGGCAGGAACTTCATTTTTGATATAAGCTAGGGCTTCCTCGCCACTATGGACTAAACTAACTTCGTAGCCGTGCATCTCCAACCGCATCTTCACAATATCGGTTATAAGTTTGCTATCGTCTACAACTAAAATCTTTTCAGCCATTGTAATCCTCATCACCATCCAAAAAAACAGAAATAGGCGGGTAGGTCGACTAGAGCTAGGGAACGGTCTCGTGCCCCAAGAGTTGCCCGATAACCTCCAACAAATTGTCTTGATTGAACTGGCTTTTAACAATATAGGCTTGGGCCCCAACTTCCAAGCCCCGGCGTTTGTGTTCATCTGAAGCAAGGCTGGTCATAATAATGACGGGGAGATCGGTGAGGCCCAATTCTTGGCGCAAGCGGGCGGTAAGTTGGAAGCCGTCAACTTGGGGCATCTCCACATCGGTGACGATTAAGTCAAAGGTCTGCGTCCGCAATTTCTCTAAAGCATCGCCCCCGTGGATTGCCGCCGTAACTTCATAACCTGCCGAGAGTAAAATACTGCGTAACAGTTCCCTGGTTGTAAAAGAATCTTCCGTGACTAGAAGATGAGGGCGCTTCTTGGCGCGGTTGAGGGCCGAAGGTGGGATGAGGGTGATGCCGCGCATAGCTTCCATTAACGCAATTGGATTCAGCAAGAGAACTAATTGGCCATCAGCAGTTTGGATGGCTCCACTATAACGCCGTTCAGTCGGGCGGCCCTCCAGCAAGGGGCCAAGTGGTTTGACTACCGCTTCGCGCTCATCAACCAGTTGGTCAACGATTAAGCTTTGGGTGCGCTGCGGGTTGCCAATCAAGACCGTCGGCACCCGTTCGGTGGCATGGAAGGCTGGGGGAGCCTCAAGGTTGAGCAGGTCGGCCAAGCGGATCAAGGGCACGGTGCGCCCTTCGTGGGGAATGGTCGCTCGACCTTCAATTGTCCGAATCTGCTCCCGATAAGCCCAGATAATGCCGCGACAGCCTGAAGCTGGGAGGGCAAAGAGATGTTTCCCGACCTTGACCAAAAGGATCCGCGTTGTGACAAGGGTCAGGGGCAAAACCAGGGTAAAGCGGGTTCCTTGGGCGGGCAGGGAATCAACGAGAACATGGCCCCCTAGTTCGGTAATGTTCGTTCTTACAACATCCATGCCGACCCCGCGCCCCGAAACGTCGGTGATAATCTGAGCCGTTGTGAAACCAGGGAGAAAGATAACCTCAAGAGCCTCATGGTCGGAGAGCGATTCAGCAGTTTCTTTACTCATCAGACCTTTGCGAACGACTATCTCGCGCATCTTTTGGGGATACATCCCGCGCCCATCATCGCTGATCACAATCCGTACTTCCCCCCCCGTAGCTTCGGCAGCCACCTTGATGATCCCTTGTGAAGGTTTATTTTGGGCCGTGCGCTCGGCGGGCGGCTCGATGCCGTGGTCAACCGCATTGCGAACAAGGTGCATCAAAGGGTCACTAATCGCTTCGAGGAGCTTGCGGTCAATCTCTGTTGTTTCGCCGGCAAGCTCCAGCGTGACTTCTTTTTTGAGGGAATTGGCTAACTCTCGGACGGCCCGGGGCAAGGAAGCAAAAACGGTAGAGACGGGCAACATCCGGGCCGCCATAACTTCCTGCTCCAGGTCGCCGACGATTAGCCCCTCTTGGTCAACATATTGGCTAAAAAGTTCTGTCTTGTGGCGCAGGAGTTGCCGAGCTTGGTCGCTCGTATTCAACAAAGAACTAAGCGCATGGTCAACGGTCTGGCGCTGTTCCAAAGGAAGGCGCACTTGGCGAAGCTCGACATCCAACCCCACAAGGACTTCCTCTTGTTGTTGAATAAGGGTCATCAGTTGCCGCATCGTCTGGACATGGGCGCTTAAAACCTGCTGCCCGACCACAAGCTCACCCGTCAAGTTGATCAGGCGGTCTAACCGGTCAACCCTTACCCGAATCGTGGCCTGGCGAGCGTTACTCTTCCAAGCTCTTTCCTCGGTGGGGGCCAGAAAAGAATCGGCCAAATGCTCTGAAGTGACCTTCTTAGGCTGGCTTTCGGCTCCTCCGCTTCCGCTTTCTGCGTCTGCGCCCCCTTGCGGGGGAAGGTCTTTTGGGGGAGGGTTGGCCGCGCTCCCTTCCCCGGACTGTAGAACAGGCATCTTGCCTGTTTCAAAGCTTGCCGAAGTTGCCGAAGTTGCTCCCCGTTCTGCGTGAAGGTTGGTCAGGTTGGTCACTAATTGGTCAACGTTGCTGGCGGTAACTGCGCTGGCCGAGGCTGCCGAAGGGCCATCTACCGCCGTGCTAGTGAGTGCCAAAAGAGCATCTCCGCCGCGCAGGAGTTCATCTATCAAGGGGCGGTCTAAAGTTAATTCGCTTGCGCGGGCTGCCCCTAAGATGTTTTCCATGACGTGGGACAGTTGTCCAATGGCCGTAAAGCCTAGCAAGCGGGAACCACCCTTGACGGTATGCACGGCCCGAAAAATCTCATCAATGAGCCGCCGAGTCTGTGGGTCTTCAGGGCCCGTCGTGCGCTCCAGCGCGAGCAGCCCATCGCTGAAGATGCGGATGTTTTCGGTAGTTTCTTCCCGAAACTGGGCATAGAAGGTCGAGAGATCCATAGGTCGTGTTCCCAGCTTCCTTCCCTCACGGTAACTGACGGTAACTGAGCTTGCCGAAGTTGCCGAAGTTGCCGAAGTTGCCGAAGTTAGACTTCTCTTTGTTGCGTAATGCCATGTAGACGGTCGGCGACGGTGGTCAAAACCGAGGAAGATTCGGCCATCTGGCGCGAGCCTGAAGCCGATTGACGGGCGACCTCGGCAATTTCGCGCATGGCCTCAACTACTTGCTCGCTGGCACTTTGCTGCTGGGCCGTGGCCATGCCAATTTCGGCGGCACTTTGGGCCGTGCGTTCGGCCATCATCAAAATTGTGTCCATTACTTGCCCCGCCCGATAGGCCAATTCGGCTCCCAACTCAACTTCTTTCCCCCCTTCCTCCGCCGCTAAAACGGCAGCATTGGTGGCTTGGCGAATCTCCGCAATCACGCCTTGAACTTCTTTCGCCGCCGTAAGGGTGCGATTGGCTAAATTCTTCACCTCGGCAGCGACAACTGCAAAGCGTCGCCCATGCTCCCCCGCCCCTGCCGCTTCGATGGCCGCATTCAGCGCTAAAAGATGGGTCTCGTCGGAAATATCATCAATGAGATCAATGATTTCGCCAATCTGTTGGGAACGTTCACCCAGGCCCAAAACGCGGGTCGAAATATCCTTCATGCGGCCCCGAATCCGCTCCATGGCTTGGACACTTTCGTCCACTGCGGCCTGCCCATTACTCAAATGTTCGAGGGTTTGTTGGGCCGCCTGCGCGACATGTTCAGTTGCTTGGGCGATCTGGCGGGCGGTGGTCCCTAATTCTTCAACCGTGGTACTCACTTCCGAAACGGCACTGGCTTGCTCTGTCGCCCCACTCGCTTGCTGCTGGGAAGTGGCTTGCAGTTCTGAAGCCGCCGCCGAAAGCTCACTGCCCAATTCGATCTGAAGCTGATTCCGTTCCACCAATTGCTGTTTGTGGCTGGTGAGTAAGGTTTCGCGTTTCTGGGATTCTTGCAAAAATTTGTTCAATTCTTGCCGAATCGACCAGGTCAGAAAAGCAATCATGCTTTCAGCGACTAAAACGGCTCCCATGAAGGGGTAGGGCCCAAGGGCGTTGGGTTTCTGCTTGCTCACCGGCTCAATTTGGAAGAGCAAAGCAAAACAGATTAAAGTAAGGATTCCAAGGCCCCAACTATCTTCATCGTGGCCTAAAAGCCCCGCGACAACCATTGGGACAAAAAAGCCGATGATGCCTGGGCTGCGCAGGCCCTCAAAGCAATAGGCTGTGCCGATACAAACCAGCGCCAACCCATAGGTATAGATGCGAATGGCCAAAAGGGATTGGCCGCGCTGGGCGAGGAAAAAAACGACCCCACAAATACCTAAAGCGAGGAAGGTTAGGAGGGCCACATGCGCCAGCTCAGTGGTAGATTGTACCACATGCAACCACTGGAGGACAAAAGTGACAAGCAGCGCGAGGACGGCCAAGAAACTGGTACTCATGACCAGGCGGTACAAGGTTTGCGTATGATTGCCCCGTGTAACTAACTGTTCTGCTACTTCAGTGAGTGCTGGGCGTTCGAGAGCTTGATCCATCTGTTTCCCTTGGCAATTAGCTTGTTTGCTTGCCATTTATAGCTTTGAAATGGTAAAAGAGGACTTTGACTTCGGCAAGCTCAACCCCTGAAACCGTTCCCTGAGCTTGCCGAAGGGAACTCAGGGGAAGCTCAACCACTGAAACCGTTCCCTGAGCTTGCCGAAGGGAACTCAGGGGAAGCTCAACCACTGAAACCGTTCCCTGAGCTTGCCGAAGGGAACTCAGGGGAAGCTTAAACGGTTTCGGTGGGCCAGAGAAGCTGGCGCATTAAGACATCCTGGGCGATCTGCCGCAAATCAAGCACTAAAAGGGGTTCTTCGCCCTCGGCTTGAAGCAAGGCCCCCAAAAACCAGGGGCGAGTCAGGCGCTTGGCTAAAACCTTTGGCATAGGCTGCACCAAATCCAGGGTTTCGCAGTTCAAATCCACGACCCGCTCGACCAACAGAGCCACACTTTTGCGGCGGGTAGGGACCACCAGCGCATGCCGCCGGGCATTGCTGCGGAGGTCAAAGGGGTCTAACAAAGGGCCTAACTCAACGCCTTGAAGCGGTTTCCCGCGTTCGTCAGGGCGCTCAAGGTCGGCGGAGTTGAGAATCATCCTGATTTCGGTCACTTGGTCACGGCGCACAATATAGCGATTTAAGGTCGTTATGACTGTCAGTAAGAGGCCCGTATAATTGGTCATCGGCTAGGCTCCGGTCCGCAGCGCCTTGATGATGACCCCTAAATCCAGCAAGGCTACTGGCTCATTGTTCAGCCTGACAATGGCAAACAAAAAACGCGCCCGCCCCGCCTCAAGCCCGGCGGGCAGCGGCTCCAGCGGAAGATCGGAAAGATCACTCAGGTCGCGCACATTATCAACCAACAAAGCCAATTCTGCGTCTTCAAACTGAATGATAATGTAGCGGCTCTCCCGGACCACAGGCTTTTCGGGAAAACCGAGCAACAGCCGCGCATCAACCACGGGCAAAACTACGCCCCGTTGATTGAGAATTCCCAAAAGGGCCGGGGGTGCGCCAGGGACAAGCGTTGGTTTTCGCCAGCGCGTGATTTCGCGCACATAATTGCCTGGCAGGCCATAGAATTCCCCTTCGAGACAGATTATAAGGTAAACCTTTTCCTGTTCGCGCTGTTTGGTCGCCGGGCCACTTGCAGCAAGTGCAACCATCCCGAATCCTTTCTGGGCAGAGGCTTGAAGTCTGGGCCCCCTAGGGCTTGCCAGCTCCAGGCATCTTGCGGGGCCTAAGAGCTTCAGCCTTGGCGAGGGCAAAGTCTTAAACTTAATTATACCACATCGCTCTGGTCTTCACTAGACTCTTTAGAATTCTGGCAACCGCGCAGTTTTGGGCTAGAGCTAGATTGCTAGAAAGGCCTCGATATGGCATAATGGGCCGCAGAAAGCTGCGAGCTTAATTGACTTCAACTCGAAGCTGGGTTTCAGAAGAGGAGTCCCCCGCTTTAGCCGTGACCTGGCTAAAACCAGTGGCCTCGGCAACAGCTAAAGCTGTTGATTCCAAATCGAGGCTGGGTTTCATTTGATCAGTTGGATTTACAATTATTGAATAGAAAAGGAATGTACACTTTCGCCAAACGGCTAAAGTTGGCGTTTGGTGTGGGCAAATTTCTATGAATGATGATTCTCCTTTGCAACCCGAAAACCCTTCCCCTGCTGCGTTGGAGGCGAAAGAAGAAACCTTAGGAGCAAACGAGATTTCGCCACCCAGCGCCACGGGCGAGACCATTTCTCTGGACAAAAGCGAAAATTCGCTGCCCAGCGCCACGGGCGAAACCATTTCTCTGGAAAAAGCCATTCCCGCCTCACCGCCATCTCTAACCTACAATGATATTCTTTTGTGGAGTACTGTTGGTTGTCTGGGAACTTTTCTGCTGATTTTCGTCGTCAGTCTCATTTTTCTGCTGATTTCTCTTCCCCAAATGACGCAAAGCGGGCCTTTATCTATGCCCCAAGCCGAACAAATTGAAAAAATCCCTCCGCCCGAAGCTCCTCAACCGCTTGATCTGCCCAAATTGTCGTCTTTGCTCCTGCTTGAAGATGATTTTAGTAAGTCCTCTGCTCGCTGGGATCAATCGCAAAGTGTGGTAAAGGATGGAGCTTATGAAATGCAGGTCGAAACGCCCAATCATGATACGTATGGCTTATTTTTGGGCAATGGAAATGTAGCTGATTTTGCGCTTACGGTTGATTTGCAGCAGATCGCGGGCGACCCAACGGCGGAATTTGGCATCCGTTTTCGGCAAAGTGGCCCCGAAGACTATTTGATGGTTTCGCTCAGTGGCACGGGCTATTATCGGCTGGTACGGGTTACGAATGCCGTCTACAAATCTCTTGTGCCCTGGACTTTTGATTCGCATATCAAACGTGGTCTGAAAGTAGTCAATAGCCTTCAAGTTACAGCGCAGGGTCAAACCATTACGGCGGCGATCAATGGCCAAGAAGTGCTTAAAAGCCAAGACTCAGAGGGTAAAAGAGGCCAATTAGCTTTTGGGCTGCTCACTTTTGCTCAAGGGGGATTGGTTGTCCGCTTTGACAATCTGAAAGGCAGCATTGAAAGGCAAAGAATCCAAGAGGATTTCAATAATCCCAAAACTGTGCCCTGGAGTGTCGGGGGAGCGACTATCAAAGATGGCGCTTATGAGCTTTTTACGGGAGCAGGAGTGCAATCTTGGCAACAGCCTTTGCCTTCCCAATCCTCAAAAGTTACAAATTTTGACCTCAAAGTTGACTTGACTTTTCTGAGCGGGCCCCGCGATGCCGCGTTAGGCGTGATGTTTGGCGATGCGGGCAATTTCAAATTTCACCGCCTTGATTTGCTGCCTGTTGGTGGGCTTGCGCTTTCCTATTTCAATGGCAAAGAATCGCGTTTTTTGCTTAGACCAACGCTGGTAAAAGCTGTAGAAACGGGAGAAGGGAAAACAAATCACCTTCGAATCGCAGTGCAAGGCAAGGAAATTCATTTGTGGATTAACGGGAAAGAGCTACCTACGATTGAAAGCCCTTTTCTTACCACTGGAACGGTAGGAATGATCATTGTAAGTGGCCAAGCAGGTGAAATAAAGGCCCGTTTTGATAATTTCCAACTTCGTGAAATCCTTGGTGATGACGAAAATACCTAAGGAAACCATGCTAAGATGTAGAAGCAAGAGGCGCTTTTTGCGGCACAACCGCAAAAAGCGCCTTATTTATTTTATTCAACCCGCACTCTTTCCCGCCCCAAAAAAAGCTCCAGTTTTTGCTGCAATTCCTGCGAAATTTGCACCGTGTAGCCCGCCCGCAATTTAACTAAACTTCCATTCTTCACTGGAACATGAAGAAATATTTGACCTGGGCCAGGTTGCGAGCGCAAGAGCTTATCTATCTCGCATAAAAGGCTTTTGTCAGCTTCAAAATTACTTGTTCGGATGAGAGTCAGGGAAAGGGTATGACTTACACCATTTTGTTGACCAGAAATTGGCTTAATTTGCACTTTGCTGTTTGTTGTGCCATTGCTTGTGCCATTTTCTGTAACTCCATTGCTTTTAGCAGAGATTTTCTTGCGCGAAGTTGGCTCAGAAGTTGATTTTAGCGACTCTGCTGGACTATGTGAAACAGTAGAAGCACTCGGATGATGGCCATTTGATCCCTGCTCAAATGGCTGACAACTTTCCACAACTAATTGGAGTAATTCGCGGCGCAAATCAACTTTAGCGCGGATTTGTAAGATAGCTTCTTCCTGGAATAGGGTGCTATATTGTTTTAGAACGTCGGGAAAAGCGATAATTTCAATGTGGCCCTCTAAATCTTCCAGATTAGCGACCAACATCATCCCTTGTTTATTTGTTGAAATCTGGCGAATTCCTGTAAGCATGCCAATCACGGTCACCCTCTTGCCGACGCGCTCCTCGGTAATTTGGCTCAAAGGCGTATATTTTGCAGGATCAATATGCCGCAAAATCTCTTTGATCGGATGATTAAGACAGATTCCAAGTAAATCCTTTTCCCAAACAAACAGTTCTTTCTTACTTTCTGCTGTTTCCTCGATATGAGGTAACGTAACAGCCCCGAATTGACTATTTTGGGTTGGGCTATCTTCGCCAAAAAGGGTAAGCATACTAGATTGCCCAGCACTTTTGGCTTTTTGAGCTTCGATTCCTGCCGAAAGCGCCTTATCCAAAATCGCTAATTTCTGGTGGCGCGAGCCAGGTAGCTCGTCCATTGCGCCCGATTTAATCAGACTTTCCAAAACGCGCTTATTGAGCGCTTGAGGCTTGACCCGCGTGCAAAAATCCTCTAAGCTCTGAAAAGCCCCGCCTTGCTTCCGCGCCGCAAGGATATTCTTCACGGGCCCTTCGCCAATATTCTTAATGGCCGATAAGCCAAACCGAATACTTTTAGTACCTTCTATTATTGTAAAGCCTTGATTGCTAGAATTGACATCAGGTTGCAAAATGTTCACGCCTAAGCGGATACATTCAGTAACCCCTTTAGATACATCTTCTATATCGCCAGCTGCGGCTGAAAGTACCGCAGCCATATATTCTGTTGGATAATTGACTTTAAGATAGGCGGTTTGATAACTAAGCAAGCCATAAAGCGTGGCGTGGGGCCGATTGAATGAATAGCCTGCAAAAGGTTGGATCAATTCCCATAATTCGTTGGCCTGCTGGGGAGTTAAACCATTTTGGCGACAGCCATCCTTGAAGCGTGGCTCTTCCTTCGCCATCAATTCCTTATTTTTCTTCCCGATAGCCTTCAAAACAATATAGGCTTGCCCTAAAGAATAGCCTGCTATCGCTTGAAGCAGTTGCATAATCTGCTCTTGATAGACAATTACGCCATAAGTATCTTCCAAAATCGGTTTAAGAATCGGGTGTAAATATTGAATTCCTGCAAGATTATTTTTATTGCGGATATAGAGTGAAATTTGTTCCAATGGCCCAGGCCGATAAAGGGCTACCATCGCGTATAAGTCTTCAACGCGGGTTGGCTTTAGTTCCCTGAGATAGCGCGTCATCCCCGAAGATTCAAATTGAAAAACGTTCGTAGTCTCACCGCGACTGAGGCTTTCAAACGTTTTGCGGTCTTCCAGCGGAATATCCGCTAATTCAATACTCTTTCCTGTGCTAATTTCAATGTAACGCAAGGCTTCTGCAACGACTGAAAGGTTAGTTAAGCCCAAAATGTCCATTTTGAGCAGCCCAATCTTGGCCAAAGTTGGGCCCTCATAAGCGACCATCAGGGCATTTTCATCTTTTGTCGTGCGTTGCAAAGGCGCTAGATTCTGGAGGGGCGTGCGACTAACGACTAAACCGCAAGCATGAGTGCCGACATTTCGCATCCGACCTTCTAGCTTTTGGCCCCAATCAATTATTTCGCGCAGATCAGGGTCGTTTTCATAGATTTGGCGCAATTCTGAAACCCGTTCCAAGGCTTGGGCAATGGTGGTTCCTACAGGTAAAGAGGGAATAAGTTTCGCAACGCGGTCAACATTGGACAAAGGAACCTCTAAAACGCGGCCCGCATCGCGCAAAGCGGCTTTAGCGCCCAACGTACCATAAGTGATAATCTGGGCTGTATTCTCGCGGTGATACTTTTGAGCAATATAATCTAAAACATCCTGGCGATGATTATCGGCGAAATCAACATCAATATCAGGCATTTCGAGGCGTTCTTTGCTCAAAAATCGCTCGAAAAGTAATTTATTTTTGATAGGATCAACATCGGTAATGCCTAAACTATACAAAACTAACGAGGCTCCTGCCGAACCTCTGGGAAGACAAGGGATTTTGTGTTGCCTTGCATAAGTAACGTAATCCCAAACAATCAAAATGTAATCTGGAAACCCAGTTTGGTTGATAACATCCAATTCATAACTGAGGCGCTGACTATATTCGAGATTTGGGGCAGCGTTAAAGCGATTTTGCAAACCTTGTTCACAAAGCTGGCGCAAATAAGAAGCTGCATCGTGGTCGGGGGGAATTTCAAAGGCTGGCAATTCTACACGCCCAAAATCTAACTGAAGATCACACATTTCAGCAATGCGGCGCGTGTTTTCAAGCGGTTCTGGGCCATATCTTTTGAACAATTCCGCCATTTCGTCCCCACTTTTGAGATAATAACTATCGTCAAAGTTGGCTTCTTTGGCTTTTAGCTCGCGCAAAGTTGTATTATAACCTAAAGCCTTTTTGGCTTTTTCGGCTTTTTCGGCGCTATCGGCTCTTAGCTCGCTCAAAGTTTTATTAAAACCTAAAGCCTGAATGATCTCATGCCCTTTGGCATCTTCTGGGCGCAGATAATGAATATCATTGGCCACAACTAGAGGGATGTCTAATTTGTGCCCAATTCGCACTAATTCATCATTCAATTCTTCTAATTCAGGGACTCCAGGATGCAATTGTAATTCAAGATAATAACGGTCTGGGCCAAAGATTTTCCGATACAAAGCAGCAGTTTCAAGAGCT
>Ga0316612_1000008_pt1 | contig 99589 bp, 97 predicted proteins | sample MIS2016226_MG_FD_207676 | JGI IMG/M metagenome (GOLD analysis project Ga0316612, IMG submission 207676) | Microbial mat bacterial communities from Middle Island sinkhole, Lake Huron, Michigan, United States - MIS.2016.226 | ecosystem: Environmental > Aquatic > Freshwater > Lake > Sediment... | reverse complement strand
CTTCCGTAAAACTTTCAACGGTTGTGTTGGGTAAATTTAGCAATCTATCTAGATACAAGTCCATACCTGCCACCACTTATCTTTGTACTTTATTATACATTAATCCCCTCAAACCCAGAAGAGCCCAGAAATGGGAAATAGGAGTTTCTGCAAAAAACAATCACAAAGCTGTAAAACACTCAAGATTATCCAATGACATTGATTTCGGAGAAAAATGGTTAGGTATAAAATGTTCACAAACATATTTTGATGAAATAAGCCCTATCTTTACTCCCTTGAAAGTAATAAAAACGAAAAGTAACTCCAAACAAGAATGGACAACATTACCAAACAAAGAAGATAATATTTATGTTCCGATACTGAATGCTTTTAAAAAAGAATTATGCAGAATATACAAAACATCTCCTGTTCAAGTTGCAAGTGGACTGATAAAGTATCTTGTAGGAACTAAAGATTTTTACAAGGTTATAAAAGGTGTCAACCAGGTAGAGATACAAGCCTATAACTTATATGGTTCTCTTAATCTTCCCTTTGCAAATATTGAGCCCAAATTTAAGACTCCAAGAATCAAGCTCCCTGATGAAATCGTTGATATTTCTTTCAAAGACAATTCAAAAACTACTTTAATAGTTACATTTAATAATGATTGGAAGTTATCTTTCCGAATACATAATGCAAGTTCAAGGATTGAGCCTTCTTTAAAATTTGATATCAATCTTCTAAAAGCTCCCAATAGCTTGTTTACAAATACATTATCTATTTCACATGGAGATTGACATGAACATAGTATCCTTATTCTCTGGTGCTGGAGGCTTAGATAAAGGTTTTGAAGCATCGGGCTTTAATACGATATGGGCTAACGAGTATGATAAATATATTTGGGAAACTTACGAAAAGAATTTCCCTGACACTATACTAGATAGGCGTTCAATTAGAGATGTCACATCTGATGATATTCCTGAATGTGACGGAATTATAGGAGGGCCTCCGTGCCAAAGTTGGAGTGAAGGGGGTGCATTACGAGGAATTGACGACCATCGAGGGCAACTATTTTTTGAATATATTAGGATATTAAGAGATAAACAGCCTAAGTTCTTCTTAGCAGAAAATGTTTCAGGCATGTTAGCAGGAAGACATTTTAGTGCATTGTCAAATATAAAAGAATTATTCATTGAAAGTGGGTATGAATTATCTTTTACGCTACTAAATGCTGTTGATTATGGAGTGCCTCAAGATAGGAAAAGGGTGTTTTTCATTGGAATTAGAAATGATTTAAATTTTAGTTTTAAATTTCCTCAGCCATTAAAACACAAGTTAGTGTTAAAAGATTGTATCTTTGACATCCAAGGTTCAGCCCTTCCCGCAAAAAACAAACAAAAAACAAATGGGGATAAGTGTATTTTGCCAAATCATGAGTATATGACTGGTGGTTTTTCATCAATATATATGTCAAGGAATAGGGTTAGGAGTTGGGATGAACCATCATTCACGATTCAAGCTGGAGGAAGACATGCACCAATACATCCTCAAGCCCCTAAAATGAAGTTTATAGAACAAAATAAACGGATTTTTATTGAGGACAAAGAGCATTTGTATAGAAGATTAAGTGTCAGAGAATGTGCAAGAATACAAACATTTCCTGATGAACATATTTTTTACTATGATAATTTGATGGCAGCGTACAAAATGGTTGGAAATGCGGTTCCTTGTAATTTAGCGTATTGTTTAGCTAAAGAGATAAAACACCAAATAGAAAAACACGAAAAAACATATAACAAATCGTTGCAGATGGACACGCTTTCCGCTCCGCTCCAAGCGTGCTAGTGCGATCGCCGATCTTGTAGGTGCGTTAATGAAATGTAACGAGCCTTATTTTTTGCAAGTATTTAAGTGTAAGACTCTCCAAGCTAGAATAGATGGGTCAAGTCGCAACAAGGTCAAATGTATGGCGGTTCGTCAACGGCGCTACAGCAAAGAAGAATTAGCTCGGCGTGGGCAAGAACTCTATGAAGCTAACATTCGGCAGCAAGTAGAATCTGGAAATACAGGCAAAATCGAAGCGATCGATATTGAAACAAAAGATATGATGCAGGGATAAGTCTATAAGAATTATTAAGCTACGATTCTTATAGTGCGATCGCTGGAGATTTCAACGATAATGGAATTTTAGATAATTTGGAAGCATTCTTGGATATGTAAAAGTTATGGAAGTTAGAGAAATTAAAATCTGTAATGTCTGTCAGCTTTAGTCCCAACGGAAAACTACTGGCTAGTGGTAGTAAAGATAAAACTGTTAGAATATGGCAACTTAGCTAGGTGAAAACAAAATATTATGTTAACCCTCAGTTATCCGCATATCGAAAAAAGCGACCACCAATCCGCACATTTGCAACGCTTGCCGCGCATTAGGATTGCCCAAATTATCATGGACTATATCGCTTATGGTTGGTCAGTTGAGGAAATTTGCCGTCAGCATCTTTACTTAACATTAGCTGAAGCTCATGCAGCAATGGGCTACTATTTTGACCATCAAGAAGAAATTGACCAAGAAATCAGACAGGAATGGCAGCAAGTTCAAGAAAATATGACTCAAGCTGCCAAGTCCCCTTTCTACATTCGTATGAAAGCTAAAGGACTGCTCTAAATGGCTATTCCGTTATATATGGATGTTCATGTTCCTCAAGCGATTACCGAACAGTTGCGTCGCCGAGGTATAGACGTACTGACAGCATTTGAGGACAGATCTCAAAAACTTCCTGACGATCAGCTTTTAGTAAAAGTGACGGAACTTAAGCGTGTTCTCTTTACCCAAGATATTCGCTTTAGAGTTTTAGCTGAAACTTGGCAGATAGAAGGCAAACAGTTTTCAGGATTAATCTTTGGTCATCAACTTGGAGGCACGATTGGTCAATTTGTTCAGGATTTGGAATTGATTGCTAAGGCTTCTGAGCGTGATGAATGGATCAACGCGGTTGAATATATTCCCTTCAAGTGATAGACAAGCACATAACACTGCGTTGGATCTGACCTCTCAAGAGTGATATCTACAAAAGCCGAAGATCCCGTGGCGGCTCAACTCGAACGTTATACCGAACCGACACGCCCGTTAAAGTTATCTATTTCTCACCGCAATTAAGCACCAAAATTACAGTTGATAATTAATTAGCTAGGCATGAGTAACCTAAAAACCAAGAAGCGTGGGTCACGGGCAACCCACGCTTCTTGGTTTTGGGTTTATTTATGCTGAGGTACTTACCATATTTTGAGTTAGCATAAGTTTTAGTTTAACTTGATTAAATCCTTAATTTTCTATGCCCAAGCTATCGAAACCACCCGATCCTAATGATCCCGAATACCAAAACCTTGAACGTAGAGTTAACTTTTATTTGCACTTAGCTATCTATTCCGCTTGTAGTACTTGCATGTGGTTTATCCAATCCATCACTGAAAAAGTATGGATATGGTCAGTATGGGTCGCAGTGATCTGGGCAATATTTATCCTTGGACATGGCATCTGGATATTTTCAAAAGAAAAGCAAACGCAATAAAGAAGGAATTTTTAGTGGCTCGGCTTTGCCGAGCCACTAAAAATTCCTTCTTTATTAAATCGCAAAATCATAAAGTTACGGTGAATAAAATGAGTACTTCAGAACGTATTGAACAACTAGCCGCCGCGATCGCTGAAGATATATATATCGACATTGCGAAGTGGCATTTATATCTGAATGATGCCCATTTGCATCGCCCTCTTGCTGAGAAATTTTATCCGATGATGGTGGCTGGTATTAAAGCGGCGGATGTTAGCCAAGTCTTAAATGATACTAAGATTGCGATCGGTGGCGGTAAGCGAGAGATTGCTCTTAGTGACTTGATTCCTAGTTCTTGTCAAAGTCGATTGTTAAATATTTTAGAAGAGTTTGAATATTAATCCTGCGCCAACTCCTGCCCCGAATCCTGTGTTCCAGTCAATGCGCCGCCGTTTGGCGCTTTGGTACGCGATTGTTACGGCAATTTTGCTGATTGTCTTTGCGACAGGATTCTATCTCTATGTACAGTTTACTTTGATCGATCGCATTGATGACACGATCGATCATGTGGCGGAAGTAATTGAGCGATCGCTAATTCGTTCTAACTTAATTGACTTAGAATCAGATTTTAGTCGGAGCTTTTCGGCAAATGCTCAAGCGATCGATGCCGATCATATTGACATTGACTGGTTCAGCCCTAATGGAGAAATCCTCTGGACAACTAATGGAAATTCTGATTCTCTACAACAAAGAGAAAGAGGAATTTTGCAGCCTGTTTATCGCACTGTCCATTTATCAGAAGCTGAACCACTCCGCCAGATGACAGAACCAATCGTGATTAATGGCAAATTATTGGGATATTTGCGAATTAGTCATCCTTGGTTTGAAGTTACTAAACCAGTAAAGCAGCTATTTCTCGATCTGGCGGTCGGGACAACCCTGATGGTGGGCGTGGTACTGCTCTGTGGTTGGTGGTTAGCAGGAATCGCGATGGAACCTGTGCGCGAATCTTACCAACGTTTGAAACAGTTTACTGCCGATGCTTCCCATGAGTTGCGAAATCCGATCGCGGTGATTCAAACCAATGTCCAAGTCGCTCTTGCTGATCCTCATCCTGATTTAGAATTTCAAAAATCGCAGTTAGAAACAATCGAGCGCATTACCCGCCGTTTGGGAAGATTAATTGAAGATTTATTATTTCTGGCGCGGCATGATGGCGGCATTACTAACCAAAAACGTGAGGTTTGCAATTTATCACAAATTTTGAGTGAAGTTGCCGAAGAACAACAGGCGATCGCGCAGCAAAAAGAAATTACATTGGAATTACCGAACTCCAAGCAAAATTTATTAGTATCAGGCGATCATGATCGCCTAGGGCGCTTGTTTACAAATTTGATTAGCAATGCGATCGCCTATACGCACAAGGGTGGCAAGGTAGAAATCATTACTCAAACCAATTCTCAAAATCAAATCAAAGTTCACATCAAAGATACAGGCATTGGCATTCCTGAAGCAGAGTTATCCCAAATTTTTGAGCGATTCTATCGCTATCAACCTCAGAAAAGTAGTAAATCTAGCTCGAAATCCGCAAGTCCTGGTACCAGTGGTTCAGGATTAGGTTTGGCGATCGCCTTGGCGATCGCCGAAAGCCATCAAGGACAAATCAATGTGGAGAGCAAAGTCGGAAAGGGAACTATATTTACAGTCAATTTCCCCTTAAATGTATAGCATCTTGTCTTTTGTCGTTCTTAGGGTATAGGGTAAGCAATGCCACTTCCTTGGGCTGAAAAATGCTATGTCGAATAAACGAGTGGCGGCGGGATCTCGTCGCCACTCGTTTATTTTTGCTGAAAGAAATGCAACATTTGCAAAATCTAATGTCAGAATTGAAATAGGTAACTTTAGCTAATGGTTTATTTCAATGTCTTCGGAACATCCGCCAGTTATGTTGGTGGACGGCTATAACGTGATTGGACTATGGCGGCACTTGCAGGAAACTCGCGATCTGCAAGGGTTTGATGTTGCGCGATCGCTTTTAACTGAGACGATGGTGAACTTTAGCGCCTATCATGGCTATAAAACCACCCTAGTATTTGATGCCTATGTTCAGGCAACTCCTGCCAAAGCAGAAAAAATAACGAAAAATCTTAGGCTATACTTTACCGATCATAACGAAACTGCGGATACCTATATCGAGCGTCAATGCGGCAAATATCGACGCGATCCGCTTAGGCATTTAAAAAGAATTATCGTAGTTACTTCCGATCGCGCTCAGCAACTTACCGCCGTGGGTTTTGGCGCAGAGTGGCTATCAGCGACAGCATTAGAACAGGAAGTGGAAGCAACTTTGCGATCGGTGCAAAGTCGGCAAAAGCCTAAGCAAGCAAATACGAATAATCTCTTGGGTAATCGCATTGATAGTCAGACTAAAGATAAATTAGCAAAGTGGCGCAATCGATTGAATTAGCGTGAATTAGCGAGTAGGTTAGAAAAATACTAGTTGTAGCTGTAGTCATTCATGCTATGAGCAAGGGGCTTAAGCCCCTTGCTCATAGCATGGTTAGATGTCCTATGTATCTTGGCTATTGCTATAGCAAAGCTTAATTAAGCCAGCCAAAGAGCGAAAACGTTAACAAGAAGGAGGGAAAAAAGCCACCCTTCAAAATTAGAAGCTTAGTGTCATAATGAGGCAGACTTACTAAACGAAATCAACCTCGAACGGCAATGGCACCGAAAAATTCCTCTGCGACGGCAAACAGTCAAGCTGATAAGACGGCGGCGATCGCTCAAGCAGCAAAATCTAGCATCAGCCCTGAGAAAAAGAAGGCGCTCGATGCGATCATGCAAAAGATCGAGAAGGATCATGGGAAAGGCTCGATCATGCGATTGGGCGATGCTACGAATATGCGCGTTGAGACGATCCCTAGTGGCGCTTTGCCCCTCGATCTAGCCCTTGGTGGTGGGTTGCCCAAAGGACGGGTAATCGAAGTGTATGGACCTGAAAGCTCTGGTAAAACTACTTTAGTGCTTCATGCGATCGCTGAAGTCCAAAAGCGCGGTGGCATAGCCGCCTTCGTTGATGCAGAACACGCCCTTGACCCGACCTATGCCGCCAACGTTGGGGTGGATATTGATAACCTGTTGATTTCCCAGCCTGACTCAGGGGAAATGGCGCTAGAAATTGTTGATAATTTGGTGCGATCGATGGCCGTCGATATCATTGCGATCGACTCCGTGGCCGCCCTCGTCCCCCGTGCGGAAATCGAAGGGGAAATGGGAGCTTCCCATGTTGGTTTACAAGCCAGATTGATGAGTCAAGCTCTGCGTAAAATTACGGCAAATGTGGGGCGATCGAACTGCATTGTCATTTTCTTGAACCAGTTGCGTCAAAAAATTGGCGTATCCTATGGTAGCCCTGAAATAACCACAGGCGGTACGGCTCTGAAGTTTTACGCCTCAGTGCGTCTCGATATTCGTCGCATCCAAACCCTTAAAAAAGGTACGGAGGAATATGGGATTCGGGCAAAGGTCAAGGTTGCTAAAAACAAAGTTGCCCCACCTTTCCGTATTGCTGAATTTGACATTATTTTTGGTAAGGGCATTTCCACCCTCGGCTGTCTGGTTGACCTTGCTGAAGAAATGAGTATCATCGTGCGTAAAGGGGCTTGGTATAGCTACCAAGGCGACAACATCGGTCAAGGTCGTGATAACACGATTAAGTATATGGAAGATAAGCCAGAATTTGCTCAAGATGTCGAAAGGCAAGTACGCGAAAAGCTCTCCGCAGGTGTGGCGGTTTCCGCAACTAAGGTTGTGCCTGAAGAAATTGAACCTGAGGATGATGAAACACCTCCAGACGATTTCTAGAAGTCATTAAAAAGAAAGGGACGCAATGCGCCCCTTTCTTTTTAGAAGACTAACATTTCCCTAATTAGCCACTTGTTGTCTTTTTTAACCAAGTCATACTCCACCGTATAGTTAGAATTTTCTTTAGATGCGCTGCGATCGAGTTCACCATTGTTAAAGTAATTACGAGTTTCAGCAATTTTGGCAATTACCTTAGCTTTACTATCACCGTCAGGCGTTACCTTATCGACTTCGCTCGATTTCACTTGATACTGCAAATAGGAGTTACTGGCTTTCAAATCCTTAGCACGCGCTTTCCAGTCAGTCAGCGCAGGATCGGTCAAAATTTCATCTAGGAGATTATCTTCATAGGAATTGCCTAAGGCTTTTGTCTTCGTGGCTTGCCATGTTTCGATCACCTTCGTGGCAGTGTCTTTATCTAAAGGACCTGGTTGGGCGATTGGTACTGAATTATTTTCTTTGAGCGCTTGAACGATGGGGGCAATATTTTTTTCCAGTGGTACTAAGGCATCGGTGCGTGATACACCAGTCAAGGCTCGAAAAGCCCAAACCACTACGGAAAGAGAGCCTGCTAGTAAGGCGATCGCGATCGCAATTACGGTAACTAGACGACCAACATTAAATTTGCGTTTAGAATGGGATGAATGGTTAGAGCCATTAGCTAAACGATGGCTTGTTTTAACGGATTCATTATTATTTTGACCTGTATTTCTGGCGGGAGAAACATTGCTAATCCGAGGCGATCGCGGCAGGTTTTGAGCAAGATTACCGCTACCATTGGACGATCTATAGTCGGGACTCTCAAGGACAGGAGCGCTAGAACGCTGAAAACGGTTGGGACTCTCAGGCACATAGGTGGAGAGTTTGGGTTCATTACCGCTAGTTTCCAAATCTCGTTTTACGGGCGGGGTGTCATCCACAGGAGAAGTCAATCCGAAGCGATCGCCACCGACAGGGGAAGTCCAATCTGAGGACATTGCGCCTGTATTGGGCAATTCTTCGAGATAAGCTTGCACCTGTTCATCAGCAAAGTAATCCTTGAGCGAAACAATCTGATTCATCAAATCTCGGAAATGTGGATAGACCTCTTCTTGTAACCAGCGCTCACTATATAAACACAGACCAGGCAGGAGATCGGGCGCACCTTCAGAGTTTTGGCGAATAAAAGCAATTTGATCATCTTCAGAACTGTTATCGATCGCCGCACTTGCCTCTTCTGTTTGTCCGAGGAGTAGGGCGCATACTGCCTTTTCGAGATATATATCCTGCTTAGCACTGAGTTTGACGAGCAAGCCCTTCGCGCGACGAATCAAAGCGGGTTGGCGTTGGGAAAAGCCGCGAGCAACTAAGGAATAAACCGCTAAATAAGTCGCTACCGATGAGGGGCGACGCGCTTCTTCTTCAAACAAAGTTTGCTGCTCGATCGCTGTCATGTAGCTGCGTAATTGCTGGATAAATCGCAAGAAATCATCAATACCAAGGCTGGAATAGTCATTGCCTGAGCCATCAATGCCCCGACGAGCATCGAGCATTTCTTGCAAAAGTGCCATGCCCTTGCGATGTTCATTGGTGTGATTGTCAGGGGATGCTAACAATTCCAAAATGCGATAGGGGCGCAGGCGAAATAGATCAGCTTGAATTTCACTGCGAATACTTAGAAATAGCCCTTCCCGCAGCAAAATATCTTGGGCTGCTTCAAGGGAAGAGGCGGCGGTTTCGTATTGACCTTGTTTCCAATATTCGCGACCGAGATCTAAAAAAGATAAGGAGACAGAGAGTAATAAATCAGGATCGTGAGGTGAGATTCTTGCGGACTGATACTCAGCTTCTTCGGGATCATAATAGGGTTTAGCTAGGGACAGCACCTTGTCGGATTCGCCCAGTTCATACAAAATTAGCAATAGCCCCGCAAAGTCTTTTTCGTCGGCTTCAATTTGTGGGGGCAATGTGACAATGGATCGCACATTTGCGCGATCTTTTTGGCGATCGCTTAACCGATCGCTAATTAGCTGGTCATCACTAGCGCTCGTATTACTAGGATTAGTATTTGCGCTTTCAGTCAGAATTTCATAGGCTTTATCAATGATGCGCTTGCGAGAGGCGATCGCGGCATCAGAATATTCTCGCCTTGGCATAGAGAGCAGGCGATCGCGGTGGGCATGATGAATTTTATCCAGCCCTGATAGGTGTGTTAAACCAAGAATGCGGTAACAGTCTAGGGGAACTCTCACTTTGCTTTTCTACCCAAAACTTCAATTGGAAATGCCGATCCGACTGCCGATAATGCCAACCTATTTGCCTCTCAAAAAAAATGCTCCGTACCTAGCGCACTAAGACACTGCACTAAGACACTGCACTAAGACACTTGATTCTACATATTCAAAAAATAAAGTACATAGAACGCCCGAATTATACACTAAGACAATCAAATCGGCGATCTCAATATCTGTAAAACTTGTATTTAGGACAATGGTCAGTTAGGGACTTGCGACTTAATAAAGTGCCAAATATAAAACCAGAATCGGTGGGGCAGCGAAGCCGCCCCACCGATTCTGGAAAATCTGGATTGGTATTTTATTTTCTCGCAAGTCCCTTAAGACGTGAGGTGTAAAATAGAGGAGCAGTGGTTTTATAGCGATCGCAACGTGATCGACTGAGTTTGGATTTAGACACTGAAAATGTTAACGTATTCATATAAATTTACAATTCATCAAGCCTTATTTTGGTGACTTATTCCTGATGGCTAAATGTGTAATTAATCGCCGCGCCGAGTTTTCTGCGAGTCATCGCTACTGGCTACCCGAAATTCCCGATGAGGATAATCTCGCCAAATTTGGAGCCTGTACCAACTTTCCGCCCCACGGTCATAACTATGTTCTGTACGTTGGGATGCAGGGAGAAATTGACCATACGGGCATGGTGCTAAACCTTTCTGATGTGAAGCACACGATCGCCCGTGAAGTGACAACTCAACTAAATTTTTCCTATCTCAACCAAGCATGGGAGGAGTTTCAGCAAACCCTACCCACCACTGAAAATATGGCCCGTGTAATTTGGCAGCGTTTAGCGCCGCACTTGCCACTGGTCAATATTCGCTTATACGAACATCCTAAACTCTGGGCTGACTATCAAGGTAACGACATGCAAGCAAATTTAACGATTAGCACTCATTTTTCCGCCGCCCATCGCCTCGCCTTGGATACACTTTCTCTAGAAGACAATACGGCTATTTACGGCAAATGCGCCCGCGTGCATGGTCATGGTCATAATTACCATTTAGAAGTTGCTATTTCTGGTGAAATCGATCCTCGGACTGGCATGATTACGGACTTGAGTGATTTTCAAAATGCCCTTAAGGAATATGTCCTTGATCCGATGGATCACACTTTTTTAAATAAAGATATTCCTTACTTTGCCGAAGTTGTGCCGACTGCCGAAAATATTGCGGTCTATATCCAAAAGGTACTAACCCAGCCAATTCGTGAGATTGGTGCGAAATTGCATAGTATCAAGTTGACCGAAAGCCCCAATAACTCCTGTGAAGTTTATGGCGAATATCAGCTCTCAGATATTGAGCATTCTCTAGAAGAAGCGCTTGCAAAAGCTGCTTAATTTAGATAATCACCCTTCGGGTGATTATCTAAATCTAATTTTATGATCTCAAAGCCGCAACAGCCAAAATCACAGGATGCCGTCCTTGGTGGTCAAGTGCCTCCGCCGATGGGTGCTGTGGTTTTAGGCGGTGTTGAGGGCGTTAAAAGAAGATTAGCTAGTCCTGCGATCGCGCCCAGAATTTCGGCTTTGCGAGAAGCCCTTAACTATGGCGGGGTGGGTTTAAATCTAGTATTGCAAGCTCTGGATGATCAATCTCTCAAGGTTCAGCGTACGGCGCTAGGTTTGCTGTGGCGGCGACCTGAAGCCCATATTCAGCAAGTCGTCGCTAACTATAGTCAATACCATCTCTTTGATATTGTTAACACCTTGCAAGGTCATGAAGAAGCGATCGCCTCCCTTGCTTTGTCTAACAATGGGCGCATTTTATATAGCGCTGGAGCCGATTTTACGATCAAGGTTTGGGATTTAGGCAGAGACAAAAATCAACCCAAAAATCAACCCAAACAGATCGGCGTAATTCGTGGTCACGATCATATGGTTACGTCGATCGCCCTGAGTGCTAATGGCAGAATTTTGGCAAGCGGCAGCCGTGATAAAACCATCAAACTTTGGGATGCGCGATCGGGCAAAGAACTACTGACCCTAACTGGACATATTGGCTATGTGAATTCGGTGGCGATTACGCCCGATGGCAAAACCCTTGTTACGGGTAGCCAAGACACGACGATTAAACTTTGGGATATTAGAACTGGCACAGAGATCCAGACTCTGCGCGGTCACACCAGCTTGGTGGATTCGGTGTCGCTTAGCCCTGATGGTACGGCGATCGCTAGTTGCAGTTGGGATACGACTATTCGAGTCTGGGATTTACGATCAGGCAAACTACGTTGGGAATTTATCGGACATTCTGCGCGGGTGCTTTCCTTTGCCATCAGTCCCGATGGACGCACCTTAGTAAGTGGTAGCCTCGATACAAGGATCAAGGTGTGGGATCTGCAAACAGGTCGAGCAATCCGCACCCTCGAAGGACATTGGGGCTGGGTCAAGTCCCTAATTATTAGTCGTGATGGCAAAACCCTGATCAGTGCTAGTTACAAAGAGATTCGGGTATGGAATTTAGAAACGGGGGAACCTATTCAAGTACTTAATGGGCATATCAATTTGATCAATGCGATCGCGCTAAGTCATGATGGACAAACCCTTGTCAGTGGCGGTGAAGATTGCAACATTCATGTATGGAGTGTTCCGATCTAAAAGCTTTAGCGCACGCTGCGCGTGCGCTAAAGCTTTTAGGGTTTTATTAAGACTTAGGCTTGCTAAGAACAAACCACCAAATCTCTGCACCAATTAAGCCAATCCCGCCCACAGTAACTAAAACTTTATTCATTAAGGGTTGCTCGATCGCTTTGAATTCTGTAGTTTTACTAGTCTCAGTCTGCATATTATGATCATCAGACATTTTTTGAGAGGCGATCGCCCCAGAGATCGCTCCCAATAGAAAGCCAATGCCAACAAGAGTTCCGAAAAATGTAGCTTTTTTTAACATGATTGTTTTTTTGTTATTTTGAATTTTAAGCCGATCAAAACCCAAAAAATGTGAGGCGGCGCGGAGCGCCGCCTCACATTTTTTGGGTTTTAAAATTCTTCAATCGCAAAGCATTCGTCACCACGGAAACCGAACTAAATGCCATCGCGCCGCCAGCAATCATCGGACTGAGTAGCCAACCAAAGAAAGGGAAGAGAATTCCTGCGGCGATGGGAATGCCGAGAATGTTGTAGATGAAGGCGAAGAAGAGATTTTGGCGGATATTTTGGATCGTGGCGCGAGATAGTTGGATGGCGGTAACGATGCCTTGCAAATCGCCTGAAATGAGGGTGATGTCACTAGCGGCGATCGCCACATCTGTACCCGTACCGATCGCAATGCCAACATCTGCCTGAGCAAGGGCAGGTGCATCATTGATGCCATCACCCACCATTGCGACAATTTTATCTTTTGAGGAGCCTTCATTTTGTAAACGCTGAATTTGCGCTGCTTTTTGATCGGGGCGTACCTCCGCAAAAATGCGATCGATGCCAACTTCGCGGGCAATTACTTCCGCAGTGCGGCGATTGTCGCCTGTGAGCATCACCACTTCTAAGCCCATGCGTTGCAGTGTGCGGATCGCTTGGACTGAAGAAGGTTTGACTGCATCGGCAATACCCATTACGCCTTGGATTTTGCCATTGATGGCAATCCAGATCGCGGTATTACCTTTGCTTTCTAGATCTTCCCAATTTGGTTCTAAGGATTCTGTGGCAATTCCCAATTCCTGCATCCAGCGATAGGTTCCAATTTGCACTAAATGCTCACCAATGTAGCCACGCACGCCACTACCTGTGATCGCTTCAAAATCCTGAGCATCGGTCAAGTCCACCTTGAGCGCATCAGCATAATGCACAATCGCTTCGGCTAAAGGATGTTCGGAATAACGTTCCACGGTGGCAACCATGCTTAATAATTCTGAAACTTTACTATCAGGCATTCCCTCGGTAGTTACAAAATGAGTTACGCTGGGCTTCCCTTGGGTAATCGTTCCTGTTTTATCAAGAACAATCGTTTGCAAATTATGCGCCTGTTCCAAACTTTCCGCACCCTTAATCAGAATTCCATTCTCTGCACCTTTGCCCGTTCCCACCATGATCGAGGTGGGTGTCGCTAAGCCCAAGGCGCAGGGACAAGCAATAATTAGCACGCCGACCGTAGTAATCACCGCAAGGGTGACATTGCCCATGAAGTTATACCAGATGATAAAAGTGGAAATGGCGATCGCAATTACGATTGGCACAAATACACCCGTCACGCGATCGGCAAGGCGTTGAATCGGAGCTTTGGAACCTTGGGCTTGTTGTACTAATTTCACAATTTGCGCTAAAAACGTGTCTTTACCAATGCGGGTAGCGCGAAACTTGAAACTACCAGTTTTATTGATGGTTGCGCCGATCACTTCATCTCCAACTTTCTTTTTGACCGCGACACTTTCGCCAGTCACCATCGCTTCGTCAATAGTAGAACTTCCTTCAATAATTTCGCCATCAACAGGAATCTTTTCCCCTGGACGCACCAAGATCACATCATTGATTTGGACGGCAGCGATCGCAATATCTATTTCGCGACCATCTCGAATGACCCGCGCTGTTTTCGCTTGCAAACCCATTAACTTTCGTATCGCCTCAGAGGTGCTTCCCTTAGCACGATTCTCAAAGAGCTTACCGAGCAGAATCAAAGTAATAATTACGGCGGATGCTTCAAAATAAACATCAGCAGTTAAGCCCTGCGAAGTAAAAAATTCTGGCTTAATCGTGGCGAAAATAGAATATCCATAGGCGGCTCCTGTACCAGTGGCGACTAATGTATCCATCGTGGCGGCGTGATGTTTAAAAGCTTTGCCAGCATTGATATAGAAACTCGCACCACACCAAAACTGCACAGGGATAGTCAAGCCCAATTGCAACCAAGAATTGTGCATCCATGCAGGAATGAATGGCAAACTCAGTCCTGTCATCATCGGTAAGCCACCAATTACCAGAAATAGACTAATCGCACCACCAATGATCACCTTGCGATTGAGATCATGCTCTTCCTTTCGTCTGGTTGCCTGTTCCTCGTCATCATCAACTAAGGGATTTTCTTCTTTCAGTAATTGCGAAGAATAACCTGCATCTGCGATCGCCTGTTGAATCTTGTTAACGTCAACGGTTCGGGGATCATAAGTGACAGTGGCTTGCTCTGCGCCAAAGTTGACATTACATAGCTCCACACCTGAAAGATTGCTAACGACTCTTTCAATACTATTAGCGCAGGAGGCGCAACTCATCCCGCGTAATTTCAGCGTAATCGTTTCCATGTTTACCTGTAGGTCTGAAACTCAACTTGTTGAATGCAAGTAGCTAGGCGCAATTAAATATAAAATTCTAAAACCCGTGGCGCACGCTGCGCGTGCGCCACGGGTTTTAGACCTAATTTTTAATTGTGCCTTAGCTACATTCATGATAATTAGAAAGGCTCAATTATTTGGAGGATGCGTTAATGCAACGTAACGCATCTATTCGGTAGAGATAATGGCTTGGCGACAAAAACACCCTACGGCTAACCCTACCTCAATCTTGCCCCGTACTGCCCATAGCAATGGGATCGCTGTGATAAGCTAACAGTGTTAGTGTCATTAACACGAATAAACATGGATCGACCTTCTCGCTCTGTTCCCCGCGCCGCACAAGCCGCCTATTACGGGGATTCGTCATACGGACGCACACCGCCGCCTGACTTACCTTCGCTATTGCTAAAAGAGCGGATTATTTACTTTGGGTTGCCTCTTGTATCACCCGACGAATACAAACAGCAGCTTGGTGTCGATGTTACAGAATTGCTCATCGCCCAACTTCTCTATTTACAATACGAAGATCCCGAAAAACCGATTTTCCTCTATATCAACTCCACGGGGACATCTTGGTACACAGGTGATGCGATCGGCTTTGAAACCGAAGCCTTTGCCATCTGTGACACACTCAACTACATCAAGCCTCCCGTCCATACCATCTGCCTAGGGCAAGCAATGGGAACAGCAGCGATGATCCTCGCCAGTGGCACTAAAGGTTTCCGCGCCAGTTTACCAAATGCCACCATTGTCTTGCACCAAGCTCGCCGCCAAGCTAGAGGCCAAGCCTCTGACCTGCAAATTCAGGCAAAGGAAGTTTTGACCAATCGAGAAGCGATGTTACGCATCCTATCGCGCACTACGGGCAAGTCTCCTGAAGTGCTAACCAAAGATATGGATCGGATGTTTTATATGACTCCCGAACAAGCCAAGGAATACGGCATCATCGATCGCGTTCTTGAGAGTGCCAAAGATTTACCGACAGCAATTCCTCCTGCCCTTGTTTAGAAGCAAATATTTAGGATGTGAGGCGCGTTGCGCCTCACATCCTAAATATTTGGTTTTTAGAGATTTTTAACACTTGAACAATAATCAACAAACCTATGCCTATCGGTGTTCCTAGAGTTCCTTATCGATATCCTGGCGATTCCTACACGCAATGGATTAGCATCTACGAGCGTCTATCGATGGAGCGCATCATTTTCCTAAGCGGAGAAGTTTCCGATGGGATGGCAAACTCCATCATTGCCCGTCTGCTCTATTTTGATTCTGAAGATCAAAATAAAGATATTTATATGTATATCAATTCCCCTGGGGGATCGGTTTCCGCAGGCTTAGCGATTTTTGACACCATGCAGCATATCAAGTCCGATGTGACTACTATTTGCGTGGGCTTAGCAGCTTCGATGGGTTCCTACTTGTTAATGGCGGGTTCTAAGGGTAAGCGCTATGCTTTGCCCAATGCGCGGATCATGATTCACCAGCCTTCGGGGGGGACTCGTGGTCAAGCTTCGGATATTGAGATTGAGGCAAGGGAAATTATTCGTATTCGCCAAAAACTCAATGAAGAATATGCTAAGCGCACTGGACAGCCCATCGCAAAAATCGAGCGCGACATGAACCGTGATTACTATATGTCTTCTCAAGAGGCTGTGGAATATGGGCTGATCGATCGCGTCCTCGAATCGACTCCGTAAATGCTTTCTCAGTAAATAGGGAGTGCGCGGCGAAGCCACCTACTCCCTGCATGTAAAACTTAATACAAAAAAGAAGGCATGGAGCGAAGCTCTATGTCTTCTTTTTTGCATAATCAAGTATCCTTGCGAAAGGATACTTTTTGATGGCGATCGCACCACACCAAGCACAAGAATTTATGACAAATTCAGAACTACTGCTTAAGCTCCTATTGCAATTGACTGTAATTTTGTCCACTTGCAAATTAGTGTCTTATCTTGGGAAACGCTACTTAGGGCAGACCGATGTTGTCGGTGAGATGTTGGCGGGCATTATGCTTGGCCCCTCACTATTTGGCATGATGGCTCCAAATTTCCAGCAATGGCTATTTCCGAAAGCCCCGATTTTGACTGGAGAAATAGTATTTCCCAATCCTTCGATGTCGATTTTGTATGCGCTGAGCCAAGTCGGATTGATGATCTATATGTTTTTGGTGGGTCTAGACCTGAACATGGATCTCTTGAAAAATCGGGCTAAAAGTGCAGGCATTGTCTCGATCGCGGGAATTATTGTCCCCTTTGGATTAGGTGCGATCGCCGCTTTTGGTTTGCATGGGCAAGATTTATTTAGTCAAAATGTTACACCTTGGGCTGCCGCGTTATATATGGGCGCTTCCCTGTCGATCACCGCTTTTCCGATGTTGGCGAGAATTTTGCAAGAGCGCGGTTTGATTAAAACGAAACTAGGAACTCTTGTGTTAGCGGCGGGTTCCCTTGATGATGCGATCGCATGGTGTCTATTGGCGTTAGTTCTTGCCAGTATCAAAAGCTCCATGAATGTGGCGATCATCGCGATCGGCGGCACATTAGCCTATGTGCTATTTATGTGGTTTTTTGGACAAAGAATTTTACGCATCTTTAGCTACTGGACGCGAAGAGATGGTGAGGTGACGATGCAAACCTTAACTTTTGTCTTCATCATTATGATGATTTGCGCCTATTACACAGACTTTGTGGGTGTCCATGCCATCTTTGGTGCATTTGTATTAGGAATAGTGATGCCACGCGGTCATTTTGCCGAATCTGTCCATCGGCATTTGGAATATCTCACGACCTCATTACTTGTGCCAATTTTCTTTGTGTTTTCAGGACTGAATACGCAACTGGGTTTGCTGAATTCACCGCGCCTATGGGCGATCGCCTTATTAATCATTCTCATTGCTGTAATGGGCAAAGGGCTTGCCTGTACCCTTGCGGCTAAATGGTCAGGCGAAAACTGGCGTAACTCAATGACGGTGGGCGCTTTAATGAATACACGCGGGATGATGGAATTAATTATTTTAAATATTGGCTTGGAGCAAGGTTTAATCACACCAACTTTATTTACGATCATGGTGATTATGGCGATCGTTACCACAGTAATGTGTTCGCCCTTAGTAAATTGGTTAGTCAGGGATAACCAAACGTAATTAAACAAGGGCTTAAGTCCCTTGTTTAGATCGTTACCAACCATAATTTGGGATAAATTTGACTATTTTGATTATTCAGTCCCTTAGCTTTCGCCCCTATCGTTTAGCTTTTTGTGATCCTTTTGCGACTGCTTTAGGGACTCTTTACCATCGCGAAGGATTTGTGATTGAAATTCGCGATCGCGATCATCGCATTGGTTTTGGTGAATCCGCACCCCTTGCTGGATTTGGGATGGAAACCCTTGTGGAGACAGAAGAGATTTTGCAGAATTTCTCCACATCGCTAATTAATAACGAAATCAAGGTCGAAATTAATGATTTGCAGGACATTGAGAACTTACTTAGAGAATGCGATCGCCTCCCTGCGGCAAAACATGGCATCGAATTAGCTTTGCTAGATTTACTATCACAATATCAAGGGCTTACTCTTTCCCAATTATTAGCTAATTCTGTGAACGGGACAGTGCGCGATCAAGTTGCAGCCAACGCGGTGATAGGGGCGATTTCTCTTGACCTTGCTGCCGCCAAAGCCAAAGCCTATCTAGATCAAGGCTATCGCTGTCTTAAGATTAAGGTAGGGACTCAGGATTTTCAAGCGGACTTGCAAAGACTAATCGCAGTGCGATCGCAAGTTGGTAATGATATTCAAATTCGCATTGATGCTAATCAAGGATGGTCGGTGTATGAGGCGATCGCTAATTTGAAACAATTAGAACAATTAGAATTTCTGCAAATTGAATATGTTGAGCAACCTGTGGCGGCTCTAGATTTGGCAGGCATGGCAAAGGTGCGGCGATCGCAATCGATCCCTGTGGCTGCCGATGAGTCTGTCAATAATCTCGCGCAACTCCAGCAAGCGATCGCCGCCCAAGCCGCCGATATTATTATTCTCAAACCGATGGCACTGGGCGGAATTTTAACTGCTCATCAGGCGGCGCTAATTGCTTTGCAAGCTGGTTTAGATGTGGTGGTGACAACGACTATTGATGGGGCGATCGCCCGAAAAGCCGCCTATGAATTAGCTGCCGCTTTACCACTCAAACGAGCCTGTGGCTTAGCGACAGGACATTTACTTATTGAGAAATAAAAATAGCGCAAAGCGCTATTTTTATTTCTCAATGCGCGATCTTCCTGATTCTTGAAAAATCTGCACAGCATTGAGAGGATCGCTGCTGAAACTGCCCGAACGATTTACTTTTTGAGGAGAAGCGTTATAATTTCCGGGGATGACTGGTTGAATGGCTTCAACCTCAAAATTAAGGTTCTGAACCTTGAGATTAGAATTTCGCAAATCTCGGTCTATCAAGAACTGATTGGTATTTGTGGGTGAAATAGACTGACCTTGAGCAGGACGTAGGCGATCGGCATCGCCTTTACGCGGCTGAGGCTCGCTTTGCGACCATGCAGGACTAACGGCTGTACTAGCGATCGCCAAGATTGCAACTATAAAAATTTGAGAAACGTATTGATAATATCTGTTCATAAATTCCTCGTCTCGGCATTTAGCAAAAGGATCTGCGTAATCCCATTATAAACTTCAGGGGCAGCACGAAGCGCCGCCTCTGAACTCTATTTTTCAGAATTGAGAGCATTTTTAAAACCCAATACCAGCAAAATATTAGTAATAGTCAAAAAAGATTCGGCGCTACCATGTAACCAATCAACATTTGCTAATAATTGATGATATTGATTCTGGGCATACAGCCCTGCGGGAATCGTAATCGCTACGAATATCAAGGTTCCGTAAAATCCCCATAGTCCCAATTTAGGAAATTGTTTCGATTTTGTGGCAAACCAGAGAAAGGCGAGATAGGGAAATAGAGATAAGCCGAATAGGGTTTCTTTGGACATAGTATTATGCGTTTGTATTGCGGGGGGCTTTGCCTCGCAATACAAACATTAATTTTGATTGGTTACTCGCGAAATTTTCCAAATAAAATAGGTGGCGATCGCCAAAGTTGTATTCCCGATTAAGGTCATGGCGGCTTGCACGGTTACTAGCCATTCTAAGGAGTCAGCATTATCAAAAAAGTGCCAAGTCACCGCACACATAGCGCTGACCAAGGCGGGAAACATCGCCCATGCTAAACCGCGCCAACCGCGATCGGGGTTTTGCTTGTCATACTGCCAAATGAGCCAAATTGCTAAAACCCATTCAATGACGCTAGAAACGTGAATTATCCAAGTTGGCAAAGAGAGAGCGTGCATGATTAATGTTTTGCCTCGCGCATGGCTAAAAATTCGCGAATTTGCCGATCGCTGGGTTGTCCTGCGATCGCGCCCATATCCAGAGTAGACAAAGCACCTGCGGCACTCGCATAGGCAATTACCTCATCGGCAAATTGAGGATCTTGTAAATGGGTAAGGGGACGATGATAGATCTTGTGAATGAAGGCTGCTAAAAACGCATCTCCTGCCCCCGTTGTATCGATGGAATACACAGGAAACGACGAATGTTTACTTTGCTTTTCGCCTAAATAATAGCGACAGCCCTTATCGCCGTTGGTAATGATAATCCCTTCGAGGTGGCTATAGGCTTGGGCGATCGCCGCAGGACTAGTTAACCGAAACAGTAACTGGGCTTCCTCTTCCGTCAGCTTTAAGAAATCGGTATATCTCAGCAATACTGGCAGCAGCTTTGCCACCTGTTCAGGATGCTTCCAAAACATCGCTCGCCAATTAACATCAACCACCACCTTCACAAAATTCTCTTCGGCGAGTTTGAGCGCTCGACCGATCGACCGTGATGTTTGGGGATTGGACAAACCCAATGTGCCTAATACTAAGAATTTGGCATCCGCAAATAAATATGCAGGTAAATGTTCCGCCGATAGCAGGGTGTCCGCAAATACCGTCTGAGCATCACCATTAAAACGATTGAAATGGCGATCGCCTTTCGCGTCACGGGTAATAAATATCTCGCGGGTAATCGCTTCAGGATGCACCTGCACACCCGAAGTTTCGACACCAGCAACTCCCAATTGCCTAAGCAAATTGGCTCCTGCTTCATCTTGCCCCACAGAGCTAATCAAGCTAACGGGCGTTCCTAACTTAGCTAAGCCACAGGCAACATTGGCAGGCGCTCCCCCTAAATAGGGTTTCCAAGTACTTACTTGGTCATAGGGAACGCCCACATCTTCAGCAATTTGATCGATTAAGACTTCGCCAAGGCAAATTACACGCGGCATAGGCGACTTTATGACAGTTGTTATGGCAATTTAGACTTTCGCGACTCAATGATAGCAATAGCTGCGTCCACTTTATCAGGGAATACGACAACGAGGCTGCTCTGGGGGGCGCTATCCAAGGCGGCTGTGATGGCTTCCGCTTCGTCAAGAATTGTAATACAGAGCAGATTTGCATTCACGGACTCAATGCCCTTACGCAAAAGGTCAGCCACAGCACGAGGAGCGCGTCCTCGCAAATCCTTATCCTCCTTGATAAAGATCCGACTAAACATCTTGGCGGCCAACTCGCCTAATTCGATGATGTCCTCATCGCGGCGATCGCCTGGTGCGCCGATTACGCCGATCGCTTCCCCTTCCCATTTCTGGATGAACTCCGCGATCGCCTTAAATCCCGCAGGATTATGGGCATAGTCCACCAATGCGTGATATTTGCCCAAGTCAAATAAGTTCATCCGTCCAGGGGTTTGCTCGCTAGAAGCGACAAAGGTAGCCAAGCCTTGACGAATCTGCTCAATTTGCACATCTTGGGTAAAAGCTGCCAAACTCGCCGCCAGCGCATTCTGAATATTGAATGCTGCACGACCGCCGAGGGTCACAGGGACATTGACCGCTTCTTCGATCCGCAGTTTCCAGTCACTTTTTAAGATGGTTAAATAGCCATCTTCATAGACTGCCGCCAGACCGCCATCGGCAATATGCGATTTGATTAAGGGATTATCGGGATTCATGCTGAAGTAGGCAATTTTGGCTTGGACTTCCTCAGCCATTGCTACGATCAGGGGATCATCGGCATTGAGAACCGCATAGCCACTAGGCAAGGCAGTTTTGACAACAACGCTCTTGAGCTTTGCCAGATCCTCAATGGTGTCAATGTCACCAATACCGAGGTGATCCGCCTGTACATTCATCATCACGCCGACATCACAGCCATCAAAGCCTAAGCCCGATCGCAAAATGCCGCCTCTCGCGGTTTCGAGAATCGCGACCTCAACGGTGGGATCGCGCAAGATTACTTGGGCGCTATAGGGGCCTGTGGTATCGCCTTTTTCAACTAAGAAATCACCGATGTAAATACCATCAGTGGTCGTAAAGCCGACTCTTTTACCTGTTTGCTTGAAAATATGGGCAATGAGGCGTGTCGTTGTTGTTTTGCCATTCGTACCAGTGATTGCGACAATAGGAATCCTTGTGGGCGATCCTTCAGGGAAGAGCATATCGATCACAGGAGCCGCCACATTGCGGGGTGTGCCGATGCTGGGGGCGGTGTGCATTCTAAAGCCGGGGGCAGCATTGACCTCAACGATCGCGCCATCGGTTTCGCGCACAGGCACAGAAATATCTTCAGTGACAACATCGATCCCTGCGATATCTAAACCAATAATTTTGGCGACTCGTTCGGCAAGCCAAATATTTTCAGGATGGATCTCATCGGTGCGATCGACGGATACGCCGCCTGTACTGAGATTAGCCGTTGCTTTGAGGTAGCAAATCTGTCCTTTAGGTGGTACAGACTCCAGAGTGAATCCTTGTCTTACGAGGATATCTAAGCTAGTGCGATCGATTTCAATGCGGGTCAAGACATTATCATGACCATCACCGCGACGGGGATCTTGATTGGTAATTTCAATTAATTGCGAAATTGTCGATACACCGTCCCCTGTGACATTGGCAGGTACACGCTCGGCAACAGCCACAAATTTGCCGTTAATTACTAATACGCGGTGATCGCGACCCGTATGGAAGCGCTCAATAATTACTTCTTCCGATACCTCTTGAGCCATATCAAAGGCGGCGATCGCTTCTTTGACAGTGCGGACATCGATAGTGATCCCGCGTCCATGATTGCCATTGAGTGGCTTAATCACAATGGGGAAACCGCCCACTTCCGCGATCGCATCTTCCAGATATTTAGGCGATCGGATCGTGGTTCCCCTTGGGACTGGTATACCCGAAGCCCGTAAAATGCTCTTAGTCCCTTCCTTATCGCAGGCCAGTTCTACCGCTAAAATCCCTGTTTTATTCGATAAAGTTGCTTGAATGCGACTTTGATAGACTCCATAGCCTAGTTGGATCATGGCGCGGCTGCCCAGTTCTAGCCAAGGAATATTTCTTGCCTTTGCTTCCGCAACAATTGACTCCGTACTTGGCCCTAACTGTCCATCAAGGCGAATATCTCTTAAATCTTTGAGATCTTCGTGTAACTCTTGGGTCGCATAGGTTCCTGTTTCTAAAATGCTGGTGCAAATCCTGACGGCTGCCCGCGCTGCATAGCGTCCCGCACCCTCAGTTTGATATTCAAACACAACCTGATAAATATTGTGTTCAACGGTGGGGTGAATTGTACCAAAGTCCACCTTCATACCCACATAGCCTTGTAGGGCGATCGCAATATCCTTGACGATTTCCGCTAAAAAGTCAGCATCACTAATATCTTGGCGTTGAGCAATATCTTTCCCAGCCAGACTGGGTAAAACCTTACTAAGATTTTGATAAAAGTTAGCTCGTTGTACTTGAAAATCCTCTAAATCTAAGCGTGCAACTACAAGCTGATGCCGTTGAATACTCCAATAGTTTGGACCCCGTAATGTTTGGATTTTGAGAATTTTCATAGTCAAGCGTCTTTAAGGTGCATCCAATGCCTAAGTTTCGAGTATCTAATCGTAGCGATCTTGTGGATCTTCATTTTGTATAAATTGAACCAAATTGATATTTTTTGTATCTTCGATACTGAAAACAATCAGATTTTAGATTAACTTGTTAATTATTACAGCCTGTTGAAGTTTTGCATAAACCAAAGAAGTTTTTTGAAGGTAAACCATTATTGGAGCGGCTCATCAGTATGCTGATGCTGCTGGGGCAGGGTTTCAATTCTGCCTGGGATCGGTTTTTGGGTAGGCTGCAAACCTGATAACATCCGCGAAAGTTGTAAACCGTCAAGTACAGGCTTAGTTTCACGGATCTTGTGCCATACCGATCGCGCCATCAAGAGCGAATGTCCCTGACGCTGCGCCTGAATACCTTCTAAATAATCTTCGCGCTCAGGTTGATAGTCTGCCGAAGATAGTTGCAGACCCGCGCCTTCAGGAGATTGCTTAATCACAATCTGGGCAATCTGTGAAGTTAGCTCAGGATAGAGCCATGTGTAAGCAGGATGCACGGTCAGTTGGCAATGGTGAACCAGCTTTTCCTCGGATTGGTTTACTGTAGGGCGCTGCAATAGCAAATAAAAGTAACCGATCGCTGCTTTGCGCTGAGGCTCATAGACATAGCCCGATACATCTTGCAATTGGTTAATCAGCAAAGAACCGTGATTAATCAGCTTATCGATAGTTTTTGCCCGAAAGTCATCAACATTAAGGTCATAAACTTGTCGAATCTGTGGCGGCATGGCGGCGGTATCGAGCTGATACAACAAACTTGCGTCAGCATTACTAACGGGCATCAGGTTGGGCAGATCCGGTGAATGCTGAGCGATCTCCTTGAGCCGATCAGAACTAATTTCCCAATCTGTAAATTGGGCAAGGGGTTGAAACCCATTCTGCCGATAGAGGGCGATCGTATCCTTTTGATTAATGTCTACCTGCAAGACCCAAGTTCTCGCCTCTAAACAAGATTCGAGGCAATAGCGGATTAGTTGAGTACCGACATTGTGTTGGCCATTCTGAGCTTCTGGTAAAACGACAACGCGATCAATCTGCCAAGTACTACTATTGTTATTGAAGGGTGAAACCCGAATAAAACCTTGGATGATGCCATTGCATTCAGATACATAGGCGCGTACATAGGGATTGAGGAGGGTTTGCACTGGCGCTGGCAACCAACTCGCAAGCTGATGTAGGCTAAGCTTTTGACGGCTGCGGCAGCCACTAAGATCACTGACAGCAATCTGTTCTAGATCATGGGGCGAGGCAAATCGCTGAATAAACTCTAGGTCACGATGTTGCAGTGGACGGATTGTATTACCAAGCACTGGAAAGGATTGCATAACTGCTTGTGCCAGAAAGGGGATAGATAAACCTGAGAAATAGTTTGTTCTATTTGCTCTACAAGTTAGCTTTTGACGATCTAAAAATATATAGCGTATATGGCGTTTTTCAACTTAGTGAAGTACGGGTTTGTTTTCCCGCATTTGGTGGGAAAACAAACCTATGCGCTATAGCGATCGCGGCTCAATACTCAAATTTGTCTAGTGTTAAAGTTTAATCTTAGCAATTGCTTTAAAGTTGCAATAATTCTGATAATCACAATGATAACCAGAATGGTAATCAGACAAAGCCGATTATTTATAATTTTAGTATAGCTGTCGTCGCTTGTGTTAGTACATAAAATCCAACGGAATAAAGACGGCGCTCTGCGCCGTCTTTATTCCGTTGGGTTAGGGGGTTCTTAGGAAGAACAGGAAAAAGTGCGATGTTGTAAAGATGGCATCTGGCGGCGAATTTGCTCAATGCGAGAGGGTTGAATTTCCGCGATCGCCACACCAATGCGATCGCCTGCATCAGCAAGAACAAGCCCCCAAGGATCGATGATCATCGCATGACCATGGGACTGACGGCGCGGCGTATGCATTCCCACCTGTGCAGGGGCAATGATGTAACTCGTATTTTCGATCGCCCTAGCTTGCAATAACACTTGCCAATGATCCTTACCTGTAAAAGCAGTAAAGGCGGCAGGAACAAACATGACATTTGCGCCCTTCTGAGATAAATGCCGATAAAGCTCTGGGAACCTCACGTCGTAGCACACCGATAAGCCCAAGTTGCCATATTTATCAGACGCATATACAGGTGGTAGCTCATGCCCAGCCAGAATGGTCGCTGACTCATGATAGATATTCCCGTCGGGAAGATTCACATCAAAAAGGTGCATCTTGCGATAACGCGCCAGTTCTTCGCCTTCGCGCCCGATCAGCAAAGCGGTGTTATACATCTTACCTGCATTGCCATTGTCAGCATTGGCAGGTACTGGAAATCCACCACCGAGTAGCAAGATCTGATAGCGTTGCGCGATCGTAATTAAAAACTTTTCGCTCTTTTCGGCAATTTCTGTGGAAATTTTGATCTTTTCACTTTCATCTCCTAAAAACGAAAAATTCTCAGGCAGACAAACTAATTCTGCACCTCGATTTACAGCCAGTTGGATCAAATCTTCTGCTTGAGCAAGATTTTTGTCTACATCCGAGACACTGGTCATTTGTACGGCAGCCGCCAAATATGACTTCATTTCAATCCTTAAAACTTTCCCACATAATTCAAATGTGCTGTGAAGCACTTATTCTAGATTACCCTGCTATAGCCCTTTGCGCTCTAAATAGATCTAAATAAACTGAGAGATTGTGCAAAGCACAATCTCTCAGTTAACCAAGTTTACCCGTGACAATATAGGCGACTCGTAGACCCACATTAGTTGCATGATCTGCCATACGCTCTAAGTGATGAATTGCTAACACCATAAGCATTACAGGTTCCATGGGTTCGCCAAATGATCTTTGAGAGGCGAGGAGATTATAGATGTGCTGATAGTCATAGTCAACGGCATCATCCTTCGCCTTGATTTGCAGCCCGATATTTTCGTCAAGGTTGGCTAATGCCTCTAAACTCATGGCAAGCATGGCTCGGCAGCGATTAGACATCACTTCTAGTTCTGCTAAATAAGGTGATGGCGCATAGGGAAAAAGCTTGATGGCAATATCACCAAGGTTTTCAGCATAATCTCCTATACGTTCGATATCACGAATTAATTGCATCAAAGCACTCAATAATCTAAGATCGCGGGCGACTGGTGACTGTAGGGCAATTAAACTGATGCAATCTATTTCAATTTGGCGATAGATTGCGTCAATTTGCTTGTCTTGAGGATCAATACGGATGGCGGCTTCCAGATTGCGCTCAAACAAAGCCGCATGAGCTAAAAGAAAGGAATTTTCCACAAGAGCCCCCATTCGCAAAGAATCCTGTTCTAGGCGATGAAGTTGACGTTCAAATTCACTTCTTGTCCTTTTCTGTGCTTGATATGATGTTTCGACCATGGACTCCCACGAAATTAAATGGGATAAAAAATAATGTATATTTCACATATATATTACATCGTTACATAGGTTCTTAGTTTTGGCAGTATTTGCAAATACTATTGACAACACCAGAAGCGAGTAGCGGCGCTTCTGGTGTTAACAAGACTAAGCCTAAAAGCTGTGGCGCAAGCTCAGCTTGCGCCACAGCTTGTTAAGAAGTTTGAGTTTGTGCTAGTTCAGCAGTGGTAAGGTTGCGATCGCCCACTTTATTAAATAAAACTAAAGTATTTGAAGAATTTTGCTGGAAGCCAATCTGCTCATAAAATTTTTGTCGATGGGTAGTCATTAAATAAACCCGCTCAACGTCACAAATATTCGGATGGGCTAACACTGTTTGTACTAATTTCCTGCCTAGCCCTGCGCCTCGATAATCTGGAGCGATGACTACATCCCAAATTGTTGCTCGATAAATTCCGTCACTGGTGGCGCGAGCATGTCCGATCAGGCGATCGCCATCCCATACAGTCACGACTGGTTTGGAGTTAGAAAGGGCGATCGCTAAACCATCTACAGTTCTTTCGTTTGCCCAAAACGCCCCAATTTTTAATAATTCTTGCAGTTGCTCTAAATCGACTTCTTCGTGGCGATCGCTAAAGCGAATATGCCGATGATGCAGCCGATGATCCATATGTCTGACTTCCCGATTTGATTAACCTATTTGTCAAAAGGTTGACACATTGGTGATCCCATCAATGTATCCATTTTTGCCACATTGCCAAAAAAGATACTCCCTTTCCAGCGAATAATTAGAGGTGTGCGGCTGCACCGCGTACCTCTAATTATTCACTTTTCAAGCAAAAAATAAAGGGCGCTCTGCACCCCTTATTTTGGTTAAATTTTTACTTAGCTTGCCAAGGTTCAGCGATATAAACTTTTTTGGCTAATCCCAGCACTTGGAGTAAATTAATCACACCCCAAGTTGGATCAATTTCCCACCATTTCATCCCAGAACGGGCGCACTTAGGATAAGCATGGTGATTGTTGTGCCAGCCTTCGCCGTAAGTCAAAATCGCGGCCCACCAAAGATTGGTGGAATGGTCGGCAACTTCACTAAAGTTTTTGTAGCCCCATTTGTGACAGGCGGAGTTGATCAACCAAGTGCTATGCCATAGAAATACTGAACGTACGGCTACGCCATAGACCAAGAATGACATACCTAAGCCAGAGAAAACTTTTTCGCCAAGGAGATAGATCAAGGCGGCGAAGGGAATTTGCAATAGGACAAAGTAGCGATCTAGAAAACGGTAGTAAGGATCATTCGCTAGGTCTGGAGCAAATTTGTTGTAGTTATTAGGATCAAAATGCTCAGGCTTGGAGTACATGATCCACATCATGTGGCTCCACCAAAAACCCTTGTTTGCCGAATATGGGTCTTTTTGATTGTCTTCTGTAAAGCCGTGATGCTGGCGATGTCCACCCACCCAGAATACAGGGCCACCTTGTAGGGCTAATGCGCCAACGGTGGCAATAATCCGTTCCAACCATTGAGGTACTTGAAAGCTGCGATGGCTAAGTAAGCGGTGATATCCGAGGGTGATACCGATGCTGCCAAGGAACCAGTGCAGGAATACTGTCAGGATTACAGCTTGCCATGAAAAGTAGAAAGGGGCAGCTAAAGCAGCGATATGAAAAACACTGAAGAAGATAACACTTGTCCAGTTCAGTTTTTGTTCAGTTGATGTGGCTTCAGTAGTGGCGGTCATGAAATAACAACTTAAGGGGTGGTGAGGAGATGCAAGTATCACTTACAGTTATATATAAGTCTAACTGTTTTTTAAGTAATAATGCAAGTATCACTTGCAAATCATCTCAATGGTACATGCTCCCATGTCTGTATCTCGGATTCCTACTCGCCAACGGATAGTCAACACAGCCCTAGAACTGTTTGCTAGTAAAGGAATTACCGAGACCACTACTCGCCAAATCGCTGACTTTGCTCAGGTCAATGAAGTAACTCTATTTCGCCATTTTGGTAATAAGCATGGTTTATTGTTAGCGGTATTGCAAGAATGTTTGCAAAAATATTTGATACTGGCTCAAGTAGGGGAGTCTTTGATGGTGTCCGATATTTCTAGTCAAAGCGATTTGCGGCGATTCCTTAAATATTATATCCAGAGTTCTTTGCGGGCGCTCGAAAGTGTGCCTGAGTTGGTGCGATCGCTGGTGGGTGAGGCGGGGCAATATCCTTTGGAGAGTCGTCAAGCCCTTGCCCAAGGAATTAATCAGGTAAATCAAACGATCGCCACAGCGATTGCTGATGTGTTAGCTAATTCACGGTTGCAATATACTTTGCCGCCGATTAAGCTGGCTAATTTGTTAAATACCTGCATTTTGGGTTATGCCGTGATCACATTAACCAGTGATGTACAGGCGATTTGGCGCGATCGCGATGATTTTGTCAATACTCTGGTCGATATGTTTATCCAAGAGGTGAGTCCCCTCACACCTGCCCATCCAATTATGGATATTCCTGCGGAGACGGTGCGCGAAATTTTGTTGCAGGCAAAAAAGTGTGGGGCAAAGGACTATGCGATCGCCTATTTATTATTTGGGGCAGGCATAACGGCGCTTGATATGACGAGATTATGCCTTAAGGATTATCAAATTCAAGCAAATCACGGTATTTTACGCACTAAAGATGTGGCGGATCAGGTGCGGTCAGTTCCCCTCAATCAAAAAATTCTCGGTCACCGTTATGGCTCGGCAACTAATAATCCTCTTAGTGCCTATCTAAAAGCCCGCAAGCATGAACTTAAAGATGTGCCAAATAATGATCACATTGAAGCAATGTTTATTAGTGGCGATCGCAAGCCTTTAACCTTAGAAGAAATCGAACAAATGTGGGAGCGCTGGACTCAACCCTATTGCAATCTGGATGGGTCTTCTTTGTCAATTACTCAAGCAAGACATACTTGGTGTGTCGAAATGTTAGCGCGGGGCATTGATGCGGATAGTTTTTGCATCATTAGCGGCATTAAGGGCAAAGAGTTGCAAGCCTATCAAACCCGTCTGAATGAAAAGTTAGCGATCGAGAAAGCGATCGCCCTTGATAGTTAATTGTTATTTTTAAGGCGATCAGCTAATTTTTTGACACTCTCAGCGCTGAAGCGACTGAGATTCTTAAGACCATAATTTAAGTCTTAAAGGCGCTGACAAATCGCCTCTACACGCTCAAAACAACTACTAGTACGAGAAGTATTGCAATTGCGCTTACTTTTATTTTTTTTATATTTTCAGAGTCCATCACCGAGCCAGTTAGGTACGCTCAACAATTCACTGTTACTTATTTAACCAGACTACGATTAAGTCGAGGCGAAGCTCAATCAGGAGTTACACCTTTTGATATTGTTTCAACACGCAGATAGTTGTTCTTACTTATTGCCTGGTTATATCATAATTAGAAAGAAGGCGGCGGTTGAAACCGCCGTTCGCTTACCTCTCAGTACTAAAGTGCAGAGCTTCTCGCGTATCGGTATTATTTTTGTGATTCTTGGAATCTCAGTCGCGATGACTCGCTGAGAGTAGTCAATAACGAGAGTTCAAATAGCGATGGAAAAATATTATGGACTTATTAATTAGCTTTGCGATCGGTGCGGGTGTCTTTTTTGGCATCGGCAGTAAATCTTTTAAAATTGTGAACCAAGGCGAAGAAGCGCTGGTTGCATCCTTTGGTAAATACAAACGTAAACTTCCTGCTGGCCCCCACTTCATCGTGCCTTTTATTGATGCGGTCAGCTATAAAGGCTCAATTAAGGAGCAGGTGTTAGATATTCCGCCGCAACAATGTATTACTCGCGATAATGTGTCAATTACCGCCGATGCGGTTATTTATTGGCGTATCGTTGACATGGAAAAAGCCTTTTATCGTGTGGAAAATTTACGTCAAGCGATGGCAAATATCGTCTTGACTCAGATTCGTGCCGAACTAGGTAGTCTAGAGCTTGACGAAACCTTCACGGCGAGAAACAAAATTAATGAAGTTTTGTTGCGAGACTTAGATGATGCCACCGATCCTTGGGGCGTGAAGGTAACAAGGGTAGAGTTGCGCGACATCTTGCCTGCTAAAGCTGTGCAGGAAGCTATGGAAATGCAAATGACGGCGGAGCGCCGAAAAAGGGCAGCTATTCTCAATTCTGAAGGTGAGCGCGAAGCTGCTGTTAATCAGGCGAAGGGTTTAGCTGAATCGCAGTTACTAAATGCTGAAGCTTCACAGAAGTCAGCAATTCTAGAAGCTGAGGGACAAAAGCAATCACGGATTTTGCGTGCTGAGGCGGAGCGTCAAGAGCAAGTCCTAAAAGCACAAGGTACATCTCAGGCGATGCAAGTACTATTGCAGTCAATGAAGGGCAATCCTCAATCTCAGGAAGCACTGCAATTTTTGTTAGCTCAAAGCTATATTTCGATGGGTACAACCATTGGTTCGAGTGGTAGCAGCAAAGTGCTATTTATGGATCCGCGATCGCTACCTTCTACCATCGAAGGTTTGAAATCAATTGTTGATGTCCCAGAAACGGGAGATTGGACTAAATAATAAAAAAGGCTCGCGAAGCGAGCCTTTTTTATTAGACTGATGGACTAATCGGAATCCGTTTGAGTAAATGATATTTACAACCTGCGGCGAGAATATGTACGCGCAGATTATGGATGGTCAAAGGTGCTGACCCACTGACCCATAGTTGATTGCTGTAGGATATTTCCCCAGGATCAACGACGGTGACAGTACCACGCCCCAACACGCGCATGGTGTTATTTGGCTCAAAGATAGCGACAGTATCTTCGTCGATGCCAATACCGATTTTATCGGGATGGGCGGCGATCGCTGTCATTAGACGTGCCATCCGATTACGATTATGGAAATGCTGATCGACAATAATTTCAGGCAAAATATTCAAGCCCGTACTCATATTGACCAGTTCCTTATGGGGTGACTCGCCACTACTACCACCCGAAATCATGTGATAGCCCATTGCCGCCGCACCAGCACTTGTACCAGCGAGAACTAAACGTTTTTCGGTAATTCGTTTAGCGATCGTGATCGCAAAGGGTGTGTCGGCAATTAAGCCGCATAGGCGCAGTTGATCGCCACCCGTCATGAACACACCTGTAAACCGATCTACTAAGGCTTCGGCAGCAGGATAGTCGTAATGAGGACGCTCACGAATATCTAATACCTCAATAGCACTTGCACCGAGATCAGTAAAAATGTCATGATAAATTCGTCCAATAATATCTGGCTCTCTCGAAGCACAAGGAATTATGGCAATGCGAGCTTGCGATCCGCCAGAACTTTCTACAAAGGCTTTGAGAATCTTGCGGTCTTGGACTTTATCCTCTCCACCACCAATTACCATTACCGCCGACTTAATAATTTGCGTCATGCCCCTTTCTATTGCCACATCTTCATCTAAATTCAGCATATTAGCAGATTGGTCAACAAATTTCTTGAGGCGGTCAATTAGGTTAACGCCTTGACTCATTTTTTGCTTCTGCTTACTCCCCAATGGTTTTAATTACCTCCATTGATGATTACGCGGCTAGCAACATGGCTAGACACAGCTAGATTGTATAACTTTTGTGATCTTAAAGAATAATATTTGATACAAATTTGCCAAAAATCTGACAGGGCTTCGACAAAGAATCGGGGGCGTAGCCCCCAAATAAAATCTCAATTAATCACTTTGCCAACATTCACGACTTAATAAATCACAAACGCGATCGCGTAATAGATAGTGATTTTCTTCTAATTCTCGCTCGATTTGACACCATTCGCGATCGCGAAAAAACCGACAAAGGGTATGAATGGGTTGACCTCGTGTCAGCCTGCCAGTTTCGAGTAGATGTCTTACTTCGTCTTGAATCGCACTAATGGAGTAGTAAAGTGAGTGCAACATAACTAAAACTCTCTGCGCTAAGTTTTTTGTTTAAAATGTCAAGATCCCATTAGATTGCTCAAATTAATCTAATAAAATCTAATAAATATTTTTATTTGTATTAACAAATACAAGGTTTTACCATCTTCCCATGAAGTTTTGTTGTCTTCATAAAATTCAATGAAACGCAAAGGAAATTAAAGCTAAAGAAGTAAATTTTTTGTGGTGCGGCGTAGCTGCACCACAAAAAATTTACTTCTTTTTTCCTGCAAGGGCTGAAAACTAAACTTTTTGGACAAAGGTTCTGCCCAATAATCCTTGAGGGCGTACCAGCAAGACAATGAAAAGTAAAGCAAAGGCGACCGCATCTTTGTAGGCTGATTGGTCGGACGGGACAAAGGATTCGGCTAGTCCTAGTACTACACCACCCACAACGGCTCCAGGGATATTACCTAAACCACCAAGGACAATCACCGCTAATCCTTTTAAGCCAAAGCCAATTCCAAAATAGGGGCCAGCAATACTAACACTGGAGCCAACTAAAGTTCCTGCAAATCCACCTAGAAAACCTGACACAAAAAAGGTCAGCAGAATAAAAAAGTCGGTATTAATTCCCAACAGGCTAGAGGTAGTTGCATCTTCGGCAACGGCTTTCATCGCTTTACCCAGCTTAGTGAAATTAATCGCATAGGTGAGGATCGCTAAAATGACTACTGACACGCCAAAAATGACGATTTGGACGGTGCGAATGGCGATCGGTTTATCGATCGTGCCGAAATTGATCGCAGGGGGCAGGCTGCCGTAAATATTGGCGGGGAAGTTATAGCTTTCAGCGCCGACTAGATATTGAATAACATTGACGATTACGATCGCTACGCCCAAACTCGAAACTAGGGTAAGCAGAGAGTCCGCCTTGCGATCGCGGAGGGGACGAAAAGCAAGGCGTTCGATCAGGACGCTTACGCCCCCTGCTAACAAGCTGCTCACAAAGATGGCAACAAAAAACGGTAAATGCAGTTCTTTAGGGAGAGAGAGGTTGGCGAGGATGCCATTAAATCCAAATGTGCCGCCGCAAAGTACATAGGTAAAATATGCCCCAAGGGTGAATACAGCGCCATGAGCAAAGTTAATAATCCCTAAAATCGAGAATACTAAGGTATAGCCGAGGGCAAAAATGGCATAGACACTGCCAATTGATAAGCCATTCGCGAATTGCTGTAAAAATACAGAAAAGTCCATTGAGGGTTAATTAACGATTTTATGGGGTTTTTAAAAAATTCTACACTTGCGATCGCCAGTCTGCTGATCGCCGTGACAATGACACCGACCACATCCGCGATCGCCACCTTGAGTCGTCCCCATCCTAAACAAGAGACTACACAAAACTTAAAGATTCCACAACAAAACCTGATCGCTGCTAGTGACCGATCACCGATCCGATTACCTGATACGGGCGCACAAAATGATGGTTGGAGTTGTGGTCCCAACTCCGCAGCGCGGCTATTGCGTTACTACGGGCATGATGTGGACTACGCGCTAGTGCGAGGGGCGACGGACAAAAAGCTATTTTTGCCGCAAAAAATGCGTAATCCCTTTACAAATCAATGGATTGAGGTGCGAACGGGTACGCCGCCGCTAACTTTGCAGCAGGTGATGCAACGCTGGGAAGGCGATCGCGTCAAGAAATCGCCACAAACCAGTTTTAATCGATTAGTTAATTTGGTGCGATCGGGTAAACCTGCGATCGCTTTAGTGCGGGTTGGCAGTTTTAACATCCCCTATGTCGGTTCAATCCCCTATTTACATTGGATTGCCGTGACGGGAGTAGATGCACAGCGCCAAGAGGTTTATTACACTGATACCAATAGCCAGAATTACATCCTGTCCTATCAAGATTTTCAGAATCGTTGGAATTTGGGCTTAGATCAAGATGTCAGTGGCGCGATCGGCAATATCCTCAAAAGTAATGGCGTTGAACCCAGAACTATTGTTTGGATAGATCGGGTATAGAATCTGTCTCATGGAGACAGATTCTATAGCAATGTAAGTTTTGCTTAGGGCATAAAACCCAAGAAAATGAGTGGCGGCGCTTCGCGCCGCCACTCATTTTCTTGGGTTTTAATTTGTCCTAGCTATCTCTTACGTTGCTATATACCAAAATTTCTTGCTGTTGAGATTCTAAAAACTCGCGGATGCGTTTAATTTGGAAATTAAGAGCATAATCGAGAACTTGATTTGCGAAGGGTCTAAATATCGGCTCGGTTTCTTGCAGCAGCATCACTTCATCTTGAATCGCGAGAATATCACCCATACGCGCCAGTTGCAGTAATTTTTCTAAAATAGAACTTGAAGGAAAAATCAAAGGCTGGGCGATCGCATCAGGAGGGTGATTTCCATCAAATCCCCTTGTCGTTAAAATAACAGTTGATATATCAGTGATATCTAAATCCTCGTATTGCCATTCTAAATTGAGTAGCGATCGCATGTTATAGAAGAGCGCGTCAGGATGAATAGGCTTAGTAATGAAAGCATTACAGCCCACCTCAAGGCTAAGTTGCCGATCTTGATTAAAGGCACTTGCGGAAACCATGACGATCGCTGTTTTTTGGAACATTGGTAATTGGCGGAGCCGCTTTGTGGTTTCATGTCCATCTAGTTCAGGCATGACCATATCTAGCAAAATTAAATCTGGTTCAAAGATTTGCGCTTGATTGATGCAGTCATAGCCATTAATTGCTTCAGCGACAGTGAAACCGAGGGGCGTTAGCAGATCTCTCAAGACCATTCTATTTTCGGTTTTATCATCAACAATCAAGATCTTGCGGCGATCGCCCAAATATCCTGTAATCGTGCGACTATCTATAGATGATGGGGCATTGAGATTAGGAACTTCCATCAATTCAACTTCAAACGCAAAAGTACTACCTTGATTGACAGCACTTTCAACTTGGAGCTTCCCTCCCATCATTTCCACAATTTTTTGACAAATTGGTAAACCCAAACCTGTACCCGAATAACGACGGGCGCGATCGCCAACCTGTTGGAATGGCAAAAAGATATCCTCTAATTTATCAGGATCAATACCCACCCCTGTATCGGTGATGGCAAAGCGAATTTTATAGTTTTGAGCCTGATTTTGGTCGGTCATTGCATTAATAGAACTAGGCTCACAGGCTTGAGCGCTAACACAAAAAGAGACCTTACCGCGATCGGTAAATTTGACCGCATTTCCTAATAGATTAAGTAACACTTGTCGCAAGCGCTTTTCATCACCATAGATAATTGTGGGTATGGATGTAAGTGGCTGATAGACTAACTCCACATCCTTTTCTCGCACTTGCAATTGAAACATATCCGTAATACTTTGGAGTAATTTTGGAAGTTCAAATTCACTGGGATTTAGTTCTAGTTTTTTGGCTTCAATTTTAGAAAGATCGAGAATATCATTCAGCAAGGTCAACAAATGTTCGCCACTACGCTGAATAATTTCTAATCCTGACCGATGCTTATGAATGTCATCAGTACGTTTGAGGATTTGAGCATAGCCCAGAATGCCATTTAGAGGCGTGCGTAGCTCATGGCTCATATTGGCAAGAAATTCACTCTTCGCACGGTTAGCCATATCAGCGATTTCTTTAGCAGCTTGAAGTTCTTTTTCTGCAAGCTTGCGATCGGTAATATCTGTACCTACGGATAGGATTTCGATTAATTCTCCCTGATCATTATAGATCGGCTTATTTGACCAAGTTACCCACACCCGTCGTCCATCTTTACAGATATTCTCATTTTCATTGAGTTGATATTTCTCTGGAATCCGACAAATTTCATCGATCATGTAGCGAAGATCTTCACCTGTCACACTTTGGGCGGAAACAATTGTATTTAATACATAGGAGCCAATAATTTCATTAAGTTCATAACCGAAAAATTTCAATCCATAATCATTGAGAAAACAAATATTACCTTGGGTATCCCATCGCAAAATAATACAGTTCGCTGATTCTACGAGATCGCGATATTTCTTTTCACTTTCTTTGATATTCTCTTCAATTTGTTTGCGATCGCTAATATCCTTAATCGCATAAATCGCAAATACCTTACCTCCAAACTCAATACATTCCGAAGAAACTAGCCCTATAATTTTTTTACCCCATTTGGTGACAAAAGTTGCCTCAAAGTTAAGAACTCTGCCTTCTGTTTTTAAAATCTCTAGAACGCGATCGCGCTCCTGCAAATCCCACCAAAGGTTCAAATCCGATGGAGCCGCACCGATCGCCTCTTCTCGACTATAGCCTGTGATTTCTGTCCATTTGTCATTCACATCTACATGTTGATGCGCCTCTGTGGACAGTAACGCCATGCCATCGGGACTAGAGCGAAAAGCCTTAGCAAATTTTTCTTCGGATTCACGCAGAGCCGCTTCCGTCATTTCATGTTCGAGAATTTCCTGTTGTAAGGCTTGAGTCCGTTCATCGACTTTCTGCACCAATAGTTGCGAATATTCTTCTAGCCTTGTGTGCGACTTTTGCATTTCACGGCTCATCTGATTGAAAGAAGTTGCCAAAATCGCTAGTTCCTTCACGACACAGGAATATTCAACTTTTTGATTGAGATTACCATTGGCGATCGATTGACTGGCTAAGCTTAATTGGGTAATCGGGCGGCTCATCCAGCGAGCAGAAATAATGCCAAATATAGTAGTCAAACTGAGTGCTAACAGACACAGCATTAAAGTTGAGGCCGTACTTTCTTTAATTTGTGACATAAATTCAGACGCAGGTACAACCACGACAATGCGCCAATTTAAACCATTTAGTTGAGAGTTGTTTTGTAGTTTTGCAACCTGTAAAAATTGAAGTTCTCCATTAAATCGGAGTATTGATTGTAAGATTTTATCGTTAGTTTCTACAGGTTCTGATTTCAGCCACTCAGCCACTGTCCGAGTTAATTGATCGGGACTATCAGTAGCTAAAATTCGATTAGGCTTGTTATTTTGGTTATTTTGATTTGGGTTATTGGGTACGACAATAGTAGATTCTAAATTTGAAGTAGCGATGAGCTTACCTGATGGTTCAACAATGAAGGTTTGCCCCCGTTCACTCACCTTGGATTTCTGTAAGAAATGATTAATATCCCCTAACCGCATTGATACACCTAAAACACCTTGAATCTCACCATTGGCGTTGTAAATGGGCTTAATTGCCGTAATTGCAGGTTCTTTAGTAATAGGATCGGTATATACCTCACTCCAGACGCTCTGCTTCGTCTCCATCACAGTTTTATACCAAGAGCGATCGGTGAACTTCATCCGATTCTTTGCCATCAATAAATTCTGTGGTCGCCCCAATTCATCAGTCATAAAGGTAGTGGTAGTATTTTCTACTGCAAACTGATTTTTAATTCTCCGCGCTCCTAAATACTCACCTGACACATTAGCAACATAAATATTGCTGATATGAGGAAAGTCTTGTAATTGCTTCCAAAACTGTGTTTGAATTTTCTGCTCATCATCTGTATTTAGTTTTTCTAAATCAATACTACTGGCGTTAAATTGATTAATTTTATAGGGAAGTTCTAAATAAGAATACAAGCGATCTTGAACTTGCTCCGTAACTTTACGATGAAGCTGATTAGAAAGATTGGCTACCGCATCATGGCTATTCCGCAAAGTGAGCCAACTAATTAATCCCACGATGCTGAAGGTACTTAACAAAAAGGGAACTGTAATCAGCAAGCTCAGAGGTATTTTTATCTCTTTGCGATCGCAGTTAATGGTGGTGGCACTAGTTACGACATTACCAGTAAAGAAACTAGATGTATTTGTGGAACTATGGGGGTTTTTGGTATGGGAACTGGGAGATGGCGTGATCGGTGTGGTCATGGTTTTATTAATATCTGAGCCAAAACTTTAGCCAAAACTTTAATCAAAACTTTAATCAAAACTTTAATCAAATCCAAGTCTTCTTAGAGCTAGGCGGCGATTTTCTAATACTTGTACTTCTTGGGGTGAAATCTGGATCGCTTTATCATAGGAGGCGATCGCTTCTTCGAGTTTGCCTAATCCACTGAGGGCATTACCACGACTATACCAAGCGAAATGATCGTCAGGGTTAATTTCTAGAGCCTGATCGTGACTAGCGATCGCCTCTTCGTACATTTCTAGTCTATTCAGTACCAAACCGCGATTATTCCAAGCATAGTAATCATCGGGACGGATTTCTAAAGCTTGATCGTAACTGGCGATCGCTTCGGTATAATTGCCCCAATGTTCCAGAGCCTTGGCGCGACTATACCAAATTTGATGATCGTTGGGCTTATATTCTAAAGCACGGTCATAACTGGCGATCGCTTCGCCATATTGTCCAATACCTTCAAGGGCATAGGCACGGCTAAACCAGCCTTGGACATAATCGGGTCTAAGGGCTAGGGCTTTGTCACAATGTTGGATTGCTTCTTCATATTTACCAATCACACTACAAACTAAACCTTTGCCTCCGTGAGAATAATGGTAATCAGGTTTATGGCGCAGAGCAATATTGTAGCTATTGATCGCCTCTTCATAACGACCTAACATACTCAGGGAAGTCCCCAGATTATGCCACGCTGCATAAAAATCTTCTTGATAGGAAAGCGCCTGACGATAGTTATTGATCGCATCTTCATGGTGATCGGATAGATCTAAAGCTACTGCGCGGTTATACCAAGCCAAATGATTATCATTACGGATCTGTAGAGCAAGGTCACAATTAGCGATCGCCTCTTGACAACGATTTCCCGCCACCAATAGCCCGCCCTGCTCTAGCAATAGCTCAATCCGACGCTCAGAGATTGAGGGTTGAGCATCAATCAACTTTTGGAGATCGTCATACTTGCGATCGCGTTCTTCTTCACTAATTTGAGCATAGGCTTCGTATCGATCGCCACTGACCCACCGAAAAGCCTCTTGCCGCAGCAACTCCATATCAGTGGGAAACTCAAAAACTTTAATTGACTCATCAAAAAATTCGGGATAACCGTTAATAAAAAACTTCAGAGCAAATAATGGCAACAGAAACACAAAAGAAATTGCAAACTTTTCTTTAAGCTGGGACTGCAATAGGCTCAAATGGGCAAGAGGACGAGGAAGATGTTCTAAGTTTTCACCCAATTGCCGATCGCCCAGATCTTTAGTTTTACTTTCGAGGAATTCTTCGATGCCCGTGACAAACAACACTGTCGTATCATGTAAATCTGTTCTCTGTAACAGCATTTCATAAAAATCAGCGATCGGGCGATCAAGCCTTAAGACATGAATTTTTTGATTTGTAGTATCTGTTCTTGTCCTTTTAATGATTTGTTCCCCTTCAGAGGGCGAACAACGCACAAAAAACATAGCGAAGTCTTGTTTTTGCCCTTGTTTTTGCCCTTGTTTTTGCCTGAGTAAACTCAATAAATTTTGATATTCTGTCTCTGGATTTTTTAGAGCGTCTTTATCCCAAACGTTTCCAACGTACTTCATGGCTCTCCAAATAGCTCTCCAAAGTTGACTGAATACTCCAGCCAATCATAGCAAAACTAAAGCGCATTGCGCTTTCTTAAAACCCCAATAAATTTTCAAAAAGCTTGCGAAGCAAGCTTTTTGAAAATTTATTGGTAATACACAAAACCTAAATAGGCTGTATTACAAAAAAAGAGGTGATGCAATACATCACCTCTTTTTTCTAAGCATCGTATACGATGTCAACAATCTCTAGTTCTTGCTTCGTACCAGCAAAGGGATTATCGGAAGTCAGAAACAGCATACAGTGGCATTCCTTCCGCTCACGCATTGGCACACAGGGGCAATTCCAATAGGTATCTTTGACTTCCGCTTCCTTGTCTTCATAATAACGACAAGGACAGAGAGGCGAGCCTAGCTCTTCTTTATGCTTAGCTAAACCTTCGATAACGGCATTAGTGACGCTAGGATCGACACAAAAGAAAGTACCTGTATTTTTAGCGTATTTTTCGGAAAATTTCCGCATCGCTTCAAAACTTTTGAAGGATGCTTTATTATTCCCGCGATCTGACTCTGAATCTGGGGTAAGGGACATAAATAAAAAAATTGCAAAGAAACGGCTAATTATTACCTATATCACGAAACAGTCACGCCGCTTTCATTTGAGATAAGAAAGGAGTGCAACGCACTCCTTTCTTATCTCTAGGACAAAGCCTGAATGATGTAATCAAAATAAGGCTCGGCTGTAGTCGCCTCTTCTTTGGTCAGTAGGTCGAGGGAGGCATTTTTGAGGGCGCGAACTGCGTCAGCCATGCCAACCAAAGGAACGCCAAGGGAGTTGTACATTTCACGAGCGCCGATGATTCCGATTTTTTCGATCGGATCTTTATCACCTGCCAAGACCCCGTAGGTAACGAGGCGAATGTACCATGTGAAATCTCTCAAACATTGGTTGCGTTGCTTCTGACCATAGGCGTTTCCACCAGGAGAGATGTAGTCAGGATGAATTCTAAATAGTTCTGTGGTTGCTTTTTTGACGATTTTATCTTCGCTTTCTGCCAAGGTGGTCGCGATCCGCACTCTTTGTACGCCAGTGGCGAGAAAGTTCTTCACGCTTTGTAACTCAGCAATGCTGGGATAGCGGAGTTCTTCGTCGGCTCTTTCTAAAACTTGAATTACTACACTCATGATTAAAATAGGAAATTTAATATATTCGCCATCTAGTCTACCAAAAGCGGTGAATGAGCTAAGGATTTGTAATAAAATCACAAATCTTTACAGAGGCATTAACGTAGCTAGGCGCAGTTAAATATAAAAATCTAAATCTTGGATTTTAATTGCTTGAGTAGATTTTTTAGCTCTGTATCTAGGTTGTAGCCGATCGCCCGATCGCCATAGCGCCAGTCCTGATAAATTTGCGTAATTTGGGCGATCGCCGTGACCTTTTGCTCAGAAACGCGATCGCGGAGACTTGCCACATATTCTTGCGGGGTTTGCTGGGGTGATTTGGGTTTGCCCTGTTCAGCCAACGATTGCAACATTTGCTGATAGACCCGTTGCGGCATTGGCATTCTTTGCAAACGCTGCACCCGCCACCACCAGATCAGCAGTTGCCACAATGACCATACGCCAATACCAATACTAAAGGCGATCGCTAAGCCAAAGGCAATCCCCACCCAACCCATTTCAGTCAGCCAACTAAACACGTCGCCCAAAAATTTGCCGATGCTGCCAAATAAGTTTGCGAAGAAATTATTGACTGGGCTAGGCAAAAGATTAGAAATCCAACTCCAAAAAGTTTGAATTACGCCAAAGGTGCGGTTACTTTCAATGGACGAGGGAAATAGGGGACGATTGGGGACAGGATCGAAGGCAAGCCAACCATACAGGGGAAAAAATACTTCAACCACTGACTGAGTATCGGTATTTTGAACTTCGTATAGTCCTGTAAACGGATTAAATTTACCAGAGGAAAATCCCACGGCATAGCGTGTCGGTATACCCAGCGATCGCAGCATGAGCGCAAGGGTTGATACAAAATGGCTTTCCTCGCCGCCGCCCTGCTCTATAAATTGCGATACCAGATCGCCTTTGGCAGGATCAAACTTGAGTTTTTGGATCGCATAGTTTTGTTTGATGCCCTCGGTGACTCGTACCGCGACATCGTAGGGATTATCCATTTTGATCGGCTTACCCTCAGCATCTTTAGCATTTGCCAAAAAATCTAGAGCCGTACTGCGAATCTGTGGCGATAGATTCGCAGTACCTTGTAAATAATAATTACGAATCGCCTTGGGATATTCACTCGGCATTTGTCTCAATAGCTGAGGGTTACGCTCAGGCACATTGGAGATCACGGTATAGGTGAGGTCTTGGGGCAAGGGACCTGGAGAGCGCATCATGCCTTCGGCATCAATATCTAATTCTTCACTAGGAAAAAAGAGGCGATTGGGGACGGCGGCGGCAGGAATCAGATTGGGAAATTTATTGGAGGTAATTGTGTAGGTTTGCACAACCTCTTGATAGGCGATCGGCTTGTTACTCCTATTCATTCCCAGAAAGGCATAGGTGGGAATTGGTAAGAAGAATTCGTAGTTCATCGGACTACGTTTAATGGTGCGAATTTGCTTGGGATCATTGCGGGAAATGCGCCAGCCTTTGCCCGTAAATTCGTCGTAGGCCATCACTCGCCAAAATAGCTCTGCCTGCGATCGCACCCGCATCATTAATTCAGGTTTGCGTTTATTTAATTGCGATGCTCCTGCGGAAGCCGTATCGATTTCAGGGGCAAATAGTTGTGGTAAACCCTCTAAATCACTGTTTTCGCCATTATCACCAGTTCCGCCAACGCCAGTTCCTCCCGTGCCGTTGTTCCCTGCTTGCTGCTGCTGATTTCTCTGTTGTCGGTTTAAAATGCTGCCGCGAGGAATCTCTCGTTGCAGCGAGAGATTGACACTAACGGGAAAATTGCGTAATTGGAAACCTGGTAAACGGGGTAGAAAGGCAAATATCGTCAAGCCTAATACTAAAACGATCGCCAGTAAGCTCGACAAAGGCAATAGGGAAATGCCGATTTTTTCAAGCTGAAACCCCTCTGTTTTTACGCCTAAGCGCGATCGGTGATCGAGTAGTAAAATCGGCAGCCCCACCAATAAAAAGCCGATTAACCACAATGCAAAGATCATCGTCTGGCTCAGGGTTGCGGCTAACGCCATCAGGATCAAGCCAATGATGATCGAATAGCCCAAATCCTTGCGGCGCGGTAAGTCAAAGCTATGCAAAACCTGTAACTGAATCAGCAATCTTGCCAATAACAGCTTGGTGTCTTCAGCCTGTCGCACAATGTCATTCAGAAAAACCACTAACATCGCGATCATCGCGATCGCAATGAATAATTTCACAATAATATTGCGGTTGCGCCGTGCATACCAGGCCCAAACTCCGCCGATCGCACTAAGGGGAATTGCCCACACACTATTACTAGTACTAGCGATCGCATCCATCGCACCGATGCTGATAAATACAAAAATCTGTACCAATACCCGCAGGGGAATTGAATCTTCAACCCCCTTGACCGTAAATTCTGAAGCTTGCCGTAATTTCGCGAATGCACCAATCTTTGATTGTGGCTTTGACCGAGGCTGCCGAATCGTATCCATAGCTCTGCAAAAAATTTAGAATAGATAGTACATAATGCAAGTCTCTCTACTTTAGCGCGATCGCTCAGTTTTGATTTTGTACTTAAGTAGTCGGGGCTAATCAAAAGCCAAGATCTAAAACCTGTGGCGTACGCGCACCGTGCGCCACAGGTTTTAGGGTTTTCACTTTTAATTCATTTTAGTTCTAACGAGCATGACAGCCAATTTTTGGGATATCGTTCTTTACTTTCGCCGCTATCGGAAAATGGCAATCTGGAGTATTGCAGGTTCTAGTTTATTTGAAATTATTGACTTGACTGTTCCCTATGCCGTTGGGCAGATTCTCAATGTGTTATCAGGTCGATCGCCCGATCGTGAAATAAATAGCTTGATAGTAGCGACGGCGGCAATATTTGGACAACCCGTTAATCAGACTAGTTCTTTAATTGTGTTGTCAGGATTGATTTTTGTGGTGACGGTCTTACGCGCACCGATTCAGGTATGGATTGCGAATAACTTCCATTGGGAAATCGCCCTCAAAACGCGGCGCGATCAAACTCAAAAGGCGATCGCTAAAATCTTAACTTTGCCAGTAGAATAATGCGGGGAGAATTGCGGGGAGAATTGCGGGGAGAATTGCGCGTGGTCTAGCCAATCATATGTGGTCATACCCCGAAATTGCAGGGCAGTTGATTCCTAAATCCGTGCGAATCCTTGGTATTTTTGTAATTATTTGCGCGATCGCTTGGTGGATTTCTGCATTCTTTTTAGTGTCATTTATTTTAGTCCTATGGGGAAGCTTACGAAAACTCAAAGGTTTAGTAAAAACTGAAGAGAATCTGGATATTTATCAGGAAAATACGGAAAGTCGCACTTCCGAAATTATTACTAATATTAAAACTGTCAAGGCTTTTGCCAATGAAGCTAAGGAATATCAACGCCAACGCGATCGCCTCGAACGGGAGGCAAAGGTCTCGCTCTGGGGAATTCACATTGGCTATGTGAAGTTGGGTATGGCAAGGGATACAGTCTTAGAAGCCTGTCAATTTGTCGTGTTTGGAGCCGCTTTATTCGCTACCTTTGGCGGCAAAATGTCGATTGGGCATTTCATCACGATTTCCACCTTGGCAAGCATGGCATATTCGGAAATCAAACCGATTTGCTTATTAGCAGAAGTCTTTGCCCGTCGCTATTCCTCGATGCTCCGCTTCCATGAATTTATGAAGCAATCCGATGGACAGGATGCGGCGATCGCCTTGCACACCGACACCAAATATCCCCAATATCGCTTTGATGGCAAAATTGAGTTTCGACATCTGACCTTTGGCTACGATCGCGATCGCCCAGTCCTCGAAAATATCCAATTCACGATTGAACCCTATGAAACCGTGGCTCTAGTTGGACGCTCAGGCTCAGGTAAATCAACCCTAGTCAAATTATTATTCCGTTACTTTAAGCCATCGGGCGGCGTTATTTTGATTGATGGAACAAATATTACAGAACTGGATATTACGGGCTATCGCAAACGCTTAGCGATCGTGCATCAAGAAGTTGATATATTTAATGGAACCCTGCTGGATAATCTCATGTATGGCAATCCCACAGCTACCTTTGAGGAAGTTCAAGAAGCCTGTGCGATCGCCAGTGTTGATGAGTTTCTATCCCTATTACCGCGTGGCTATCATACCATCGTGGGTGAGCGCGGAGTACTGCTCTCTGGTGGTCAGCGTCAAAGGTTGGGAATTGCCAGAGCTTTACTCGTTAATCCTGATATTCTCGTCTTTGATGAGGCGACATCTAGTCTTGATTACGAATCCGAGCGATCGATTCAACTTGCCATGCGCCGCATTCAGGGAACTCGCACCACAATTATCATTGCCCATCGCCTTAGCACCGTACGCGAAGCCGATAAAATTGTCGTTCTAGATAAAGGTGAAGTTGTCGAAATTGGCTCCCATCAACAGCTTCTTAGCCAAGGTGGTATCTATCATCGCTTACACTCTTTGCAAGAATCAGGAGAATTGTTATAGCCCCGATGCGTCGATCACTACTCATTATTTGGCAGTCCTAAAAAGGTCGTTCACATACAAGGATAAACAGGTAGTGTTTCACATTTGTTGGAGAGAAAATAATAGGCATAGGTTATAAAAAAATGCTGATACGGGTTTGAAGTTTTTATCAAATGACCTACAGCAATTGTCGATCAAACGAGCCACAAGAAAAATTTTGAAAGGGTTGCGAAGCAACCCTTTCAAAATTTTTCTTGGTTTGGATTTGAGCGCAAAGCGCTGTAATTCAACAAATGTGATACACACCAGCCATTTTTAGAAATGCCCCTATGCCTAGCTACTTAATACTCAAAAACTCAAATGATTATTGTGCAAAGCGATCGCCTGTTTGCGATCGCTTACTCCTAATTTATGCAAAATTGCATGAATATGTACGCGCACTGTCCCTGACGAAATATAGAGAATCTCCGCGATTTCTTGATTAGTTTTCTGCTCAGACATTAAACTGAGAATTTCATTTTCGCGGCGGGTCAAAGTATTGATTTTTAAGCTAGATAAACTGTCAGGAAAAATTTCTGAAGATTGAATTTGAAAAGTATGTTGAATTTCAGCAGTAGCGTTAGCATCCCACCAAGAGGCTCCTGCGATTACCGATCGCATGGCAAGAATTAACGTTTCAGCAGCAACTCCTTTTAGACAATAGCCCTGTGCGCCTGCGGAAACTAAACGGGAAATCAGCGATCGCTCATTGCGGGAGGTGAGTACCAAGATCGGCAAGTTGGGATGATTGAGCTTGAGTTGGCGACAGGTTTCTAAACCGCCCAACCCTGGTAAGCCAATATCAAGCAAAACAAGATCAAAGGTTTGTGCTTTGGCAAGGTCGATCGCTGTTTCTCCATCATTAGCCTCTGCTAAAATCTCGATTTTGGTTTCCTGTTGCAAGCGCACCTGTAAACCCAGACGAAATAACTCGTCATCTTCAACTAACAGGATTTTGAGATTATCTAGGGTCATTGATTTAGATTAAGCTATCGGGTAAAGCATTACAGCTTATGGCACATCATGGGATGAATGCACTAAAGAAGGTAAACGGAATCCAAAGATTGCGCCTTGAGGCTGTCGGTTTTCTGCCCAAATTGTACCGCCATGAGCTTCGATAATTTGGCGAGTTAGGTACAGCCCCAATCCTGAACCAGTCGCTAAGCGATCGCTCTGACCTTGATAAAAGCGATCGAACAGGTAAGGCTTCTCATCAATTTTAATACCCGCACCAGAATCAATCATTTGCACAACTTGATAGGATGAATTTGTTTCAAGCACCAATTCTACCTTTGCGCCTCTAGGAGAATGGTTAATCGCATTAGTAAGCAGATTTGTAAAAACGCGCCGTAATTGGAACCCATCTCCATTCACCCAAAGAAATTTACGAAAGTCCGATTCTCCATAGTTCAGATTTATATACACACTGCGACTAGTCGATAAAGGAATCAAAGCGATCACAACTTCTTCCGCCAAGTTCACAAGATTAATGGGAGCTAATTTTAGCTGTAATCCTTCCGTTTCATTACGATAGACATCAAGGAGAGTTTCCACTAGACGCAAGCTATTCTGATGACTGCGAATCATTGTGGCTACAGCAGTTTTTTGTGGAATCTGAATTTGCCCAAATTGTCCGCGTTCAAAGGCGTGGAGAGTCTCGATCGCTCCTAGTAATGGCGTTTTTAAGTCATGGGCTAACGTAGAGGCAAAGTCTTCACGCATATTCATGATTTTGTCTTGTGCCTGAAGTTTTGCTTGTTGCGTGACTAAAACCAGTTGAGTTTGTCGATTGCGATCGCTTAGGACTGCTGTGACAACTAGAGCCAAGATAGTTACCAAGCGATTGACCACCATAGAGATTTGAACTGTTTCATGATTAGGAATCCAAATATTGATCAGTGTCAAAAACACTGCCGCAAGTGTGATCAGAAAAGTACTGGTACGGCTCAATCGGGAATTAGCAATCAGAATCGGACTAATGTAGAGATATCCCATCACATATTCTGGCGGTGTGGAAAATTCTAAAATAATCACTATGCCAATTAAGCCCACAATTATCCAAAATGAAGGCGATCGCCAAATTTGTTCTAAATGTCTCATATCTTTTAAGAGGCGATCGCTACTTATTAGAGGGTTAATGGGTACTCTATTCCAGCAGGATTTCTTGTACTGTATCTCGATAGCTTAATGGTTAGACGATAGTTGAGGCATTCGCCCAACACCACATGAGATCCAAAATTTGTTTTATAATGATACATCAGATTATATGGTGAAAAAATGACGCTAAATAATTTGTTGGAAATAAAAGGAATTATCCATCGCGATCCTGAAATCATGAGTGGAGTTCCAGTTTTCAAGGGAACTCGTGTTCCTTTAAAAACACTTTTTGACTATCTTGAAGGAGATGATGGATTAGCTGAGTTTATTAATGACTTTCCATATCTCAAAACTCAAACTATGAAGGTTGTAGAAAATGCGGCTAGGCTATTAATTGCTCAGGAACGTGCCGCTTGATGTTGATATTAATGGACGAAAATCTACTGAGTAAAAAGCTTAAACAGCCTTTTTTAAGAAGCAGTTTTGATGTTTACAATGTTGATGATATGGGATGGCGAGGATTTAAGGATAAAGAGATTCTCGATTTGGCTGAGAAATATCCCAAAGTCTTGAGAATCGTGATTTTAGATACTCGTAGTACTCGCCCTGATTATTTATTGCCGATGATGGAAAAAATCAATAATTTTGTCTTATCTTTGTCAATTGGAGAAGTAGTATCTATCAACGATATGGGTGAGATTAAGAGAGATTTTCTGTAATTGTTTTTTAAGATAGGCGTTTTGAGATGAGATCTCAAAACAAAGTAAATTCTTCTGGAATATGTCCGATCGCATTGGCAACTGCATCAAGGTAAGCATCAAACTCCATTCCATGCGCCTTAGCAAACAACCTCAGCGTATCCGCCTTAGTGCTACCCTCACCCTTCTCAATGCGACTGACTTGGCGCTCTGATAAACCGATAATATCTGACTGACGCAGCTTATATTTTTTGCGTAAAGTCGCGATCGCCTTGCCAAACACTTGATCGTGAGTTGACTTGAGAGCATCAAACTTTTGCTTCCATTTGGGATCGGTCACATAACGGAAAGCATCAAGATCGAGATGAATATCTGCACTTTCCCAATAAAGGTAACTACCATTATTAGCGATCACAAAGTTGCTGCGTTCGTTGATGGGAATACGCTTTAAAGCTGGTAATGAAGAAAAGGGAACTTCAAATTTCTCCATGCTACAACTAAACACTAACAAGCGATCGCCAATCACAGTTGCTTCAGCAATTAATTGTTCTGGCGCTCCCATAGCTCCAATATTAGTGGTTTGCATAATTTTATGATTTAGGCGATCAAATATCTATAGACAACTATGTGAGATATTAGCCAATTATATACGAACACAAAATTTTCGTATGGAGTCTAGCTGACAAAAGTGATATTGCTTTCTTAAAGGAGCGATCGCTAACTAAACACCAACTAAACGCAGTCTAAACAGCTAAATCTTTACCAAGCCTACAACCTAGATACTCGTAAGCACAAGCGTTCTAAACGCAAAGATATACCTTGTCAAGCGGAGAATATGGATCGATGATTTGACTGTTAGGAGCAGTTTCCTGACATTTAATCGATTTAAAGAGAAGAATTTCCACCATGCTACAAGGATGGATTCAGATAGGAATTACTCTAGTACTGATAGTAGCGATCGCCCCGTTCTTTGGTCGTTACATCGCGAGAGTATTTCTAGGACAAAAGACAATCTTAGACTCAGTTTTAAATCCATTGGAGGGTTTGATTTTTAACCTCAGTGGTGTTAAGACTGAATCTCAAATGACGGGCTGGCAATATGCTCGCGCTATTTTGCTAAGCAATTTGATCATGGCAATCTTGCTATTTTCGTTGCTGATGTTTCAGGGGATATTGCCATTTAACGTCACGAATCTAAGCGCTCCTAGTTGGGACTTAGCTTTACATACAACGATTTCGTTTATCACCAATACCAATCAACAGCATTACTCTGGCGAAACCGCCTTGAGTTACGCCACACAGATGTTTGGCATTGCCTTCTTGATGTTTACTTCTGCCGCAACAGGGCTGGCAGTGGGGATCGCCTTTATTCGCGGTTTGACAGGGCGATCTCTAGGCAATTTCTATGTGGATCTGACTAAATCAATTACCCGCATTCTCTTACCGATTAGCATTATTGGGGCTGTTATATTTATCGCCGCAGGTGTTCCCGAAACCCTATCAGCGCCTATAGTTGTGCCGACCTTAGAAGATGCGAATATCAGTCAGGCGATCGCCATTGGTCCAGTGGCACATTACGAAATTATCAAACAGTTGGGTGAAAATGGCGGCGGCTTCTTTGCGATTAACTCCGCCCATCCCTTTGAGAATCCCAATGGCTTCACGAATCTACTTCAAATTTTGACGATGATTTCTATACCAACAGCATTGATCTTTACATACGGTGAGATTGCTAATAGTCGTAAGCAAGCATGGCTATTTTTTGGAATGGTGTTCATTCTCTATGTTGCTTTTATTATCGTTACAGGAATTGGTGAATATCAAGGCAATCCGCTTGTCAATACTTTGCTAGGCACACAAAGTCCCAACTTAGAAGGAAAAGAAATAAGATTTGGTTGGGCGCAATCGGCTCTATTTGCAGTGACTACGACTGGCACGATGACGGGAGCCGTTAACTCTCTCCATGACTCCTTCATGCCTAACGGTGGTTTTATCACGCTCTCGAATATGTTTCTCCAAATTATTTGGGGAGGACAAGGCACAGGAACCGCTTATCTATTTGCCTATTCGATTTTGGCAGTATTTGTGACGGGGTTGATGGTTGGCAGAACTCCAGAATTTTTTGGGCGCAAGATTGAGAAAAATGAAGTGGTTTTAACCAGTTTTTTGCTTCTACTCGTTCACCCAATTGTGATTCTGATTCCTGCGGCGATCGCCTTAGCATTTCCCGATCAGTTAGCAGGTATTAGCAATTCAGGATTTCATGGATTATCGCAAGTGGTCTATGAGTATGCCTCGGCGGCGGCAAATAACGGTTCTGGCTTTGAAGGTTTAGCTGATAATACACTTTGGTGGAATCTTAGTACTTCTGTTAGTTTATTAGGCGGTCGTTATGTGCCAATTATTGCTTTGCTGTTATTAGCCGATGGAATGTCGCGCAAGCAACCTGTCGCCATGACCACAGGCACACTTCGCACCGATACCGTTCTCTTTACTAGCGTTACCGCAGGTGTGATTTTGGTGATGGGTGCTTTGACTTTCTTCCCAGTGCTTGCCTTAGGTCCGATCGCTGAAGCATTTCTAATCGCTAGAGGCGGATAGCCCTCATCCCCCAGCCCCTTCTCCCTTCATGGGAGAAGGGGAGTAAGAAGTAGCTCTAAATATTTCTTGTCCCCCTCTCCCTCAATGGGAGAGGGGCTAGGGGTGAGGGTCTTAGGAAATTCTATTCTCAATGTTCTCTTTTCAAAACTCTATGAATAACACTTCGTCATCTTCTAAAAAGCGTGAACTTGGCAGCACTCGTGATTCCCGTAGACATACGCCAAAAGTGTCAACTGATGGACTGTATCAGAGGGCAGTTCAGTCTGCGTTTGTCAAACTCAATCCCAAAATTGCCGTTCGCAATCCCGTCATGTTTATGGTCTGGGTCGGTACGCTTGTGACCTTGCTAGTTACGTTTGACCCGAATCTTTTTGGCACTGTCAAAGGCGATCCCAGTCAAGAGCGTGTTCTCAATGGATTGATTACTGTGATTCTCTTTTTTACAGTAGTATTCGCCAACTTTGCTGAAGCGATCGCTGAGGGACGCGGTAAAGCCCAAGCTGATTCTTTGCGAACGACACAGACAGATACGATCGCCCGAAAAGTTCTACCTGATGGCACAATTCAACCAACTAGCTCGACCGAACTACGACGTGGCGACTTAGTAAAAGTAGCGATCGGTGAGATGATTCCTACGGATGGCGAAGTAATTGCGGGATTAGCCTCTGTCGATGAATCGGCAATTACAGGCGAATCTGCGCCCGTTCTCAAACAACCAGGGACAGATATTGCCAGTTCGGTTACAGGCGGTACTCGCGTAGTTTCCGATGAATTAACGATTCGGATTTCGGCTGACCCTGGTCAAGGATTTATCGATCGCATGATTGCCCTAGTCGAAGGAGCAGAACGCACGAAAACACCTAATGAAATTGCTTTGACGGTTTTGTTAACGGTGCTAACACAGGTGTTTCTAATTGTGGTTGCCACGATGACCCCGATCGCCAATTATGTAAATACACCGACCACGATCGCCATTTTAATTTCCCTATTAGTTGCGTTGATCCCCACCACGATTGGCGGCTTACTCAGTGCGATCGGTATTGCAGGCATGGATCGGGTCGCGCAGTTTAACGTAATTGCCACTTCTGGACGCGCCGTTGAAGCCTGCGGTGATATCAATACATTGGTGTTAGACAAAACTGGCACAATTACCCTCGGCAATCGCTTAGCCGATGAATTTATCCCTGTCAATGGACATTCCCTCGCCGAAGTTGCCACGGTTGCCCTTGCCGCCAGTATCTTTGATGAAACTCCCGAAGGTCGATCCATTGTCCAACTAGCCGAACAATCGGGAGTCGTTGTCAAATTTGATCGTACTCAAGCCAAAGGTATTGACTTCTCCGCACGCACCCGCATGAGTGGCACGGATTTACCTGACAGTATCGAAATTCGCAAAGGCGCAGTGGATGCGATTCGTGGCTTTGTGCGATCGCGATCAGGAAACGTACCTGAAGAATTTGAAGCCGCCTATGAGAAAGTCTCCAAGCTTGGTGGCACTCCTTTGGGAATCTGTCAGGGCGGCGATCTTTACGGTGTGATCTACCTCAAAGATATTGTCAAATCAGGACTGCGCGAACGTTTCGATCAACTAAGGCGCATGGGTGTCCGCACAATCATGCTCACGGGTGATAACCAGATTACGGCTTCCGTAATTGCTCAAGAAGCAGGTGTGGACGATTTTATTGCCGAGGCAACTCCCGAAGACAAAATCGAAGTAATTCGCAGCGAACAGGCTCAGGGTAAATTAGTGGCGATGACAGGCGATGGTACTAATGATGCGCCAGCCTTAGCTCAAGCAAATGTCGGTGTTGCCATGAACTCAGGCACACAAGCCGCTAAGGAAGCCGCGAATATGGTGGATTTGGATAGCGATCCGACTAAGTTGATTGATTTGGTAGCGATCGGTAAGCAATTGCTGATTACACGCGGCGCTTTGACCACGTTTTCCATCGCCAATGACATCGCCAAATACTTTGCCATCATCCCCACGATCTTTGCAGCATCAGGTATTGGCGCGTTAAATATTATGGGTTTAAAAAGTCCCCAATCAGCAATTCTTTCGGCATTAATTTATAACGCGCTAATTATTCCTGCCCTAATTCCCCTTGCTCTCAAAGGTGTAAAATTTCGCCCTCTCACCGCCGATCAACTCTTGCAAAGAAATATTTTGCTTTATGGTCTAGGTGGTGTAATTGCTCCATTTATTGCGATTAAATTTATCGATATTTTATTACCCATAACTTGAACCATGAAAAAGAAATATTCTCTATATCTATTCTTTACCCTTTGCCTAAACTTAATCGTGGCTCCCGCACTCTATGCCGCCAATGCTGAAAGCTTTACCAAATTTCAAGCCTACGCGCTAGGACTGTTAGGAATTGCCAATTTTGCTTTCTCGATTTATCTATTTGTCGTCATGTTTCAACCAGAAAAATTCTAGCCAATCACCAATCACCAATCACCAATCACCAATTACCAATTACCAATCACCAATCACCAATCACCAATTACCAATCACCAATCACCAATTATGAACGAAATTATTAAAGCTATTCGCATCACTATTGTCCTTTGGGTACTCATTGCTGTGGTTTATCCTTTGGGAATATTAGCGATCGCGCAGTTACCTTTTCTCTCCAGTCAAGCCAATGGCAGCCTCATCCGTAATGCTCAAGGTCAAATCGTGGGTTCCGCATTAATTGGACAGCCATTTACTAGCGATCGCTACTTCAACAGCCGTCCTAGCACTACCAACTACAGCACCGCCGATCCGAAAGCAGATACAGCGAATATTCTTAAAACAGGTGTTTCAGGTGCAAGCAATCTCGCGCCGAGCAATCCTGACTTACTAAAGAGAATTAAAACGGATATATCGAAACTCCAACAATCAGGAATCTCGACAACTGCTGATTTAGTCTATACTTCTGGCTCTAGTCTTGATCCCCATATCACGACCGAATCAGCGAAGGCGCAAGTTGCTAGAATTGCTCAAGTCCGCAAAGTCGAACCTAGTCAACTTGAAAAGTTAATTGAACAAAATAGCGATCGCCGTTTTCTTGGTATCTTTGGCGAAGATGGCGTGAATGTCTTGAAATTAAATTTAGCATTGGATTCTTTGTTTGCAACTATGCACCACACACAATCGGATTATGCAGTATTCTTCCCACAGTTGACTCGTATCAAAACTTAGATATATTTCTGCCTCTTTCCAGTTGGCGATTAATGCTTTAATCACGGGACTGTATAGCTTTGCAGGATTAATACGTGGATTGTTCAGCCATCTTGATAGTTGTCTTTGCGTGCTTTGGGCGATCAATGCTTTCGTGTTGATATGGCTTAGCCACTTCGTTAAATTCACACTCCCTGTGGCGATCATTCCCACCATCATCCACACCATTACTCTCAAATGGCGCACATCTGACCACTGGCTGTATTGACCCCCAAACTTTATTAGTTACCATTATAGATTCGTGAGGCGTTTTGGGTCATTTGTCCTATGCTCCTTTTTCTTCTAAAAAAAGCATACGCCTCTTTTTTGCTAAAATCCACCCCCTATATACTTTCTACCCACTTCTCTTACCACTTTTGTCAGTCAATCAGGATTTGAACTGTTTCATGATTAGGAATCCAAATATTGATCAGTGTCAAAAACACCGCCGCAAGTGTGAATAGAAAAGTACTGGTACGGCTCAATCGGGAATTAGCAATCAGAATCGGACTAAAGAGTTATACTGTATTTTATCAATCAAAATTTAGTGTTGTCTATGAGGCAATATGTCTGAGTCGATCGCCTTAGAACTTCCCGAACCTTTGGCAAAAAAAAGTTAAGGAAATTGCTGCGCTCAATCGTCAGGGGATTGAAGAAATGCTGATTGAATGGATCGATCGCACTATTAATGAGATTCCCATAGATACTTTGCCTGATGAACAGGTTCTAGCTCTTTGTAATTTGCAGAATTAAGGTATTGGAGCAGGTTGAATGTGCTTTCCAGCATAGAAAACAACTACTTTTAATTGAGTTTCATCGGGAACATAAAATACTCGATCTCCCCCAGTCACTTCATATTCCCATACGCCTCTATATTTTTTGCCTTTTAACGGAAATACCCGTCCAGGCTGTCTCGTTATTGGTGCTGTCTGTAGGTCTTTGTAGCAACGTCTGGCGTTTTCAGGATTTCGCTGGATCAGGGCTTCCCAGTCTCGATTTACGCGCCGATTTTTAGCTACTACTAACCAAATAGTTCCTATCTTGGGCGTATTAGAAGTCTCAAGTGAATCAGGAGTTGTCAGTTTTACTTCTGGTGGCTCGATATTTTCGTTGATCTCTTCGGTGATGTTTTCTGGCATATCAAGATTGCTTGATTTGAGTAAAGGCTGCTTCTAGGTCTGGATTGGCTATGGCTAAGGCGCTCTCATACCATTCATGGATAATTGCTTCTAATTCATTCCATGCTTTGTCGAAATTTTTTGTTTCTTGTAAAGCAACTGAGCGATAGGCTGAGATCACTTCGTTAATAAATTCATTCAATTCGTCTGCGTCAAATGCTCCCAGCCAACCATAGGGATGCTCTGCGCCAATTTTTTGGTTTAACAATAAACGAAAGGCGGTATTGAGAAGTTCGACAATTTCGCGGCTATGCTGGGCAGTTTTTACAAATAGAGCTACGTCTTCTCGCCGCAGTAGGGCAAAGGATTGGTCGTTGCGGGTAATGGTGATAGGATGTTCTAGGGCTTTGTCTAAGATTCTGCCTGGTTGACGGTTTAGCTCGGTGGCTGTGACTAGTTCATCTGAGTAAATGGAGTTCATAGTTTTTGGGTCAACAGTTGTTTTTGAGCGTGTGGGAAAATTGTAATAATTATTTGGGAGAGTGTAGTATAAATGTACGTACTATTCTACGTTGTTTGCTTTCTAAGTCAATGGTAAGCTATTTTCTAAGTTCTGAAATTTAAAGGATAAATCAGGGCTTGGGAGTTGTGGTTACTGAGAAGCAGATTAGAGTTTTGTCTTGAGATATTTATTTAGATAAGCTAGTCCGAAAAAGTTGCCTTGATCATATTGTTTGACAAAAATTGGCAATATTTGCCATACTTGAATTGTCATAAATATACATAACTACTAGCTATGACTACAGTAAATATCTCTGTTCCTGATTCTATGAAGACTTTTATAGATGAGCAGGTTGCTAAGGGTGGCTACAGTACTACGAGTGAATATATTCGGCAGTTGCTGCGTCAAGAGGCGGAGAGGGTTGCTCAAGCGCGTCTAGAAACTTTGCTGTTAGAGGGTTTGGATAGTGGTGAGGCGATCGAGATTAATGATGATTGGTGGCAACAGAAACGGATTCAACTTCTAGAGAGACTTCGTAAAAAGTAATGAGAAGTATGGTTATGTATGATGGTTGTGATAAATCCAGTTAAATCCTTAGAAAATATGAAAGAACAAAATTTGTTAAATCGGATCTCTTCTAGTCCTAGAGTGATGGTGGGAAAGCCTGTCATTAGAGGGACTCGGTTATCTGTTGAGTACATTCTAAATCTGCTGGCTCATGGTGCAACGGTGACGGAGATTTTGGAAGAGTATGAAGGGTTGGTTGAGGCAGACATTAGGGCTTGTTTGCTGTTTGCTTCTCGTGCTTTGGAAAGTGCAAGTTTTATGCCTTTGGCGGAGATTGCTTAGGTGCGGTTTTTGGTGGATGAAAATACGGGGGTTGTGGTTGCGCGTTGGTTACGCACTCAAAATCATGAAGTTTTCTCAGTTTATGAGGAGGCAAGAGGGACTGATGATGATGAAATTTTGCAAAAGGCTTGGGATGAGAATTGGATTTTGATTTCTTGTGATAAGGATTTTGGTGAAAAGGTTTATCGGGAACGAAGACTACATCATGGTGTGGTTTTGCTTAGGCTTGAGGATGAGCGTAATGCTAACAAAATCAATGTTTTACAAAGTTTATTAGAAAATTATGCGGGGCAGTTAGCGGATAGTTTTGTTGTGGTTACTGAGAAGCAGGTTAGATTTGCTAGGGCTTTGTCATGAGATATTTATTTAGATAAGCTAGTCCCAAAAAATTGTCTTGATTATAAGTGTTTGACAAAAGTTGGCAATATTTGCCATGATTGAATAGTCAGAAATATACATAACTACTAGCTATGACTACAGTAAATATCTCTGTTCCTGATTCTATGAAGGCTTTTATAGATGAGCAGGTTTCTAAAGGTGGCTACAGTACTACGAGTGAATATATTCGGCAGTTGCTGCGTCAAGAGGCGGAGAGGGTTGCTCAGGCGCGTTTGGAAACTTTGCTGTTAGAGGGTTTGGATAGTGGTGAGGCGATCGAGATTAATGATGATTGGTGGCAACAAAAACGGATTCAACTTCTAGAGAGACTTCGCAAAAAGTAATGACTAGAAGGATTTTAATTAGACCGAGGGCTAGTATTGACCTTGATGAGCAGTTTGCTTATATCGCTGAGGATAATTTTGATGCTGCTTTGAATTTTTTCGATGCTGCGAGACAGACTTTTTCACAGTTGGCGCAATTACCTAGCATTGGGAGTATTTACGAGGTTAAAAATCCGCGTCTGGTTGGTTTGCGGAAGTGGTCAGTGAAGGGTTTTAATAAGCATCTCATCTTCTATTTAGATCGGAATGATTGCATTGAGATTGTTAGGATTATTCATGCTGCAAGGGATGTTTTACAGGTTTTAGCAGAAGAAGATATTTAATATAATCGCCTCTCTCAACTCCAAGCATTTATCAAAATGGAATATCATAATAGTTATCTTTGTGTGTTTTATCTGGATTTGACTGCTTGAAATTATCAAACTTACAAGTCCAACTACCATTATTTCCTAGATATGAAGCTTTGGATATTTCTTGTGAATTACAAAAATTGACTTCTATACCGTTAGCTTGGGAACTCCAATTACATTCATTTAGATATTGTAATCGTGAACCATCGGCTAGGAATGTCTGAATCAATTCCACTTTGTACCAACACGTTAAATTTCCATCAAATCGATAGCCCTCAGATTTTAAAAATTCATTAATTTCTTTGGTAGGACTTGAACCACGATCTTTTTGATTGGTAACTCTGATTAAGATAAAACGATCTTCATTCATAGGGACGGGATAATTTGCCCAATTCACCTCTTTGAGTTGCATCGTTTTAGTTAATCCTGCAATAAAAGGTGATGAATTAAAATTATCTGTGACTATAAATAATTCGTTTTTAGCGCGAGTAAGTGCAACGTAAAGCAATCGCCTTTCATCCTCAAACAATTTAATTTCGTTATCCCCAAAAATGCGATTAAAAATTGAATCGGGATGAATATTTGCATATCTATCAGCATCTAAAACTATAACTACTTGTTTTTCTTTTCCTTTGTATTTGTGAGTTGTAGAAATATCGACTCGTTTTTTTTGTTCATCTGTAAGTTTCAATTTATCTAGTAGAGACTTACGCAGTTCTTCAATTTCAATACGTTTATCAAAATACTCAGCACCATCTATTGTTTTCCTAATTCTATATCCTGCATTTTGCAAGTCATTGTTACGACTAAGTAAGGTTATCTCTTTTCCATCTTTGATAAGTTTGGATATAAGTCTGATTAAAATGGCGTTTAAATCGAAATTATGTTCTTGTTCTTCAATAGGAGTCATTTGAAATTTGGCAATATCAACCAGTTGGATTTTTCCCTGTGATTGAGTGGAGGGTTTGGCTGAAATGCCTCTATTACTCATCAATTTATTGCCGATATCAACTATTTGTGAGCCTGATCGATAATTGGTGGTGATAGATAGAGTATGTGAAGGTTGAAATATTTCTTTGAAATTTTCATAAAAATAAAGATCGGCTCCAGCAAAGCTATTAATTGCTTGCCAATCGTCACCAACACAGAAAAATAGTGCTTGCTGGTTGTGCTTTCTAATTGCTGAAATTAGGTTGTGAAAGAGGAGCGAAAAGTCTTGGTATTCATCAATCATGATGTATTTGATATCTCGTAAATCTCCTCTAAAATCCTTATTCACAAATACTGTCTTGCCGTCATTGACTCTTTGTGCGCTTCTTTGCATAATGCCGTCAAAATCTTCTTCATTCCTTTGTTGCAGTAAGTTCAAGTAAGCAACATAGAAATCTTCAGCAAGATGTAGAAACTCACGTTCGATACTGTCAATTTCTGAATTAGGATCGAAATCCCGATTATTAATTTCTGCGCTGAGTTGGTTTGGTGTCCAACATTTTTTACGACAACGACCTATAAAATTAGTCATTGCTTTGTCAAAGCGGTTTATAGCTCTTTTATCAACTTTTGCCCATAGTTGAGCCTCTGTTAAGCGTCTAAAGCGAAGACCGATTTCAATAAGAACTTGTGATAAGTGCTGTTCTAAAGCATTACGTCCAGAAGAATAACTCCAATTACTTGGATTGATCTCAACAAAGAAAAAATCAGGGTGATTTTGCCAATATTGGCGTTTTCTTTCTGATTGTCGATCATAGTTAGGATCGCCTTGCAATCCAAAGTATTCAATTACAACTCCTTTTTTATTATCAACTTTTTTTAAAATCGTAAAGTCGGGACGGTAATTAGTGCGTTCTTCTCCATATCCCCACCAAAAGTTGCGTTCATAGATAAATGGAATATCATGTTCAAACAAAAAGTCTGCTATAAATTTTTCACCAATTGATTTATAAGTAACACCATCAATACCCATTTGAGGCTTGGTACGTCTAGCAGCAACTCTTTCTTCTTCGGTGAGGTTAAACTCTTTTCTAATAAGCCAATACCACTCAGTTTTAAATCTTCTAATCATCAAAGATTTAATTCGCTCATAGTATACAGAATCTCTCAAATAATTATTAATTACAGACTGTATAAGGTGAGTTTGGGCTTGTTGTCCGCCTGTCTCGTTATAAACTAATGTTTCATCAGGACGAACTAAAGCATAAGCTAAAGCATGAAATGTCATGGCATAGGGAAGATCATTATGTAAATACTTCTGTAGCCTTTCTCTAATTTCTTGAGCAGCTTTTCTATTAAATGCCAATAGTAAGATTTCAGAAGATTTAATACCACAATGTCTCTGTAAAAATATGGCACGATTAACCAATGTGGATGTTTTTCCACTGCCAGCCCGTGCAACTAGTTGCACATGACTATTAACTTCTGCAATTGCGGTAGATTGCTCTAAATCAGGTTTGTTCCCTAAATGTTTTTCTACCCATGATTGAACAAACTCTTTCTTTTTTACTTTGTATAAGTCTAAGGAGATCAAATTTCTGTACTGAACTGTATATGATCTGTCAGCTTCTATATAATTAACTTGAAATAGAGAATTAATTGGTTTCAAGTCAATTACTTTATCTGCTACTTTCTTATAGCCTTTTAAGGAAACTAAATGACTTTCAGCAACTTCACGATTAAGACGAATTGCGTGATTATAATCCGAATTAGCCCCTTGACGATCTCCTAAATTTTCCTTGCATAGTCCACGAACATTGTAGTATTTGCAAAATATAGAATTAAATACAACTGGATTATTTAGCTCTATCTGGATAGCTCTTTCTATAGTAGCCAATGCTGTTTCGTAATTACCTGACCGAATTTTACTTAAGCTACTCTCGTAGTAATTAGAAGATGTTGACATTTCTTTTACTTTCCATCAACGTTGGGGTATAAAGCTCATTTTTGCCCACAGTTCCCACTTGCTCAATTGTCGTAACCATTGGCTGCACCTATCCATAGTATTTGGATTATAACGGGAAAAGTCGGATACGAGCTAAGAATTTGGCATTATAAAATTCTTCGACGCTTAAAATTCTCCGACCTACATTAGGACATGGATCTCTCACTACTGCATCAGTTACTAAGCTTTCCCCATGCACATCTGTTAACCAACGCAATGAAGTGAGTACCATCGCATGACCCATAGTCCCTACTATCAATGGCATATCTTGGGATAAATCTTCGGCGGCTGTCACTAGATTAGCAGATAGAACATCACCTGAGACTAAAAATCTTCTTCCATTAGCATCAACCCAAGGCTTATTCAAATTTGAGAGGATTTGACTTGGATATGCTGGAAGGTTAACAATTGCCCCCCATGTTTGCTTCACAATAAATGCTTGAGGAACGATATAGCCATAATAGCGGAATACCGTTTCTATACAAGCAGCCCAACACCACTGACTTAGGTGCTGACCACCAACCGCCGAAGCTGTGATAGATGCTATTAATGGGTCAATCCCTACTTCACATTGCAAAAGCGCACCGCCACTTTTATATGATGAAATATTTATAAATCTACGGCGTTTCATTCTTTTAATAGCTCACGGTTAAGTTGTTTTTTATAAGTGATATCCATTATAGCTTTACGCTATATATAGTGGTGCAATCTTTATTAACTGCTTTATATTCGACTGTTAGGCAAAATTTAAAACACTACCTGTAGTAGTAGCTAAGCTGTGAGTAATAATACTTATTGAGATATCTGGTATGAAAATTCTAAGACTACACGAAAACTTTTGACATATCTTGCTGATAGGGTTAACTCACTTAGCGATATCGATTAGGAGAAGGAATTTGATTAAAATTTTGTGAAATTGCCAATGAATTTTGGAGCTTTAAGCATTGGGGCGGTCGCCTATACCCTTGCCAACAATATGAGTTAGCATAATACACATAAACAATGTGTACTCATATATGTATCAACGCATTAACATCACATTACCCAACGAAACATTATAGCTACTAGATCGCATCGCACCAAAAGGCGATTTGCTTATGGGATATCTAGATGTTGAACTGTAGAATTATTTAGCGATCACCTATCTACTTAACCATAAGATGACAAGGCGATTGCCTTTGACGAGCTTACTACAATGATTTAAATTATCTGCTTCACCAGTTCATCAGGCGACATAATCGGAACTGGAGAACCAACAAAACCCGCAACATCACGAGTAACGATCGCATTTAAACCTGCCCCCATTGCCGCCGCAACCTGCACAGCATCCTCAAAATCAGACAACCCCAAATCCACCGCTTGTTGGATTACCCCACGATCTACCGCACAAATTTCCATTAAAATCAATAACTTCGAGATCGTAGCGATCGCTATTTCTGTGCTTTTAGTATGACGCTTTACTAGATAATGAATATCTGTAACAGTCGTAGCCGAGATAAACCCTTGAATCCTGCCTTGTTCCACTGCCTCTAAAAGATATGCAGCATTTTCGACAAAGGGAACACGCGCCAACACCGCATCTAGTATAACATTTGTATCAAATAAAACCTTCATTACTTCTGCAAGAGCCTTGTTTCTAAAATAGATTTAACCTCTTCATCCGTAGGTGCAGGCGCATTAGTCTTCGCAATACCCACTAAACTTGATGCAATACCCTTATGTTCCGCCGACCAATCTTCAGGAGCCTCAACCGTTCCCGTCAAATTCTCTAATAAATCCCAAGCATTCGTAATAGGAGCCACTTCTTCAGGAATAATCGTAATTAAATAGCGCTTATTTTGCTCAAGTTTAAGCGGCTTATCTGGTGTAAGCACCGACCCATCGAAAGTAACTGATAGCAGTTCATTCATAACAATGTTTTAGTAAGCTACATATACCATCTTATATCCTATCGAATAGGCGATGAAGATAGTGGGTAAAAACTTAGCGATCGCCTATACTCTTAGCCAACAATATGAGTTATTATAATACACATAATCAATGTGTACCCATATATGTATCAACGCATTAACATCACATTACCCAACGAAACACTACACCTACTCGATCGCATCGCACCAAAAGGCGATTTGCTTATGGGATATCTAGATGTTGAACTGTAGAATTATTTAGCGATCGCCTATCCACTTAACCATGAGATGACAAGGCGATCATTCATGAGTTTAACTCCAATATTCACTATGTTAAACTATGCTAAATAGCACCTAACCCGACTGGAGGTAACAAATGACAATTAAAGAAAAAATGATCGAAGAGATCGGTCAAGCTTCCGAAGAATCCTTAATTCAACTAATGCAACTTTGGCAACAAGTCAAAAAAACACCCATATTACCTTCCATATCCAAACATGGTTTTATGCGTTTTGCAGGTATCGCAAAGCCAGAAAGCCATATCCTCCAACAAATTGAAAAAGACATTGAAATTAACCGCGAACTAGATTTACAAAGACTCATTCCATAATGCAAAAGGTTCTATTAGACTCCAACATGATTTCCTACTTCTTGCGTGGTGAGCCGTCCGTAATCACAGAACTGGAAAAATACCAAGAATACTTCGATCAAATAACATTCTCCATACTCACTTATTACGAAATTGTTAGCGGTCTGAAATATCGCGACAGCAGAAAGCTCCTAAACATCTTTGAGGAACTTGCATCTGAGAGTGAAATTCTTGGATTCGATCAAGACACCGCCAAAATTGCCAGTGAAATTTATTGCGATCTTAGACAGCGTGGGTTGCTTATACCACCTATTGATATTTTTATTGGTGCTACGGCAATACAGCATGATCTAGTTCTCGTTACCGCAAATACTAAGCATTTCCAAATCATGAAAAATCTCAAATATACAAACTGGATGACTCATTCTTAGCCTGTCATTTAGCAGTCCTATACAAATAACGATAATGTTCCGCAGACCAATCTTCAGGAGCCTCAACCGTTCCCGTCAAATTCTCTAATAAATCCCAAGCATTCCTAATAGGAGCCACTTCTTCAGGAATAATCGTAATTAAATAGCGCTTATTTTGCTCAAGTTTAAGCGGCTTATCTGGTGTAAGCACCGACCCATCGAAAGTAACTGATAGCAGTTCATTCATAACAATGTTTTAGTAAGCTACATATACCATCTTATATCCTATCGAATAGGCGATGAAGATAGTGGGTAAAAACTTAGCGATCGCCTATACTCTTAGCCAACAATATGAGTTAGCATAATACACATAGTCAATGTGTACCCATATATGTATCAACGCATTAACATCACATTACCCAACGAAACACTACAGCTACTCGATCGCATTGCACCCAAAGGCGATCGCAGTCACTTCATTGACCAAGCCGTTAAGTACTACATCAACACCGAAGCCAAGAAAAATCTACGCGACAAACTCAAACAGGGTGCATTGCGTCGCGCAGAGCGAGACTTAGGAATTACTCAAGACTGGTTTAATATCGATGAGGAATCATGGCAAAACGGAAAATAGAATTTCCCAAGAGAGGCGAAATCTATTTGGTTAACTTTGACCCAACAGTTGGCTCAGAAATCCACAAAACTAGACTTGCTCTCATTCTCCAAAACGATATCTCCAATCAATACAGCCCCATTACCATCGTTGCTGCCATCACATCCCAATTCGACTCTGAGACATATCCCACGGAAGTTTTAATCAATCCCCCAGAAGGCGGACTAACTGTGACATCCGTAGTGCTTCTCAATCAGATTCGCTCCATTGATAAACAACGCTTAGTCAAAAGAATGGGTATCGTCTCCGATCACCTCATGGGATATGTGGATAATGCAATTCAAATTAGCTTAGGATTGATTGAACTATAGAATTAGTTAGCGATCGCCCATAACAAGCTTGCTACAATAAACACAACTTAAAATCTCCAATCTAATGCAAACCAGAAAAATATGCTTGCCATATCTCAAGAATCCAGAATGTCTATTAAAGAATATCTTGAATGGGAACCCCAGCAAGATCTCCGCCACGAATATATCAATGGTGAAGTATTTGCTATGACAGGCGGCACACTCGCTCATAACGACATTACCCTCAACCTCTACAGAACCTTATATCCCCAAGTGCGATCGCGTGGATGTCGCATCAACGTCGCCGATGTCAAAGTGCAAGTTACGACCAATAGCCCCTATTACTATCCTGATGTCGTTGTCAGTTGCGATCCTCAAGATCTCAACGCCCGTAAATTTATCCAAAGTCCGACCATAATTGCCGAAGTTCTCTCACCTGGAACCAGTGCCAGAGATCGTGGAGAGAAATTTACCAGTTACCTCACTATCCCCAGCTTACAAGAATATCTACTCATTAATTCCGACAAAATATCAGTAGAACGCTACGCACGCGGCGAAGGCAGAATGTGGCTGTACTATCCCTATATTGCTGGCGATACGATTACCCTATCAAGTCTTGAATTTGAGTTTGCGATCGAGCTTCTCTATGAAGGGATTATATTTTAACTAGAATAAAGAACATCGTAAACGATGAATACAGATGCAAAAACTTAGCGATCGCCTATGCGCTTAACCATGAGATGACAAAGCGATCGCCTTCTTACAATCAGACAAAATGTTAAGACATACCTAAAAACTTCCTAAGTGCATTTTTATATACTTTTGGTAAACGTTACGGCTACCCACGCAGATCACCCTAGCCAATTGCTCAACACCCATTTCACGAGCATCTAGATAATTGATCGATTCGATATCCAAGGTTTAGAATAGAAAACCTAGGGGCAATTCATGAATTGCCCTTACCATAACTGCCCTTACCATTACATTTCTTTGCGTAATTCTTAAAATATTGAAGCCCAAATATGCCATACAACAATTATAAAAAGATTGATGAAGTACTAGGCGAATTTGAAGTTACCTATGCTGAGCAGAACTTTATTCAAATATCTGAAATAGAAGTTCCTACATACTTTGCATCTGAGATTGAGTTAACCCTGCGAGAAAGCGTATATAAAAATTCAGAATATGCCCTTTGCGAAACTTTAATTTATCCCACCCTTAGAGAAGTATGGAAACTCTATAAAAACGATTTGTTACTCTGGAGTCATCAGCCCCTCAATTATGATGAAAATCTATGCGGTATTCCAGACTACATGGTGGCAAAGCGATCGCCTATGGGCAGAATCTTCCTTGAAAATCCATTTTTGATTATCGTTGAGGCTAAAAAGGATAACTTTGAAGAAGGTTGGGCGCAATGTATTGCGGAAATGATCGCCGCTCAGAAAATCAACCAGAGAATCAATCAAAGACCCAATTCAACATCCCCACCGATCTTTGGCATTGTCTCAACTGGTGTAATTTGGGAATTTGCCATACTTCGTGAAAATCAGGGTAAGAATCATTTTATAAAAGAGATTCCCATTTATACAATCCAAAACTTAAAGTTATTATTCGCGGCATTGAGATATCTATTTGAACAGTCCAAACTACAGCTAGTGAATGTCCCCTAATCATGATTAAAACCCATCGGCGCGGTAAGCATAAAATATTTATCGGCATGAGTCCTGGGGTTGGTAAAACCTATCGGATGCTAGAGGAAGGGCATCGACTCCGTTCTGAAGGAACTGATGTGGTTATCGGTTTATTGGAAACCCATAATCGGGTGGAAACTCAGGAAAAAGCGATCGGTTTGGAACTAATTCCCCGTCAACAAATTAATTGGGAATCGGTAATTCTAACTGAGATGGATACTGAGGCAATTCTCAAGCGTCAGCCGCAACTCGCTCTCGTAGATGAACTAGCGCATACTAATGTTCCCAATGCACTGCGTGAGAAACGCTATCAAGATGTAGAAGTTCTCTTAGAAGCAGGAATTGATGTCTATTCCACTGTGAATATTCAGCATATTGAGAGTCTCAATGACACGGTGGCAAAGATTACAGGTGTAATTGTGCGCGAACGGATACCCGATCGCATTTTAGAGAATGCCGATGAAGTTGTGGTTGTCGATGTGACACCTGAAACGCTTCAAGAACGGCTGCGTGATGGCAAAATTTATGCCCCTGAAAAGATTGATCAATCTCTCAATAATTTTTTTCAACGTCGTCATTTAATTGCCTTGCGTGAGTTAGCACTACGGGAAATTGCTGACAATATCGAAGATGATCTGGAAGCCCACGATCGCTCAGGTTCTTCGACAAATCTAGTCTGTAATATTCATGAACGGGTTCTAGTCTGTGTTTCCACCTATCCCAATTCACTTCAGTTACTCCGCCGAGGCGCAAGAATTGCAGGATATATGCACGCACAGCTTTATATTCTATTTGTGGATAATCCCGATCGCTTTTTGACTAAATCCGAAAGTTTGCATATTGAGACTTGTGAGCGACTTTGCAAAGAATTTGCAGGTAATTTTATTCGGTTGCGGAATAGTCATGCTTTAGAAGCAATTGTCGAAACAGCACGCAGCTATCGGATTACTCAAATTGTGATGGGTGAAAGCCAAAAATCACGCTGGCAGATCTTGTTTAAAGGATCGCTCACCCAAAGGATTTTGCGATCGCTCAAAAATGTGGATATTCACATCATTTCAACTACTAAAACAGGAAATGCTGATATCCCTTAAGTTTATAAGAATCAGTTGCTATACAAATCAAAGTAGAGAGGTGGCTTGTCGCCTCTCTACTTTGATTGCAGTAAAATAAAGAATCGTTATTTGTGGTGCGGCTTTGCCTCACCACAAATAACACGATTACTCCATAACAAATTTAGGGAAAGCATAAGATTCATGGACGTAAAAGCCGCCGTTGCCTTTGCCGCAGGACAACCCCTCAAAATTGAGACCGTCCAACTAGAGCCGCCAAGATTTGGCGAAGTATTAGTCGAAATTAAAGCTACAGGTGTATGTCATACTGACGCATTCACCCTCTCAGGAGCCGATCCTGAAGGACTATTTCCCACTATCCTTGGACATGAAGGCGCAGGGATCGTCGTTGAGGTGGGCGCAGGCGTGACATCCCTCAAAGCAGGCGATCGCGTTATTCCCCTATATACCCCCGAATGTCGTAATTGTTCCTATTGTCTGAGTGGCAAAACTAATCTCTGCCAAGCGATTCGGGTTACGCAGGGTCAAGGATTAATGCCCGATGGAACTAGTCGATTCTCCATTAATGGCGAAAAAATCCATCACTATATGGGAACTTCCACTTTTGCCAATTATACCGTTCTTCCTGAAATTGCTTTAGCCAAAATCCGTGATGATGCGCCCTTCGAGAAGGTTTGCTACATCGGCTGTGGCGTGACTACGGGGATTGGCGCTGTGATTAATACTGCCAAAGTAGAATATGGTTCCAATGTCGTTGTTTTTGGCTTAGGCGGCATTGGCTTAAATGTGATCCAAGCCTGTCGGATGGTCGGCGCAAATATGATTGTCGGCGTAGATATTAATCCCAAAAAACGCGCCCTTGCGGAAAAAATGGGCATGACGCATTTTGTAAATCCCAAAGAAGTAGAAGGCGATCTTGTTTCCTATCTTGTAGATCTGACTAAAGGTGGTGCAGACTATAGTTTTGAATGTATTGGCAGACCTGAAACCATGCGCCAAGCCCTTGAATGCTGTCACAAGGGTTGGGGAGTGAGCGTGATCATCGGTGTGGCAGGGGCAGGGCAAGAAATTAGCACCCGTCCATTTCAATTAGTAACAGGTCGTGTTTGGAAAGGAACTGCCTTTGGTGGCGCAAAGGGACGGACTGATGTTCCTAAGATTGTCGATTGGTATATGGAAGGCAAAATTGATATTGATAGTTTAATTACTAATGTGATGCCCATTGAGGAGATCAATGAAGCCTTTGATCTCCTGCATAGGGGCGAGGCGATCCGCACTGTACTTACATTTTAACCAGATTGTTGAACCGCCAGAAAATTTTTAAAAGTGTTGCGGAGCAACACTTTTAAAAATTTTCTGGATTTGGGTTTAAGCGCAAAGCGCTGTAAATCTGCTTAGATAACTTGATAATTAAAATTAAAAGTAGCCCATTGCTGAACATCTAACATCCATGTATCTGCAACATTTGTTAAATTGCCCCAATCTGGTGATTTGCTTGCGTGATCGAGATCAGCGAGGAGATCTTGGGCAACTTGCAGCGAATTGGGAATGGCAATCAGTCCATTCATCGATGATGCTTGTCGTTGAGATGTTTCGAGGGTTTTGGTAACTTGCAAAAGCGGCGATCGGCTAATCACTACATGCACATCTACCATGCCCTTGGGCGCAGAAACCGCCCAATTCATTGGGGCTTTGGGGTAGGGAATCGTGAGGGTTTCTAAGGGCGAAATTACGCCATCGTTAGCATAGGGTGTACTGACAAAGTTGGGTGTAAGGACTTTGCTGCGTTGATCGAGGCAAAAAATGCGGGTGTATAGGGGCCGATCGCTAAAGTTCTCAATCTGACATTCAAGGCGATCGCCGATATTAATCGGCTTGGTGCGGATCGCGTTGGCGATCGCTTTATTTGCAGGAATAGAATTCGCACGGGCGGAAGCTTTACTGGCAATGGTGACAGCTCGTTCATCGACACCGATGATCGCTTTGAGGGTAACGCGCACATCAAGATGTGAAGAAGCTTGATTTTCTGTGGTGCGAATCAGTTTAGCGGCAAGCAGACTTTCCAAAAATGGTTGCAAGCGCTTAATTGCCACACCGACCGACTCACCAACGGAGCCAAAGGAACCCAAAATTGGCGTATGTCCCACCGTAAATAATCCATAGCTGGCGGACTGCAAGCCAAATAAACAATCGGCGCATTGCTCATTGACATTGACTCCAAACATATTGGGCAAGGTGGAAAAAGCACTTGTGGCATCGATGCGCTCAATTTTGCTTAACCCTGCATCAAGGGCGATCGCTAATTTCACATTGTAAGAAATGCCCCGTATCACCTCTTGCAGTAATTGCCCCGTGACAAGTTTGGGATTAATTTTAGGATTAATTTTAGGATTAATATTGCGATCGCCCAATACTTCGACCTTAGCTTTAAATCCATTGCGGGATTTGACTTGGACGGTGGCTTGGACAGGGTTTTGGACAGGGTTTTGGACGGGGGGTTGAGGAATAGGAGAAATTGGTTTGGCTGGTGAGGTTTCTATTTGTTGATCGGGGCGATCGGGAGCGTTCGGCGCGATCGCTGAAGGATTCGGATTTGTTGCGATCACGTTTAAGATTGAGCCAGCCATGTAATTGCTCAAAACTGTAATGGGTAGCCCTGAAAGATTGACTTCCGCAGTACGGCGATCGTCACTGCTGACCACAATTGCGCCATCAGCAGCAACATCAGGAACTGGTAAAAATGAACTAAAGGTAAAAGCACTAAAGGTATTTGTGGCGATCGCCTTTTGTTTAGCGATATCAACCTCCAGCATTTCCGCAATTTGTTTATCAATGCTGAGATTTTCATTATGCAAAGCACGGCGATCGAGCGTAGTTGCAATATCGCCCATAACTACATGAATTGTTGTCGAGGGTGTGATCTGCCACAGTTGCTGCACTAGGGAATAGGTAAATGCGCCACTACTAAACCCTGACCATTGGGCATCTGCACAGAGCATTTCGCCTGAAGCTGCCCTCAAAGTTGTGCCAGTGAACGGCTGTTTTTCAATTTGTTCGATTTCTAAGGGCAGTTTCCAGTCATTACGCCCAACTCGCGATCGCAGGCGAAAGTTACCGATCGCCGACATATTGGGATAATAAAACCCTGCATCAATCACGTTCAAAATTTTGTCGGTAGCGATCGCCTTGAGCCAGCTTTGCCATTCCTGCAACGTAATATCTCGCAGATTCTCCAGATTTTGAGGTAAGCCACTATCCACAGGAACCAAAGTATTGTAATTCCCCAACCGTGAACCATGTCCACTAAAATGCACCACCACCAAATCATCGGGCAAGGTCTGGGCGGTTAAATGTTCGGTGATTGCCTCGGCGATATTTTTGCGGGTTGCCTCGCGATCGGTCAAACTGACAATATCCTGTGGGGTAAACCCAAAGCGATGAATCAATAAATCCCTTTGCAATTCCACATCATTGACGCATCCATGCAGAGGCAACCAGCCACTTACAGGATTTTGGGAATTGCTATCTTCCTGAGCAGCGTATTGATTAATTCCAATCAATAATGCTCTTTTGCGTTGTGTCGATGTCGTCAACTGATTGACATACTGCTCGGCGGCAAGAGCCACGCGATCGCGGGTGAGAAATTGCCATCCGATCAGGCTAGTTAGTCCCGCCTGCAAGAATTGTCGCCTTGCAATCCCCATATTTATGCCGTGAATTCCCTAGCTTATTGGTTTCTGCACTGCTTGTTTATATCTCTAATTAAACCCGATTACATCCCTCTCTTTTACACTTTTTTGATTTAAAACCCAAATTATTGTGCCGCCCGCTACGCGGGCGGCACAATAATTTGGGTGATGAGTAAAATTACTTATCGCAAATTCTATCTACAATGAGTTATAGCGCTTTGCAATCAACAACAAATAATGCTTAACTCATTTCCAAAATCTCTATACCTACATATTCCCTTTTGCAAGCGGCGTTGTTTTTATTGTGATTTCGCCATTACCACTGGTGGCGAAAATCTCAAACAGCAATATGTGGATGTGCTATGTCAAGAAATTGAGCTAACCGTTACCGCCATTCCTCCTGTAGAAACCTTACAAACGATCTTTTTTGGTGGTGGTACGCCATCTTTGTTATCGGTAAAGCAAGTTGAGCAAATTCTCGAAACGATCGCCAAGTATTTCGCGATCGCCCCTAATGCCGAAATTTCCCTTGAAGCCAATGCAGGGACGGTTAGCATTGAAAGTTTGCAAGGTTATCGTAGTTTAGGCATCAATCGGATTAGTATTGGCGCACAGGCTTTCCAGCAGGAATTGTTAGATATCTGTGGGCGAGGACATAGTGTCAAGGAAATCTATGAAGCCGTGGACGCAATTGAGAAAGCTGGGTTTGAGAACTTCAACTTAGATTTAATTTCAGGGCTGCCCCATCAATCGATGGCGGATTGGGAATTTTCTTTAAAAGAGGCGATCGCTTTACAACCCAAACATCTATCTGTTTATGATCTAACTATCGAAGAAGAAACGGCCTTTGCTAAGCGCTATCGAGCAGGGGATCAGCCATTACCTACAGACGAGTCCACGGCGGCAATGTATCTCGCCGCCCATGAGTTACTTTCCACCACAGGTTATCAGCATTATGAAATCTCTAACTATGCGCGATCGGGTTATCAAATTCAGCATAATTTGACCTATTGGCATAATCAACCCTTTTATGGAATGGGGATGGGCGCAACCAGTTATATTAATCGGCAAAGGATTGATCGACCTCGCAAAATGCGTGAATACTTAGATGCAGTTTCGCAATGGCAAAGGGAAGGAACTGGCTTCACGGCTCCCATCGTTGATGATGCCGAAGAGTTAATGGATAGCCTCATGCAGGGTTTGCGCCTAGCCGAAGGCATGAGTTTAAATCTGCTGCAATCAAAGTATGGTCAAGAGTTATGCGATCGCGCTTTGCAAGTTCTAGATCGCTATCGTGATAAGCATTGGGTCAATTTCATTAAACAACCAGAAGAGCAATCAGAAGATATTCGCATCTTCTTAGTTTCCCCCCAAGGTTGGCTATTTTCGGACATGATCATTAGTGACTTGTACGAGCAACTATTGCCTGAAGTTGCGATCGCAAAGACTGATAGCTCCCATCATTAGGATCGGAAGCATCGGAAATCGGTTCAATGATTAAACCCTGCGATCGCAGATTCGGAATATCTGTTTTTACTTCATTTTGCCATAGCACCCAACGACTACCAAAGGGCAGATAGGAAACGTCATCAGGACGATGGGAAATCCATACCACAGGCAAATCTGGCAGATCCTTGATCAGGTCTACCTGTGTTGAGGTGTCATCAATATTTACCGCCGCTAAGGTTTCTAAAACAGCGCGATCGGTTTGGACTATCCCTGTCGCCGCAGTCCAGAGCCTGACACTCAATTTTGATTTTTGAGCATAGAAATATAGGGAAGCCGCCGCCACTACCGCCTCCTCAAAGGCTTCAGGCTGCCACCCTGCGGAAGTATCGAGGGCGATCGCCACCTCTTGACCACCGAGAGTTACTTCCAATTCACGCACCCGCAATTCTCCAAATTTGGCACTCGTCCGCCAATGGATTAATCTAGTCGGATCGCCCCAACGGTAAGGGCGCAGGGTCTTGGTTAGTCCTTCCGTGGCATTATTATAATTATGCTCATCACTATATTGACGCGGACTCGTATCATTCCCTAATTGATCGACCAATGGACAATGATCAAGGGGCAGTACGGTGGGAGAAACAATCGCTTTGTGTCCTGAAGGACAAACGCGCCGACTGCGGAAAAGCCCTAAGGGGCTAGAGGTTGCAATTTCCGTCGATCTAAATAAAAATACTCCCCGCTTCGTAGTTTTCGCCTCATAGCGCCAATGGTATTCTCGAAGCGGCGCAATCAGATCAATCACCAGATCTTGTTGTAAAATATTTGAGAGATTTTCTGGCAAAATGTCATGAACTTCTAGTAAACGTTTCTCGGTTCGACCAGTATTTTGAATAGTCAAATCAATCCATAAATCATCACCGACACTGACTGGATCAATCGGCGATCGCCTCACAGCAATTTCGGCAAGCAATCGCTGCGGCATCACTGCCCCCACAATGATCAGTGCTAAACTCACGCCGCTAATCACATACAACCATCCCGACAGGGTATTTGTCGCCGCCATAAAGAAGAACAGCGTCAAAACGGTGTAAATCCCCCCAATAAATTCTGGTGTTGCAAACCGCCATTCTAGCCATTTAAAAAAGCGTTTTGTTTTAGAAATTCGCTTCGGTTTAGAAATCGGTTTAGAAATATGTTGCTTGCGATCGCTGAAGCTATTTGACATATAAGTTTCTACAGTTTTTACAATTTTGCCATATTCTCAAAGTTTTATCAGTTGCTCAGCGTGAGTAAATTGCAAACCTAGAGCTTGTGTCGTCCGCTACGCGGACGACACAAGCTCTAGGTTTGTTGATAAACTGCGGCGATCGCCTCGCGAATCACCTCAGAACCTGCGTCAGCGATACAAGAACGATCCGTAATTATCCTTTTCCAAATACGGCTACCCGCTTGACCATGAAATAACTGCAACATATGGCGCGTGATTTTATGTAACTTCAATCCCTGAGCATTCCATCGATCAATATAGGGAATCATCGCTTCCGCAACTTCGATGCGACTGCGAATAAGAGACTCATCACCAAAGAACTCGCGATCGCTGGTGGCAAATAGATAGGGATGATCATAGGCAGCCCGACCAATCATCACCGCATCCACAGACTGCAACTGCTCATGGGCTTGGGCTAGAGTCGTAAATCCTCCATTGATTTCAATAAATAAATGAGGGAATTCCTTCTTTAATCGATGTACATCGTCATAGCGTAAGGGTGGAATCTCGCGATTATCTTTGGGACTTAGCCCCTGTAGCCAAGCCTTTCGCGCATGGACAGAGAAACGCTGACAGCCTGCTTCTGAGAGAATCCGTACAAACCTCTGCATATCTTCGTAACTGTCCAAATCATCAACCCCGATGCGATGTTTGACCGATACAGGAATCTTGGTGGCAGCAATCATGGCTTCTATACATTTAGCGACTAGATCGGGATTTTTCATTAAGCAAGCGCCAAAATGACCACTCTGGACGCGATCGCTAGGACATCCCACATTTAAATTAATTTCGTCATAGCCCATCGCTTCGGCAATTCGCGCACATTCCGCCAGATCTTGAGGATTATCGCCACCCACTTGCAAAGCTAGGGGATTTTCCTCTGGTGAGAAGCCCAACAGATAATCTTTATCGCCATGCTTAATCGCCGCACTAGTGACCATTTCCGTATAGAGCAAAGTCCGCCGCGTAATCTGGCGCATGAAATAACGATAATGGCGATCGGTGCGATCCATCATCGGCGCAATGCTGAGGGGATAGGTAAGGCGATCGCCTATTTCTTGTTTAGAAATTAGGGTTTCTGATAGAGTCATGGCAAGCTGTGAATAAAGTCTGTCAAGGCTGTGAATAAAGATGCAACGGAAACGATGGCGACACAAGCACCATACACAACCCAAAACCAAAAAGCGTGAGTCGCCCACTACGCGGACGACCCACGCTTCTTGGTTTTAAGGTTACTTCTAACTAGCTACTTATATAGTAAACTTGTGACTGCATTTTTTGTTTAGAGGCATCGAAGATTCGTGAGTTTGCCAGAGATTTTGCTTGAAGTTCCTAATTCATTTGGTTCCAGTTCTATGCCGATCCTCGGTGTGTTAGCTTCGGGTAGTGGAAGTAATTTAGAAGCGATCGCCACAGCGATTCATAATGGACAATTGCAAGCCAAAATCGCGGTAGTAATTTATAACGAACCTGATGCTTTTGTGAAGCACCGTGCCGAAAAGTTTGGTATTCCTGCAATTTTAGTCAACCATCGCGACTATAAATCTCGTAAATCCCTTGATCTCGCGATTATCGATATTCTTAATCAATACAATGTCCATTTGGTGATCATGGCAGGATGGATGCGAATCGTTACTCAAGCTTTGATTGATGCTTTCCCAGAAAGAATTCTCAATATTCATCCCAGTCTTTTACCTAGTTTCAAAGGTATTCATGCGATCGAGCAAGCCTTGAACTATGGTGTGAAAATCACAGGTTGTACGGTGCATTTGCTCAGTCTTGAAGTTGATAGCGGCAAGATCCTCCAGCAAGCGGCGGTTCCCATTTTGCCTGACGATACCTTAGAAGATCTCCAAAAGCGGATTCAAGTTCAAGAACATCTTATTTATCCCGCCACGATCGCTGAATATTTGCAAAAAATTTCTTAAGTAGTTACTTACTGCGGCAACACAATCGATCAAATAAACCAAGAAATTTTAAAAAAATTTCTTGGTTCGGGTTTGAGCGCAAAGCGCTGTAAGAAACTTTTTGTAAACTAAACCCGTCTTTTACGGTATCGACGTAATATATAGCAAACGACTCAAAATTCAGACTAAATTTAGATATAGTTAGATACAGTATTTAGATTAAGTTTGAGTTGAATTTGTCAGAATGTTTAAACATACGATCTACATAAACTCTGTTAACTAGATTATAGTTATAGTCCTTATAGCCTGAGATTTTCGGGGAAACATTATGAAACCTCCTTTGAAACTGATATCTGCGTCTTTATCTGCATCGCTGTTGGCGGCACTAGTCAGCGTCGCCACGGCGATGCCTAGCTTCGCTGCCGATCCGTTTCGCACCACAAATCCTAGGGCGATCGGTAATGAAACTCAAAAAGCCTTTGAATTAATGTTCAAGGAAGGAAATTATGTGGCGGCAGTCAAACAACTAGATCAAGCCGTCAGAGCTGAAGCTGATGATCCCTTAGTATTTGCGTTGCGAGCTTCAACTTTTTACGCGACAGAAGACTATCTAGGAATGCAGGTGGCGAACAAACGGGTTCGTCGTAACGCCGAAGCCTTGAAAGACAAAGATCCTCTCAGAGCCTATGCCTATTTAGCGGTAAGTGATCTCATTGAAGCAGGTTACATCATTAAAACGGAAGGTGTTTCCAGTGCGCCGAAGGTTTTGCCGCTAGTACAGAATGTATTTGACAATATTAAAAAAGCTCAGGACATCGATGCCAACGACCCCGAACTAAATTTAATCAAGGGTTATATTGATATCCTCATTGCGGCAGTACTACCCCTTTCTGACCTTGAATCAGCATTGACCAGCCTGCGCCAGTATTCCTCCCCTGATTACCTAAAGTGGCGGGGCGTGGCAATGGCCTATCGTGATGCGCGTCAAGTTGATTCCGCTTTAGATGCCATCAACAAAGCACTTGCCTCGGCTCCTAATAATCCAGAGTTATACCATCTAAAGGGTCAAATTCTATGGATTCAGGGTGGTAGCAGTTTGCCTGTTGCCGTTAAACAGTATGAAATTGCTTTGAGTAAATCTAAGCAGATTAATCCCAGTATGTTGACTGAAATTCGCAAAGAATGCAGCAGATTGGCAGGTAGAACCTGCGCTGAGAAATAACCAAAAAGGTGGCGCTTTGCGCCACCTTTTTGGTTTGGGTCTATGCAAATGGTTGGTACAGCCTGTTGAGGCTTTGAGTAGCCCAAAAAAGTTTTTGGGTTTTAAGTAAGCGCAAAGCGCTGTAAACGCTATAATACAACGCAAAAACATAAAACTCATGGCACAAGACATTAAACTGGTCGTGGTAGATATTGATGGCACGATTAGCGGTGATGCCAATCAGGTTAATGATGCAGTCAAAGAGGCGGTAAAAGCAGCTCAAGCGAAGGGCGTAAAGGTGGCGATCGCCACGGGCAGAATGTATCGCTCAGCAGTCCGATTTCATGAATTAATCGCATCGGATCTGCCCTTGATCTCCTACCAAGGAGCCTTCATCAAAGATCCGAAAACCGATGAACTGGTGGGGCATTGGCCAGTGGAGCTAGAGCAGGCGCTGTCTTTGCTAGATGATCTCGGTGAATTTGCGACTAACGATCAGCTTTCAATTCATATCTATGTGAATGATGAACTCTACGTCCGCAAAATGACGGCTCAAACCGAAGCCTATGCAGAACGCTCGAAGGTGGGAGTTAAGGTGGTGGGAGATTTGCGAGAATTTTTGACTCAGGCAAGTACCGATCATCCGCCGACGAAGATTTTGGCTTTGAGTGATACGGCTGAGCTAGTAACGGAAATGCTAAGAGTGCTGAAAGGACGCTATACGCCGCAGCAATTGTATCTCACTAAGTCCGTGGCAACGTTTTTTGAGGCTACCAATCCGATCGCCAATAAAGGTACGGCTGTAAAGCATTTAGCGGAAAATATTTTGGGATTTGATCGCTCTCAGGTTTTAGCGATCGGTGATAACTTTAACGATTTAGAAATGATTGAATATGCGGGTATTGGCGTGGTGATGGGTAATGGACCTGAAGGATTAAAGCCTTTGGGGGATTGGGTTGCGCCCACTGTTGAAGAAGATGGAGTCGCCGCCGCGATCGCCAAATTTGTTTTATAACCCTCCAATATAGATTGGCGGCGCATCGCTCCACCAATCTACAGCCTATTGAGGCTTTGAGTAGTACAGAAATATTTTTAAAAGCGGCGCTTTTAAAAATATTTCTGGGTTTTAAGTAAGCGCAAATCGCTGTATATTGCAGCTATAAGTATTCTTTTCTTGATCGGAAATAATATACAATCTTACTGAGTATTTATCCCCAATAACATGACTGTTGCTTTGTCCAATACAGTTAAGCAAGATGCCAATCATTATGACTTGTACGATCAAGATTATGAACTGTGGTTAGAGCAGGCAGTCAACTTATTGCGATCGCAAAGTTTTGCAGAGATAGACATCGAGAACTTAATTGCAGAAATTGAAGAGATGGGTGGCAGTCAAAAACAAGCGATTGAAAGTAATTTAGAAATTCTATTGATGCATCTTCTCAAGTATAAATACCAACCTGAAAAGCGTTCTCATAGTTGGCGTTATACAATTATCGAACACCGTCTCAGACTGCATAAAGCTTTTAAGCATAGCCCTAGTTTAAAGCGATACTTCCTACAGGAATTTGCAGAATGTTATCTAAATGCGAGAAAATTAGCTAGTGCTGAAACAGGATTACTCATCGCCACTTTCCCCATTGAGTCGCCCTTTAATCCCGAACAAGTTTTAGATGATAATTTTTTGCCTGAAAATTAAATTTATAATTAGTTTATAGCGCTTTGTTCTTACTTAAAACCCAGAAATATTTTTAAAAGCGGCGCTTTTAAAAATATTTCTGTACTACTCACAGCCTCAATAGGCTGTATACCTTACAAACCTGAGACTTTGCCGACCACTATGCGGTCGGCAAAGTCTCAGGTTTTCTGTTTAAATTTGACATCCACCCCGCGCTGAAGCGACGGGGATTCCTAAGACTCACGACTTAGGTTTCTGTTTCTTCCCATTTCTGGGGTTTCGCAACTGCCTCTACCCTCAAGGAGTTTTTCGGTCTTATGTTCGCTCAGCAGACTTTAGGCTTTAACATTCCCGCAAGCCCTGCGGTATTCAACAAGTTAAATTTGGTAGCTAAAAACTTGGTTATCGCTCTTAACTTGCTATATTCTACAACATAAAGCCGTCCTAGAAGGACGGGGTTTCTACCCAATTTTTCGATAATAAATCCTTGTATCACCAATTTCTATGATGCAATCTCTCAACACTTTATCCAATTGGTTTTACCATCTCGAACAATGGGCTGATGCTTTGGTAAATAGCCAACTCAATCAAGCCTCATGGACGAGTGTTGGGGTCGTATTTTTGGCAGGACTCATCACGAGCCTCACCCCCTGCACCCTCTCGATGTTACCTCTCACCATCGGCTATATCGGCGGCTATGAGTCAAAAAGCACATGGAAAGCGGCGCTACAATCGGCTTGGTTCTGTTTAGGCTTTGCGATCGCCCTGACAGGTTTTGGACTGGCGGCGGCTTTGCTTGGCAAAATCTATGGACAGACGGCTTGGGGCTGGTCAGTGGTGATGGGGATCATTGCGATCGCGATGGGCTTGCAGCTATTGGAAGTAATATCTTTGCAATTACCGAGCTTTGGTAATTGGGAAGTATCGCAAAACCTGCCTAAGGGCTTGCGATCGCTATTAATCGGCTTATCCTTTGGCTTTGTCGCTTCGCCTTGCAGTACGCCAGTTTTAGTAACGCTTTTAGCTTGGGTATCAGGCTCAGGGAACTTAGTGGTCGGCACTGAGTTTTTACTAGCCTATGCGATCGGTTCGGTACTGCCCCTCGCGATCGCAGGCACATTTACGGGCATCATCAAGCAATTTTTAGAAATTCGTCGTTGGTCAAGTTGGCTAAATTGGGGAAGCGGTATCATCTTGATTGGGTTTGGAACTCTTTCCATTTTGAGTAAAATTACTTGACATTTCTTCCTAATCTTTCTCAACAAAAAGGAGAGTTTCTTTGCAACTCTCCTTTTTGTTTTACCATTCATTCTCAAATCTTTCCCAAAGGCTTTGTAATCTTGGCTCGTTTTTAGCATCTGCCAAAACAGAAGCTACTACTGCACGGATCTTTAATAAATCACCAAAACTAGCGCGAATAAAAATTTTGCCAGAGGCGACGGCTTTATCGAGGGAAGACCGACCAAACATGACATCTATTAAAGCTTTACCTGTACTCTCGAAGGAATTATTAGCTTCAGGATCGGCGACAGTAATTTGTAAATTAATTTGTAAATTGAGATCTTGACCAACTTCTGCTTGCAAATAGAGGCGAGTATCGTCGATCGCAATAGTTGCAGATTTACCCGAAGCAATGCGGACGATCGCGTCCCATGTATCACCTTGGCGATCGCGCAAAATTTCAATCAATTCTGACATCAAGTTTGCAAGAAGTTCAACGCGAGATGGTGAAGATATTGTCATTGGATTAGATGATGATGTAATTACGCAGGTTTATTGGCGCATTGATGTAAAATCTCGGCGGCGTGCTGAGTGCAGCAGCCACAGTGTGTACCCAACATGGTTAATTCTGAAAGTTGAGCGATCGAGCAAACTCCGTCGCTAGTGGCTTTTTGAATATCCTTTTCTGTGACAGCATGACAAATACAAACGTACATTTGCGTTTTAACTCTCTTACGATTAATGATCAATATATACGATCAATTAACTTTATTGCAATTAATTCTCATTATTATCTTTTATGGTGATAGATTAGTCAAGTGCGATATTGTCGGTAATATTGTCCATAGAGGTTCGGTAATCACTGAAGGCGATCGCAAACCTCTATATCTTAAATATTTCATTGAGGCAGGATAATTTGCAATGCAAGGCAACTTAGAAGTAAATCGTCAATTAAATGAGGCGCTCAAGGCTCAATTGACAGCAATTAATCAATATTTTCTCCATGCGCGGATGTGCAGAAATTGGGGATTAAATCAACTGAATGATCGCGAATATCGTTATTCGATCAAGGCGATGAAGCAGGCTGATGACCTCATCGAACGGGTACTTTTTTTGGAAGGGCTACCCAATTTGCAAAACCTGGGAAAACTCCTAATCGGTGAGGATGTGCCTGAATTATTGAGAAATGACCTTACAATATGCACAGAAATGTGTAATGGACTGAAATCGGCCGTCGTCACCTGTGAGACTCAGCAAGATTTTGTTAGTCGTGATTTATTTGCTAAGTTGGTAGAAGAAACAGAAGAACAAATCGACTGGCTAGAATCACAACTTTGGCTGATTGAGAATGCGGGCTTACCCAATTTCTTGCAGTCAATGATTTAGCTTTTGATGGAATACACCATCAGTTCTAGAATTATTACAGTCGTAGTCCCCTGTATTAGGACAAATCAAAATCCGAATAGTGAAAGGTGGCGCACCGCGCCGCCTTTTACTATTCGGATTTTATGACCTAACGAGAATGGCGATCGCTATACTAGAAATACTATTTAAAAATTAATTGAGGAAAATCATGAAAGGTAGTGAGAAAGTTCTGCAACAGTTGTCCAAGTTATTGCGTGGAGAGTTAGCGGCGCGAGATCAGTACTTTACTCACTCACGGATCTATTTAGATTTGGGATTGAATAAACTATATGAGCGCATCAATCATGAGATGCAGGATGAGACTCAACATGCAACATTATTAATTGAGCGCATTCTTTTTCTAGGTAGTACACCCGATTTATCACAACAAGATGGGCTTAAGATTGGGAAGACTGTACCAGAGATGTTGCAAAATGATTTGGACTTTGAATATAGCGTGATTGCCGATCTGAAGGCAGCGATCGCTATTTGTGAAAGTGAACAGGATTATCAAAGCCGCAATATTTTGTTGAGTATTCTCACCGATACGGAAGAAGATCACACTTATTGGCTAGAGAAGCAACTCAGGTTAATCGACCAACTTGGCTTGCCCAATTATTTGCAGTCACAAGCTTAGGGACATGATTTTTGTGGCGCGGCTTCGCTGCGCCACAAAAATCTTTATTACAGCAAAACTCGATCAAACCCGCCACAAGAAGGGTCGCAGGGCGAAGCCCCGCAACGGGTTTTATATTTTAATTTGTGGCGGGTTTGAAAACAAATTGCTGTAAATTAAATCGCAAAACCCTTGGGGAAGATTAATATGTCCTGCTTTTGATTATTTTGTGTAGGATATTAAATGTGAAGTGCAGAGGCTAGTACTAAGTAATTTGTACGCATAATTTTAGAGATTTTTATGGAACTAGCTGAATTTATTATCCAAGGACAACAATTACGCCAGCAAGATCGCACTGCCGCGATCGCCTATTTTGAGCAATGTCTTCAAAATAATCCTAATGCGACTTCTCCAGAAGATCGTGGCATCACCGTCAGGATGTTACTTGATTTGGCGGTGGAGTTAATTGGCGCAAAGCAACCAGATCAATTGCAAAGAGCGAAAGATCTAATTCAACAGGCTGAGAATATTTTAAATAGTCTAGAAATTAGTAATGGGCAAGCCGCTTATTTGCTATATGTACAAGCGATTTTGGCGATGGAATTGGGGGGATTGCAAGATGTTCTATCAGTTTTACAACAGGCTTATGAGGTCTATGGGAATAATTTAGAAGGTAAGTCTCTAATTGATGATACCATCGGTCGATATTATACAAAAGTGGGCGATTATCAATCGGCCCTGATTAGTTTTGAGCGATCGCTATCATTACGCCTCGAATCGGAAGATGAATCGGCGATTGGTAAAAGCTATGCTTATTTAGGGCAACTGTATCTGTCCTCTGGAGAGATTAACCAAGCGGCAAGTCTATTTCAAAGTACTTTAGATATTGCGATCGCCAAGTCAGATAATTTTTTAAAATTACAAGCACTTAAGGGACTAGGCAAGGTAGCGATCGCTGAGGCTCAATGGCAAAATGCGATCGCTTTGATTAAAGATACCCTCACTTTACTTAAAGAACCTGTCGATAGTATTGAAATCGGCTATTTATACTGCGATCTTACGGAGGCTTTGCTAGGCGATCGGCAAGTTGAGGAAAGCCTGATCTGTATCAGAATAGATGCTTTGCGCCGCTTTCGTGATTTTCAATATCTGAGGGGAATTGCGATCGCCAAACATATTCGCGGCAAGATTTATGTGCATCGTTTGCGTGAAGGCTTAGATGTCATAGATGAAGAGGCGATCGAAACCGCAGAGGATTCTTTACTCGATGCTTCTCTTACTTTTGAGCAATTTGGCATGATGCATGAGTATGCTAAGACGCTGTATGACCTAGCTGCTCTCTATCAGTTATGCAGTAGTTCCCAATATCAATATCAATATCAGGGTAAGTCCCTGCGATCGCTAGAATTATCTCTCAGCGTTCTTGATCAATTGAATATGGGCGATAGCCAACTTGCCTTACAAGTAGAAGCAATGCTTCATCAAGTCATGCGAGGTAGTTTCTAGAGATCAATGCGGCGCTTTGCGCCGCATTGATGGTTAATTAGAAAAAGTTGGCAGTGATTTTCACAACCGAAGTGCAGCTAGAATTAGGAGCCAATACCGTCAGATGTTCTTTTGTATTCAGAGAATTACGGGTTGCGCTCCAAGGTTCTAGACAATAGAAGTCTTTGCCCTTCACTGTCCAAAAGACTAGATAGGTATAGAAATCATCATACTCAATCTCAATCTTAAGTTTGCGATCGCCATCAATTACCGAAGTGGAACGACTTGCAAGTTTCCCAAACACTGAATCAATTTCATCTTGATCAAAGTCAAACTTACCATCAAAAGTAAAGTTCTGTTTTGTACGATTATCTTCATAACTTGTAGCAGGAATACCAACTTCGATCTGATTCTTATCGCCACAGAGAAAATAGGGATGGAAGCCAGAGGAAAAAGGCATCGGTGTAGATGAGAGATTTTTATATTCTTGGCGAATCTCTAAGGTATTACCACGCAGTTCATAGGTGAAAGCCAAATGAAAATCAAAGGGATAAGAAACTTTAGTTTGTTCATTGCTACTCAACTCAACGGTCAGCCCTGCTTTGCCATCATTACTTTGGGCTGTGGCTGTCCAAGGTAACTCACGCGCAAACCCATGTTGTTTAATTTTGTATTCCCTTCCATCAACACTATAGGTGTCATTGGGCAAGTTGCCACAGAGAGGAAACAAAATCGGATTGCCACCCCTAACACTCAAATCAGGATGGGTAAAACGCTCTGTATCAAGATAGAAGACTTCCTGTCCATTAATGCGCCAACTCGTCACAATACCGCCGCGTTCTGGCACAACTTCTATCTGTGCATTGGTGCTGTCATCAGACAGAGTATAGGTATGGTATTGATTTTGTTGAGAGGAAACTTTGTACACAAATTTTGTCCTGCAAGTTTATAAAAAACTAATACTTTTGAGATGTAACGGTGTGTCTCGCTTTGCGGGACACACCGTTACATCTTGCGAATTTATCCCAAGTTTACGTTAGTTTGGCATTCTGGACTATCCTCTCTAGCTACACAGCCAACAGGATAAGCAGTATGGTAAATGCGATCGCGTTTTCCAAATAATTGATAACGATGATCTCGAATCTGAATATAAGCTGCATCACCGATCGCTTTGAGCGGAGTGAGCGCACGATAGGACTCAATTAAAGATTTTCCCATGGGCAATAGTCGCCCAATTTCTTCAGCAGCATCGCTACCTTGCCATCTTTGATTAACATCAGTGCGATCGATTAAAATCATCCCCATTTCACAATCCTCAGATGTGACATTAAATTGCATCAACATCTGAGGATCTTGCATGGGGATATAAGCAAATAGACGACCGCGATCGAACTTCTCTAAGATGCTGACAAAATTAGCACAGAGATTACAATTACCGTCATAAATTACAACGTAGGACATAGCACTTCACAAATAATAGAGAGTAAGTTCGACGCAAAGCGTCGAACTTACTCTCTATTATCTAAAATTTACAAGGTCCTTTTTTACTGTTAGGGCAGATCGTCTCTTCATCGGTTTTTGGTAGCTTATTTTTGTCAAAATTTACACCCGTAAGATTAATTCCCGCCAACTTTGCGCCACTCCAATTAGCTCCATTTACCTGACTTCCTGTTAAATTTGCACCTCTCAAATCGGTCCCAGTCAAATCTGTATAGTTGAGCTTAGCGTTGGAAAGATTAGCTCTCTTTAGACTAGTAAAGCTAAGATTTAGACCCGATAGATCTTGCTCTGCAAGGTTGCGTCCTTCACGCTGCTCATTCACAATTTGCCAAGCTAATAGCATTGTCGAACTAAATTTTGTAGCCTTATCAGTTCCTTGAGCGCCAATCTTAGACTTTAATAAGTTAGCTCCTTCCATTTTTGCATTGGCAAAGTTAGAGAGAGTTAAATCTGCACCCTCCAGATCAACGAGATTCATTTGGGCTTTGCTAAACTCTGCCCAAACTACACTTGCCTGAATTAACCGCGCTCTACTTAAATTAGCGTTAGTGAAGTTAACTCCATCTAAATTAGCATTAGTAAAGTTTGCTCCCACCAGACTCGCATCCTGCATTTTTGCGCCTGTGAGAATCGCATTACTAAAGTCCACATTGTCTAACTTAGCTCCTTTAAAGTCAGCCTTAGTAAAGTCCTTACCACTTGCATCTTTAAAAATTCCCCATCGTAAACCGATATCAAAAATAGGTCGATTGAGGAAAGTATAGAGAAGGAATGCACCACCGATCGCCCCTAATCCAATTACAGGAATTTTGAGATAATCTTGCCATAGTGACTCTAAGCTGACACTAGGCATGGATATTTTTGGCAACTTCTTCGCAGGAGTGGCTACTTCTGATGGCATTGCTGGCGGCTCATAGTTATCTTCGGTAAATCGATTGAAATCTATTTGATCAGATCTAGCTGCCATGCGTGCTTGCGTTGCATCAAAGCCTGAAACTGGTTTGCGGCGATCGCAGGGAATTTCCCTAGTTTCACCAATGCCCGTAAGCTCCGAGCGGGACACAAGAGGAGGAGTACGATTGCGAGAGGAAGATTGGTTCCCTTCACTAATAGAAGTGATACTGTCAGATAGATCGCTACTATCAAGCAACCCTGACCAATCGGTAGTATCGTCATGAATCTCTAGCCCAAGATCATTAAAATCAGGCAATCCTGTGTCTTTTCTCTTGGGTGGAGTAGAGGAATTATAATCACGCTCTCTACCCTGTGATGGTCGTGCTGCATTAGTCCCTCCATTATTTGCTGCACTAGCTCCCGTCTTGCCTGCCGTATGGGGCGGCATCGCTCCCCTTGGTTCCACATATGGAGATCCACCCGTTGGCGATCGCAACACACCAGATAAAACTGTATCGGCATCTAACAATTCTGACCAACCCTCATCAAGGGAACCAATCGGTTTACTGGCGGGCTTATTCTGGATAGGAGGTGATACAGATGTTTTTTTTGCTTGAGCAGGACTACGTTTGGGAGGTAATGGTGGAAGAAAAGGTGGCGGCGGCGGCGGATTATTGACAGAAGGAGCAGTCATATCCTGAGTATTCATCGATGGCGGCAATGGGGCGATCGGCGGAGATGGCGGAGTCAAACCAGTAGATATAGCAGGAGGCACAAAAGCAGAGCCAAAATCATCGCCCGTTAACTGCGTATCTAAACTATCTAAATCAAAATCATCTAAAAAATCACGATCATTCGTATCCATGTCAAAACTTTCAGACAATGGCAGTTTTGATGGCAAATTCGGCAATAAATTTGATGGTGATTTTAATGGCAAATTTGGCGGTATTTGTGGTGGCGGAGGTAAGAAATCCCCCCTTTCAGGAATACGATTGGCTAATACCTCTGAATCAGACATATCACCATTTAATAGGTCATTAGCCAGAGCCTCTTCATGTAAATTTACTTCTAAATCGTAATCATTGATGAATTCATTATTTTGTAAATCATGGATCAATGCTTCTTCAAAGGGATCTGTTGCCGAGAAGTCTGGAGAAACTAAGTTATTTCTAGAATCAGTTACACTCAAAGGCGCACTTACAGGTGGAGGCGTAATTCCTGAAGTCAGATTTTTGGCGGAAGGGGTGGGAACTGGGATGGCTCGATTAGGAGTCAATGTTGTAAAAAGCCTATTATTACTAGTATCCGTAAGAGAAACTTCTGGAAAGTCCTCTTCATCAAAAGCATCTAGATCAAAATCTTCATTAATAATGCTGTCTAAATTAGCAAAATCGTCAAAATTTTCAGGATTTTCAGAATCCTGTGCAGTAATCACGTTATTTTTTTCTGAATTATCTGAATTATCTGAATTAATAGTTTCTACGGACTTGACTGCATCATTAGTAAAGTCATCAGCAAAATCTGAGTCAGTAATTTGCTCACTAATTTGCTCACGGAAAGGCTCACGGAAAGGCTCATTGAGAGTCTCGCTATCCCATTCTAAGGACTGCTCCATGCCACCAAAGTCAAATTCTTCATGGATCTGATTTTCTATCAATGCATTGGTAAAGGGTGATTCTTCAGCAGCATTAATTGCTAATTCTGACTCTTGATTCCATTCAAAATCATCATCAACCGCTATGCCTAAATCCGCATCATTAGCCCAATCAGCTTCATTATCTATTTGAGGTTCTAGTTCTAATTGACTGTCTATTAAATCGATCTTTGGCTCAACAGGTTGTTCCAAAACATTTTCAGTTTGTGGTGCGATCGCCCAATCATCTAATGTGCCGAAAGCATTATCGATTGATGTAGAAGAAATCGAATCAGCGACAATAGCAGGACTATCCCAAATAGCATCATCTGTGATCGCTATAGAGCTTTGATCATTTTGATCATTCTGCTCCCAATCACCAGCAAATACATCATCGATCGCATCAACATCTAAATCCGAGACTCCTGAAAGTTGAAACTCGTCCCAAGCTTGCTCTGGTGAATCTACAGAATTATTTTGTTCTGCTGATAAGTCATTAATTTCTGCTATTTCTTCAACAGTAGCTAAATCTTGAGAATCTTCAATTACATCTTGTAGATCTTGAAATTCATCATCCAATTCTTCAATATTGAATTCTTCAATCAGATCATCAGCTAACAGTTCTGATGGTGATAAATCATCAATTGATGGATCTATTAAAAGCCCTACTGATGGATTTACTTGCAAATCTTCTTGATATGTAAACTCAGGTGAATTATTGGGGATTAACGCTGCGTCGTCAGCAAAGTAATCGTTAAATTGATTAGATTCATTAGAATAACTAGTGTCATTCACAATACCCGAAATTTCAATTGGGGCTTCAAAAGAATCCTCGATAAGACCTAAGTTAGAGTATGAGCTAAATTGACTATCATTATTTTCTAAATCTCCAAAATCATTATCCCAGTCACTACTGCTGGCATTATCCGCATCAAAACTATTTTCAAAGAATCCAGATAGTTCTCTAATTTTACCTTCGGTAATATCAAGATCATTTTGTAACTCATTACTAGTAGCATTTTCTGAATTGTCAAATCCAAAGGAATTTAACCCATCAAAATCTGCATCCTCATCAAAACCTAAACTATCTAGTCCAAAATCTTCATCTAGTGGATTTTCTAAACCATTAAATTCTTCAGAAACCTGAAATGATTTATTTGACGGAGTGATCTCTTGATATCCAGATTTCGGTTGGATATTATCTGGATCGTCCATTCTCGTCTTGATATCACTAACAATCAACCAGTCGATATCATCACCAGCATTACTATTTTGACTGGCTGACACAACATTTTTTTTGAAAGTAGAATTCTCAATTGGTTCATCCAAGCCTAGCGATCGCAACCATTCTAAATCCTCTAAATCATCATCATCAGACTGTTTATTTACCGATTGAGCAGATGTGTTTGTCGATAAATTGTTTACTACTTTTTGGGGTTCTGGATATCCGCCAATTCGCGTACTAAAGTCAGACATAATCATCCAATCGACATTAGCCGCATCAGAATCTATTGATTGCTTTTTGTCTGGCTGGTTAGCCCCTGAGCCTTTTTGCGGCTTGTTGTTGTTGGATGTCATGAATCAATCCTTGCCATTGTTTTCGAGATTGCACCTAACGGTACTTTTTGCTTTAGATTGCAACTTATTGGCTATATATTTGGCTGCGAACTATAGCTTAGCAATAATATTAATGTGATTTCAATAAACTTAACAGCAATTAGTATCGGACTTACGCATTGGGTAGGTTTTGTGTACTACAAAAAAGTTTTTGAAAGTGCGGCTCTGCCGCACTTTCAAAAACTTTTTTGATTTTTAATTTAGCGCAAAGCGCTGTGACAAAGAAATTTACCGATTTTTATGGCAGCCTCTTGCAAAATTGTGGGTGGATAAACTAATGCAAATCTTACATAGCCCTCACCATGTTTGCCAAAACCCGAACCGGGGGATAGGGCGACCCCAGTAGCATTAATTAAGTCTAAGCAAAATTTAACGGAATCATGGGCATAGCGATCGGGCAACTTTGCCCAGAGATACATGGTGGCTACGGGGGTAGGAATTTCCCAGCCGATCGCCTTCAGGGCGGCGATCATCACATCGCGGCGCTCTTGGAATGTGGTGACTACATGATCAATTGATGCGCGATCGCCTGCAAGCGCTTTAATTGCGCCCCGCATAATGCCTTGATATTGATTGAAATCAACGGCGGCTTTGATTTGGCGCAAAGCCTTAATTAGCTCGCGATTGCCAACGGCAAAACCAACGCGGAAACCGCCCATGTTATAGGACTTGGACATGGTGAAAAATTCGATGGAGATTTGCCGATCGCGATCGGCTTGCAAAACTGAGGGTGGATGTGAACCATCAAAAACCAAATCGAGATAAGGAAAGTCATGCACTAATGTAAGATTATGCGCTTGACAAAATGTGACCGCAGATTGGAGGAATTCTAAAGAAGCGATCGCTGTTGTCGGGTTGTGGGGATAGCTCAACACCATCATTTTTGACTGGGCTAATACCGCCGATGGAATATCAGCAAATATGGGTAAAAAATTATTTTCTGCGAGTAATGGCATTCCATAAATCTGCCCGCCTGCTAGGTGAATACCGCCATAATGGGAGGGATATCCAGGGTCTTGTAAAAGGGCAAAATCCTTGGGATTGAGCAGGGCTAGGGGTAAATGGGCTGTCCCTTCTTGCGAACCAATCAGGGGCAGTACTTCTGTCTCAGGATCAACCTCAATATCAAATCTTTGCTTGATCCATGCTGCTACTGCCTCACGAAAATCAAGGGTGCTACCAAAGAGGGAATATCCGTGCGTCTTTGGATCATTTAATGCTGCGGCGATCGCCTCTAAGATAAAGGTGTCCGTGGGCAAATCGGACGAGCCAAGGGATAGGTCAATTATGGGTATTCCTGCGGCTTTGACCCGACTTTTGGCATTGTCCATATCAGCAAATACGTTGGACTGTAGCGGCTGAAGGCGATCGGCAAATTGCATAATATATGGGAAAAATCAAGATATAACTAATTTTACGCCAACTAAACCTATAGCCAAATAAAGGTCAGCAACCCATCGCGCTGCTGACCTTTGTTATGTAAGATTTTTGGTGGCGCGGCTTCGCCGCGCCACCAAAAAATCGGTTCCTTATTTTACGGGGCAAATCTAATCGCCCAAACTTTCAGACGCTTGCGATAACATAGGAGCAGTTGTCGAAATTATTTGGAGAAAAACAATGGCTTGTTGTAGTGCAAAGTCTAATCTTGCTAAGGCTGTAAAATTACACCGCAATTTTCATTTCAAAACTGGACTGTTGCTGGATCAAGGCGTGCGCCTGTTTGGTGTCCATAAATTTCCCCTAACCAAACCATTTTATAAAGCCGCCAAGGTTGTAGGTTACACCAATGTTTCTCTCGCGAGTATTGCACTTGTCTTGCTAGAAGATTAAGATGGCAATTAGCACGATTTATATACAGGGAAATTTCGTATGATTACATTGACTGAAGCAGCGATCGATCGCGTAAGAAATCTCCAAAGCCAACGGGTCACTTCTGCACCTCTTCGATTGGGCATTAAGCAAGGTGGTTGCTCTGGATTGTCCTATTTAATGGACTTTGCCGAACAATTGGAATCTGAAGATAATGAGTATGAGTATAACGGTGTCAAAATTGTGATCAACAATAGCAACTTACCGCAGTTGCAAGGGTTGGAACTCGATTACACCGAAGATTTATTGGGTGGCGGTTTTCGTTTTCGCAATCCTAACGCCAGCAAGTCTTGCAGTTGTGGAACTTCCTTTGCCACTCCTAAAGAGGTTGGCGCACCCGTAGCTTGTAGTTAAACAATAAAGGCGGCGCGATGCGCCGCCTTTAAGTAAAAAAGTTAAAAGCGTTGCAAAGCAACGCTTTTAACTTTTTTGTTTGGATTTGAGCGTAAGTCGTTAACTACAGGGTGGCGTACTCAGATTCGAGGCGATCGCTATTTCTTTCCATCTCCATTTCTAGGGGTGAAGTGGACATTTGGACTTCTTGGAAATAAATAATATCTTTGCGGGGATCAACCTCGCCAGTTTTAATTCGCAAATTATCACCCACTTGGATCTGGCGATTAATTCGCATTGGTAACTTCAAACCCAAATCTTCGATCAGGACTAGCGCTAGTTTTTCATTTTCGCGCAACCAGTCCAGCATTAGCGCTTCCCACACCACATCCTTGTTGCGACGTAAATATTCTAAGCTCCAATATTTGACCGATTGCCGCTCGACCTGATTGGCATCCCAAATTGCAGGATCGATCGCCTGCAAAATAGCCGTCAGCATTTCCGCCGTAAAGGGTAAAGGTTGATCACGCAGGAAAGCTTTAATTTGCCAATGGGCTAATAAATCGCTATAACGACGAATTGGTGATGTCACCTGTGCGTAAGCATCAAGCCCCAAACCTGCATGGCGCGAAGCGTATAGCCCCAAAGAACCTTTGGTCATGCAGCGACAGATCGCAAATTCGCGCACAGGTCCCGATGGCAACTGCATCAAGGTATCGAGGGGTGGTAATTCGGGCTGTTCTTGGTAGCGATAGGGGATGGGAATATTATTGGTTTGCGCGAATCTGGCGGCGACCTCACCTGCGAGGATCATCATCTCCGCGACCAATTGCCGAGAGAAGGTGTCCTCCATCAGTTCTAAGGTCAGGCGATCGCCCCACCTAGGATCAGATTTCGAGGCAACTTTGACACTGGTATCAGGTAAATGAATTTCGATCGCCCCCTGATCAACGCGCCACTTTTTGCGGAGACGGGCAAAGTCGGCAAGGCGATCGAGATCATCCTCAACGCCCAGTTGCAGCATTTCTTCGACATCTTCATAGGTGAGGCGATAGTTGGGCTTCACCAAGCTAGTCATAATTTCATAATGAGCAACTGCACCAACTTCATCCAGATCGACCGCGAAGGAAACTGCATGACAGACCTTATTCTCGATCAAGCTCATGGGGCCAGCCGCTAATTCGATGGGGAACATCGGGATCACGCCTGTGGGCAAATAGACACTTGTGCCACGCTTACGCGCATCCTTATCGAGGGGACTATCGGGATCGAGCCAACGGGTGGGATCGGCAATGTGAACCCAAATCCGCTTACGACCATCTGCTAAAGTCTCAATGCTCAGACCATCATCGATTTCGGTGGTGCTGATGTCGTCAATCGTATAGACATGCAGATGGGTGAGGTCGCGCCGCAAGTCTCCCATATGGTCAGCAATTGGCGCAGTGAAACATTCCTGCGCGGCGGCGATCAATTCATTGGCAAAGCGGATTGGAATCTGGCTACGCAGTAAATTCAGATTTTCATGTTCGCCCCAAATGCCAAGATCAACGAGCATTTGAAATGCTGCTTGTTCATTTTTGGGACGTTTTGCAAAGCTTAAAAGCTCTTGAGCAGCAGCTTTGTCTGAGGATTCATCACCATTAAGAGCATAACGTTCTAGACAATCTAAGCGACTGCGATCGCTGGTTGTCCATTCAACTTCGCCACCCGATAGTTTGGTTGTAATCTTTTGCTGAAATTCTTCCAGCAATTTAGCGCGTTGGGCGGCAGCTTCCGCTTGGTGCTTTAGTTCTGAGACTTGCGAATTTGAGCGCGGTTCGTAGAGATCGCCCTTTTGCTTAAAATAAATTTTGTCATTACTTAGCAAACAATAGGAGGCGTAGGAAGTAACAGCCGAAGTCTCTGAAAATAGGAGATTAGCAAGATCATTGGGATTAGTGGTTTGGCTATCCTCGATCAAAATTTCCCAAGCAACTTCAAGGCTAGAAGGATCGAGAAAGTTCTCTACTTTTTCCAAAAATGAGGGAATTTGCCTATAGGTAAAGCTAGAACTTTCACCACTAGACTTAATAATGTAATTAATCTCACGGGGGTGAATGGTGTGGGTATTGCCGTTTTCATCGATCGCTTGAAAGTGTTTTTTGCCTTCAGGACGATCAATCACGACAAGGCGGCGATCGCCATGCAATTTCACTTCGACTAGCGTACCTTTTTCCAAAATAGCCCCTTGTCCACCAAAGCCAAGAATTTTCTTTAGTATTCTACCTTTTTAGCATTAGTTTTCAAAAAGAAAGGCGGCGCATCGCGCCGCCTTTCTTTTTGAATTTATTGAATTTATAGATACTAAGCAATTTCGGATTGCATAGCATTAGCGATCGCCCCCACCGCAGAAGCGGCGATCGCGGGTTGGTAAGAAATAAGTACAGTTGATGTTGATTGTGCTGGTTGTTTAGGAGATGACATCATCGCCGCACCAAGAACTAGCAAGGCAATACTAGATTTAAGTCTAAAAGTGCTATTCATCTTGCTATTCCTCCAACAACGTTGTGCTAACGTGCCTAATGACTAAATTTACGTCTTTTTGTTTCCTGTAGCCTTATAAAAGCTGCATTTAAAAAGTAGTTTTGTTACATTCAATGATAATCGTTATATTCCAATAAGAATGTAATTTAAACATCAAGGTTTGGGTGATCTGCGTCACATTATTGTCAGTTTAATTACAAATAGGCAATCAAACTGACAAATCCAAAATAATAAAGAAGAGTGGCAGCGCTTCGCGCTGCCACTCTTCTTTATTATTTTGGAGCTAATTTTGAGGAAAAAGGCGTTTAATGTATCGATTAATTTGTGATTGAGCGTAGGCCTTTGCCTGTGCTGAATTTGCAGAATTGATCGTTGCTAAGTCAGAATTTGACGGATCTGGACTGATTGCTTCATTTTGTCCATTCTCAGAAACATGATCCGCAGATTTTTCTGGCTCTAAAGGTTGCTCAGCAATTGGCTCATTGGGGATTTCAACTTGGGTTTCTGTAACTGTGCGCTCGACCGAGTTGGCAATTACACTCTCAGGCGTAGCGGTGACACTGGTATGCACATAGGTTTCCGTAGTCGATCGCTCAATAATATTGTCACTATTCAGATTTTCAGTTTGACCGAGAGATGCAGGAGACTGGGTAAAATTAGCCGCTACAAATTTATTTTTTAAAGGCTGAGCAGCAGAATAGGTATGGGTAAATGAATAATTTGTAGGGGAAGGGCTATTTGTCGTTTCTAATTTAGTTTCTAATTTAGTTTCTAATTTAGTTTCTAAATCTTTAGCGATCGCAGGACTAATCTCTTTCTCAACTGAACCCTGTTCCAAACCGCTAATTAATGAACATGGTGGCACGATCGCGCCCTTCCCAATTACTGCCCGAACAATGGAACTAGAAGCACCAATACAAGCACCCTCGCCGATTTTGCTAGTGCCATATACTAAAACCCCTGCCCCCAAATTTGCCCCAGCCGCAATTTCTAATAGTCCACCTTGGGCGTGCAGCACAGCTCCCATCCCGATACATACACCCGCGCCAATCGTAATCTTTCCGCCTTGATCCGCTTGAATTAACACTCCCGCCGCGATCGCCGCCGTTTCATCGATCACTACATCCCCAACAACATAGGAGCGAAAATCTCCGATCGGTTCTAAGGGTGGTAGGTAGTTCGATTGCATATTTTTATACTTTTTAGTCTCTAAACAGAGAACCTCGCAAAGCGAGGCTCTCTAAAAATCAATTACTTGTCAATTACTTGACGGGACGTTGAATGATGCCTTCAAATACGCGACGCTTTGCTTTAGGATCAATGCCTAGCAAACGCACATATTCATCACCATGCTCATCTAAACAAGCTTCCAAAGCCCGAATGACTTCAGACTCATTGGAGGCGGCGATCGGTGAACAGCTAAACCAAGAACTAGTACGGAAATGGCGCTCATCGGCATGTTCAGTACCGATACGGTAGCCCTGAGCCAAAAGTTGACGAATCCGCGACAACATATCGCCATTAATTCTGCCAGCACTACCACCACCATAGGAGCTATTGCTAGAATTGCTGACCTTAACCGCAGTGCGAGCCGCAGTTACGGGCTGACCACCGGGACGATGGATCAGCAGTTCGACTACGCGGCGCTTTGCCTTGATGTCAACACCAACTAGACGCACATATTCATCGCTATATTCGGCAATGTAATTTTCTAAAGCCGCGATCGCTGCCGATGGGTTGCTTGCCGTAATCGCAGGAAGGGTTTGCCAAGAAGTAGTACGGAAATGGCGCTCATCGGCATGTTCAACACTAATGCGATGACCTTGAGCCAAAAGTTGACCGACAGTAGCTGCAACATCACCACTCGCAGCACCATTACCGTTAGCGCGAGGAGCAGTGTAACTTGCCGTTGCACCATTAGACTGACCAATGCTTACAGCTTGGCTATCGGCGCGTTGAATGATGGTTTCGACTACGCGACGCTTAGCCTTAGGGTCAACACCGACCAAACGCACATACTCGCCTTCATGTTCAGCCAAAATGCCATTTAAGGCAGCAATTACAGTGGATTCATTGGATGCGGTGATCGCAGGGCCAGTTTGCCATGATGCGGAACGGAAGCGGCGGGCATCGGCGTATTCAGTACTAATCCGATAGCCCTGTGCCAAAAGTTGACGCACTTGACCAGCGATATCAGCATTGTTATTGCCGTTATTACTAGCAGCAGAACCGTTTGAGGTGGCTTTAGGTGCGCTGCCATTACTAGGAGCCACATTGCCGATCGCCGCCGCCTTATCGGTGGGGCGTTGAATAATTGTTTCGGAAACACGACGCTTTGCTTTAGGATCGACCGCAACTAAGCGGACATAATCACCTTCATTTTCCACTAAAGCAGCTTGCACAGCATTAATCACTGTTGTAGCTTCAGATGTATGTGGAACAGCATGAGATTGCCAAGATCCACTGCGGAAGCGACGCACATCTGCGTATTCAACCGCGACATGGTAGCCCTGACCTAAAAATTGTCGTATTTGCTGCGCTAAATCCCCAGCCATAGATCCATTCCTCTCTGCGTTTATATCGGTAAGGTTGTGATTAATTTGATTAGAAATTTGATTAGAGTTTGGCTTATTAATTTGTGTATTAAGCTGTTTATTAAAACCTGACGCAGAATTTCTGCTTGGTTGTGGCGATTTCTCTTGTTGCTGGCGAATCGGGGTAATGCAGGCAATATCAGCAGCACAGCGATAACCTTGTCGCAAGGACTCGTTGACACCGACAACATGGTTTGCAAAATTTTGATCTGATTCGCGCACATTCGGTAGCAGATCGGCTTGTTGCTGTGTTGTAATCACTGCACCAGAAGGAACATACTTGCCAGCAGGGATTTCTACATCTTGGACAAGAGCGTGTAAGGAAATAATGCAGCCGTCACCGACCCGCGCATTAAATATCGTGGAACGGAACCCAATAAAGCAATTGTTTCCAACATAGGCTGGCCCATGAATTAGAGCCATGTGCGTAATGGAAGTGCTATTGCCAATCCAGACGGAATAATCTTTGCCGTCATCGCCAACCACACGACCTTTTTCAAGCCCATGAATGACAACGCCATCTTGGACGTTCGTGCTGTTACCAATGTGAAAAGGATTGCCCTCATCCGCACGAATCGAAGTGCCGGGGGCAATCAGAACATTTGCGCCGATATATACGTCGCCAATCAGATTGGAAAAAGAGTGAACGTAGGCGGATGGATCGATTTTGGGTTCTGCCAAGTCCCTAGACCAAGGTGTAGGGGGAGCAGCAAAGCTACGAACTACCATAGTGACTATTGCATTCTCTCATTGTATTTTTTGCTGTAGAGAGTGCGATCGCTCAGACTAACTGTATCGATAATGGCGACAACGGCCGCATCAATCGGACGATTTTCACTGCCTTGTACCTGTCTTGCACCACTACCACGCGTGAATAAAACCCATTCATCTACGCCAGCACCAACAGTATCAGTGGCAACTTCATAGTCTGGGAGTAACTGCCCTTGGAGATCAACAAGTTGCAAGAGCAGAAACTTACTTCCCGACAGATTGGACTCTTTGTAGGTACTGACGACCGTACCGTAAACCCTAGCAATTTGCATATTGTTATAAGTACGTTTCCAGAATGAAATGGACGTGATGGAAATACAAGATCACGCTAGCCGAGCAGATACGTAGAGCAAATCCTAGTACGATCGCGCTAGTTAAAGCTCTACTATGGACGGTTGATAGGACGGATCGAGTTTACATTGTCACGAAACTGATCGACTTCTTCGGTGTAGCGAATTGGTAGAACGTATTCGAGGTTTTCGTGAGGACGCGCAATGATGTGGGTGGAAAGTACTTGTCCGCCGTTTACACGCTTTACGGACTCAGTACCTGCTGCTACTGAAGCTTGTACTTCGGATACGTCACCACGGACGATAACGGTCACACGACCACTACCGATCTTTTCGTAACCAACTAAGGTGACGCGAGCAGCTTTGACCATAGCATCGGCTGCTTCTACAACGGCAGGGAAACCAAGGGTTTCAATCATTCCAACTGCGATCGCCATAATTCATGTACTCCTGAAAAAATAAATAATGAAAATTCAGTCTTTTGATACTTTTTTGAAAAAATCTTTTTGAGACAATCACAAAATAAGCAAATTTAAAAAGCAAATTGTTCTACTTCTCGCGTGTAGCGAATTGGTAAAACATACTCTAGATTTTCGTGTGGTCGAGCAATGGTGTGAGTCGAAACAACTTCGCCCCCATTGACTCGATTTGCAGCTTCAACACCAGCAGCGATGGATGCTTTCACCTCAGAGATATCACCCCTGATAATGACAGTTACCCGTCCACTACCAATCTTCTCGTAACCCACAAGGGTAACACGAGCAGCTTTGACCATGGCATCCGCCGCTTCTACAATTGCGGGGAAGCCTCTAGTCTCGATCATTCCAATACCGATCGCCATAATTTAAGTCAGTGTCCTTAAGACTCTCTAAAAAAACTGAAGTTCTCGCGATTATATCTATCAAAAGATGTAGATGCACGAGCGCAACTATTGATCTTAGCTATGATCGGTTCGCTTAAAACATCAAATTTTAAATTTTTAATACAAAATAAAAATGAGATGACGTTTGGCGGACTTTTGTAACTGCCTTAATGCAGCTATTTTTTCGCAGCTAAATTTACAGATATTTTTTGACTTGACAAGAACAATTGCTTATCTATAAAGCCCATAAAATCTATAAAAATTTTATAAAGTATACAGACAAGTATTTATTACTATAGACATAGCCATGTTAAATCTGAATAATCACAGAAACTGAATAGTATAGAAATATTCAACTCTATCTTTATATATACGATAGCTATTGGCGGTACATTTGACAACATAAGCCGTCATGATAAATCTAAATAGTCTATATAAAGCTGGCTTATTGAGAACTTATTGAGCTATGTCGCTAGGCTTGTCTACGAAGTTACAGCACTTTGCGCTGTGGTGGAGTGTCAAGAGTCGATTACGGCGTAGAAGCGAGTTGGTTTAATCTGAGCATTTTTTGAGTAGATGCTTATGTGAACTACCAGACGCTGACCGTTTAGGCGGTACAGCGCTGGCTTCCTGATTCAACGGGGATAGCGTCCAACAAAACCGAAGTTTTACCAGATCGACTTACATCCCCTCCACAGGCAGAAGCGCTAG
>Ga0316612_1000007_pt1 | contig 102662 bp, 106 predicted proteins | sample MIS2016226_MG_FD_207676 | JGI IMG/M metagenome (GOLD analysis project Ga0316612, IMG submission 207676) | Microbial mat bacterial communities from Middle Island sinkhole, Lake Huron, Michigan, United States - MIS.2016.226 | ecosystem: Environmental > Aquatic > Freshwater > Lake > Sediment... | reverse complement strand
CGAAAACAGATTTAGTCGAAAAATACTTATTTTTGCCCATCGTTATTTGAATTTTGCAACTCGAAATTACGATTTTTTTAAGAAGCCATTAATTTGGCTTCTTTTTTATCGGACAACAATGATTATAAAATAATGAAATCAACAATATTACAAAGACAGCAAATAAAATATAACCGTTATTCTTCATAATTCTAATCGTGATTTTCAATCTGTTTGTAAGCATCAATCACTTTTTTAACCAAGCGATGGCGAACAATATCTTTGTCGTCCAGATAAATGATTCCAATTCCTTCAACATCTTTCAAAACCAAAATCGCTTCTTTCAAACCCGATATGGTTCGTCTTGGCAAATCGACTTGACCGGGATCGCCAGTAATCATAAACTTGGCGTTTTTTCCCATACGCGTCAGGAACATTTTCATTTGCGAATGGGTGGTGTTTTGGGCTTCATCGAGAATGACAAAAGCATTGTCTAAGGTTCTTCCTCGCATAAATGCCAAGGGGGCAATTTGGATAATTCCTTTTGCAATATGATCTTCTAGTTTTTCGTTGGGCAACATATCGCGCAAAGCATCATACAAAGGTTGCATATACGGATCTAGTTTTTCCTTCATATCACCCGGCAAAAACCCAAGATTTTCACCAGCTTCAACTGCTGGACGAGTCAAAATAATTCGTTTGACTTGCTTTTCTTTCAAGGCTTTTACTGCCATAGCAACACCTGTATAGGTTTTCCCAGTTCCGGCAGGACCAACAGCAAAAACCATATCGTTTTTATTCATTGTATCCACCAACAACTGCTGATTGGGCGTCATCGCTTTGATGATTTTTCCGCCCACACCGTGAACCAAAATTTTGTCGTGACCAAAACCTTTAGCATCTTCCTGAATGGTACTTTGCAACACGCGGTCGATTACATTATCGTCGATGTTGTTGTAACGGGTAAAATGAAGCATCAAGCGGTTGAAGCGGTTTTCGAAATCATCCAAGACTTCTTTTTCGCCAAAAGCCTTCAGGGTCGTTCCTCTGGCAACAATTTTCAGTTTGGGATAATACTTTTTAATCATTTCAAGATGAGAGTCTTGAGCGCCCCAAAAATCTTTTGGAGCGATGTCTATGAGCTCGATGATTCTTTCGTTCAAATGGTATAGTTTAAATTATTAATTAATCGCTGATAATTATTAGCTTTGCATTTCTCAAATTTAATGAGTTTTAGCTTGCATTCGATTTTTATTTATAAACAATTTTATGTCAATAATTACCCTTACCACCGATTACGGCTTGAAAGACCACTTTGTTGGCGCTTTGAAAGGGAAAATTATCTCTGAGTATTCCGAGGCTACCATTATTGATATTTCGCATCATATTGATGCATTCAACACTGTAGAAGCGAGTTACATCATTGGAGCGGCTTATTCGAGTTTTCCAAAAGGTACCGTGCATCTCATTGGTGTGGATATGGAATTCAACAAAGAGAACCAACATATCGTGATGCAATGGAATGATCATTATTTTATTGCCGCCGATAATGGTATTTTGAGTATGCTGACGCAAAAAATTGTGCCCCAAAAAATAGTGACTATCAACATTCACGATCGTTTGCCAAGTGACGCCACCGATTTGGATGTTTTCGTAAAAGTCGCTTGTCATATTGCCAAAGGCGGTTTGCTGAACGTGATTGGCAAAGAAATAAAAACCATCAAACAAGTAACAGAATTACAAGCTGTTACTGCCAATGATGGAAGTTCTATAAAAGGCTATGTGATTTATATTGACCATTTTGGGAATGCGGTAACGAATATTTCCAAGAAACAATTTCTGGAAGTCGCCAAAGGAAGACCATATGAAGTCGTAATGCGCACCAAAAACATTAAAACCATTTTGCCCAATTATTCTGCGATTGCAAGCTCCGATAAATATCCTCTCAAGAATTATGAAGGCGAAAAACTAGCGATTTTCAACGAGGCTGGTTATTTGGAAATAGCTATTTTCAAAAGTAATCCTTCAAAATTTGGCTCAGCCAATAGCTTGTTGGGATTGAATTATAGGGATGTAATAAACATAGTATTCAGTTAAAGATTTTAGATTGAAGATTAACGATTTTTGATTTCAGATAAAAAGCAACTTAAAATGAAAACAATTATAAAAATAAGTTTTAATAATTTAAAACGAGAGTATCTTGAAGTGCAAAAATTTCTTCAAAAAGAATCTGGAGAAAAAAATATTAATAACAAATCAAAAGTAGCAAATGATTTAAGTCTTTGGGGAGATGACAATGTGGATATGTTAGAAAAATTTATTACAAAATATGAGGTAGATTTTTCTAATTTTAATTATGAGAAGCACTTTGAAAGCGAAGGAGAGTTATTTGACTCTATTGGAGTTTTGTTAGGAATATTATTCCTACCTCTATATGTTTTTAAATTTTTGTTACATTTATTTTTTAAACCCTTTTCAAAAACATATTCAGACAAAATAAATGATTTCAATTTCTTTTTAAATGAAACCAAATCAGATAGAATTGATTTAACTATGGGAGATTTAATTACATCGAAAATTCAAGGAAAGTTCAATTTAAGAGAAAATGTCAAATTTGTTTTTGACTAAATACTAAATCTGAAACCAAAAATCGTTTATCTTCAATCACAAATCAAATGTTCTTACGAATAGTAAAAAATGTTGCAGTTGAATTATAGGGATGTTATAATTATTAAATTTGTTTAAGATTGTTTAAAGTTGTTTCGTAAGAACAATTTTAAACCTTTAAACTCTTAAACCTTTAAACCAAAAAAATGTTCATACGAATAGTAAAAATGTCCTTTCACGAAGAAAACATTCCGGCTTTTCTGGAAAACTTCGAAATCATAAAAGATAAAATACGAAACGCGCCGGGAAACCGTTTATTGGAACTGTATCAAGACAAAACCAATAAATGTATTTTCTTTACTTACAGTTATTGGGAAACCGAAGAAGATTTGGAAAATTACAGAAAATCGGAGCTTTTTAACGAGGTTTGGGCATTTACAAAAAAGCTATTTAATGATAAACCCGAAGCCTGGAGCGTAGATAAAGTGGTTAGTTTAGTTTAAAGTGGTTTAAAATATTTTAATGTTGTTTAAAATATTTTAATGTTGTTTTGTAAGAAGAACAATTTTAAACCTTTAAACTCTTAAACCTTTAAACTCTTAAACTCTTAAACTTTTAAACAAAAAACAAAAATGAAATCAATAGTAGTAAGAGAAATAAAATCCTTTTTTGGCTCGCCAATTGGTTATTTGGTGATTGCCGTTTTCCTGATTGGGAATGGATTATTCCTTTGGGTTTTCGAAGGAGAATACAATATTTTGAACAGCGGTTTTGCCGATTTGAGTCCGTTTTTTGGTTTGGCACCTTGGATTCTCATTTTCCTGATTCCTGCTGTGACGATGCGCAGTTTTTCGGATGAGAAAAAGCAGGGAACATTGGAATTGTTGTTGACAAAACCATTGAGTATTTGGCAAATCGTGAACGGAAAATTTCTAGGTTCGATGTTGTTGATTGTTATGGCGATTGTTCCCACATTTATTTATGTTTGGGTCATTTCTGGTTTAGGTTCGCCCGAAGGCAATATTGATATGGGCAGCACAATGGGTTCTTATTTTGGACTATTGTTTCTTATTGCGGCCTATTCCGCTATCGGAATCTTCACTTCTACTCTATCCGAAAATCAAATTGTGGCATTTATTGTGGCGGTGTTTTTGTGTTTTTTCTTTTATTTTGGTTTCGAAAGTGTGGCAACGATTGTTCCTAGTTTTCAAGGTTTAATTTCCAGCATAGGAATGCAAGATCATTTCAAAAGTATGAGTCGTGGTGTAATCGACACTCGCGATGTTGTTTATTTTGTGAGCATCACGGTCTTGTTTCTTTCGATTACCGTTTATAATTTAAAATCCATTAAATCGTAATGACCACTTCCAAGAAAAAAAACATCCAATCGTTAGGGATTCTTATTGCCTTTTTACTGGTTTTAAATGTAATTAGCAATTATTTTTTCCACCGTTTTGATTTGACTAAAGACAAAAGATACACGCTTTCAACTACTTCATTGAACATCATCAAGCAAGTGCAAAATCCGTTGTCGGTAAAAATTTATTTGCAAGGCGATTTACCCGCTGCATTCAAGCGTTTGCAAAGCGAAACCAAAGATTTATTCGAAGAATTTCAGGCGTATAATAAGAATATTGTTTTCGAATTTGTAAATCCTTTGGAAAACGAAGACGAAAGTATGGACAACATCAAGGAGTTGTATTTAAAAGGGCTTACGCCAATAAACATAACCTTGGACGACAAAGGAAAACAATCACAGGCGATGGTTTTTCCTTGGGCGATTGCGGTTTACAATAATAAGGAAGTCAATATTCCCTTGTTGAAAAATATTATGGGTGCTTCGACCACCGAAAAAGTGGTGGGTTCAGTACAACATTTGGAATATTCCATTGCCGATGCCATCAACAAAATCACCAAAGATAAACAGAAAAAAGTAGCGATAATCAAAGGAAACGGCGAATTGCAAGAGGTTCAAATTGCCAAATTTCTGATGCAGGTTCGGGAAAGTTATCACATTGGACCATTTACCTTGGATTCGGTGGCGAAAAACCCAACAGGAAGTTTGAACGCTTTGCAAAAATATGACTTGGCGATTATTGCCAAACCTACTGAAACATTTACAGATTCAGAGAAACAAGTCTTGGATCAATTCATCGTTAATGGTGGAAAAACAATCTGGCTTATCGATCAAGTGAATATGGAAATGGAAAGTTTATACAATGATTATGGTTCAACTTTAGCCTTTCCGAGAGATTTGAATTTGAACGATATGTTCTTTAAATACGGCTTTAGAATTAACCCTGATTTGGTTAAAGATGAACAAGGAAGCCCCATAAAATTGGCTACTGGCGAACAAGGAAGTGCCACGCAATATCAGGAATTCAATTGGAAATTTGCACCACAGGTTTATCCCATTAGCCAACATTCCATTGTGAAAAATTTGGGTGGCATTAAATTCGATTTTGCCAATGGAATCGATACGTTGAAGAATGGAATTAAGAAAACAGTTTTGTTACAATCTTCAAAATATTCAAAGAGAATTGGTTCACCTATTGAAATTAATTTGAATATTGTCGAAGAAGAAACTTCTCCCAATCATTATTTGAATACTGGAAATATTCCGCTTTCGGTTTTGTTGGAAGGTTCATTTCATTCGATGTTCGAAAATAGGGTTTTGCCTTTTGACCAGAAAACATTTCAACCCATTGGCAAATTCAATAAAATGATTGTAATTTCGGACGGCGATTTGATTCGAAACCAATTGGATAAAAACTTTCAACCTGTAGAATTGGGTTACGACCAACGCTCTGGAAATTTGTATGACAATAAGGATTTTTTGATGAATTGTGTCAATTATTTATTGGATGACAACGGACTTATTAACATTCGAAGCAAAGACCTCGATTTGCCTTTATTGGATAAAGAAAAAGTTTACGAAAGTTATACCACAACACAAATCCTAACTATCGGGTTTCCACTGCTAATTTTAGGGCTTTTTGGAGTGGTTTTTACCTTTCTTAGAAAGAAAAAATACGCTAACTAATGTTAATAAAAAAGTTTCATTCTTAGGATAGTTTACGATATATTTGTAAACATTATAAAATTGCAATAAACAAACAAATATAATCTTCTTATGAAATTTATAGTATCGAGTTCGTACTTATTAAAACAATTACAAGTTTTAGGAAATGTTATCAACAGTAGTAATACGCTACCCATTTTAGACAACTTCCTTTTTGAATTAAATCATCAAACTTTAACAGTTTCAGCTTCGGATTTAGAAACTACAATGTCCGCAACTTTAGACATTGATTCTACCAGCAAAGGAAGCGTTGCTGTTCCTGCCAAATTACTTTTGGAAATCCTTAAAACCTTTCCAGAACAACCCTTGACTTTTACCGTTGAAGAGAATAACACCATAGAAATTAGTTCTAATTCTGGTAAATATGCTTTGGCTTATGCCCCAGGAGAAGAGTTTCCAAAATCGGTAAACTTAGACGAACCTTCGGTAACTTTAGTTCCTGCTGATGTTCTGGCAACTGCCATTAGCAAAACGATTTTTGCCGCTGGAAACGATGATTTACGTCCAGTTATGTCGGGCGTTTTCTTCCAATTTTCTCCAGATGGTTTAATCTTTGTGGCGACAGATGCGCACAAATTGGTAAAATATGCCCGTACTGATGTAACGGCTTCGCAAGTGGCTGATTTCATTATGCCAAAGAAACCTTTGAATATTTTGAAAAATATTTTGGTTGTTTCGGATGCTGAAGTGAAGATAGAATACAACGATTCGAATGCTACTTTTTCTTTCGATAATTACATTTTAATGTGTCGTTTGATTGACGGAAAATATCCAAACTACGAAGCGGTTATTCCAAAAGAAAACCCAAACAAATTGATGATTGACAGAACACAATTCTTGAATTCTGTTCGTCGTGTTGCGATTTTCTCTAACAAAACAACACACCAAATTCGTTTGAAAATTGCCGGTGCCGAACTGAATATTTCTGCTGAAGATATTGATTATTCTAACAAAGCCGAAGAGCGTTTGACTTGTGATTATCAGGGAGATGATATGCAAATTGGCTATAACTCCCGTTTCTTGACAGAAATGTTGACCAACTTACAATCGGATATGATTATGCTTGAAATGTCGTTGCCAAACAGAGCCGGAATTCTTACACCTGCTGATGGTTTAGAAGAAGGTGAAACCGTGACAATGCTGGTTATGCCTGTAATGTTGAATAACTAATTTTTGATTGCAGATTGTAGATTGGCATGTAGATTTTAGATTTTAGATTGCTGATTGCAGAAAACCTTTAAACTCTTAAACTTTTTAAACTCCTAATCCCTAACTCATAACCCCTAACTTCTAACTGCAAACTTAAAAATGCTATTTACCGCTTTCATCTTCGGTTTAATCAGTAGTTTTCACTGCATCGGAATGTGTGGTCCCATTGCTATGATGTTACCTGTTGATAGAGAAAATCAAGCGAATAAAGTCACTCAAATACTTACCTATCACATAGGTCGTTTGACTGCTTATGCCTCTATCGGTTTAATTTTCGGATTACTGGGAAGGGGTTTGTATTTGGCTGGATTTCAACAAAAAATGTCAATTTTTATTGGTGTGGCAATGATTGTGGTCATATTGATTCCTGAGAAAGTTTTTGCAAAATATAATTTTTCAAAACCCGTTTTCAAATTAATTTCTAAGATCAAGACCACTTTAGGAAGTCAATTCAAGAACAAGAGTTATAAATCGTTGTTTACCATTGGCTTATTGAATGGTTTTCTGCCGTGCGGAATGGTTTACGTAGCGCTTTTTGGAGCCATCGCTATGCAAAACGAATTTTACGGCATTTTATATATGATTTTGTTCGGACTAGGAACTGTTCCTGTGATGAGCAGCGTGATTTATATCAATTCATTTCTAACAATTCCTGTTCGAAATAAAATTCAAAAAATCATCCCTTTTGTTGCGGTTATTATCGGAATATTGTTTATCTTTAGAGGGTTAGGACTTGGCATTCCATACATATCTCCATCCGATATGAGTTTGTTTGTTCAATCAAGTCCGAATTGTCATTAATTATTAATTAATTCTAATATAACATGGAAAACCAAGATTTGCTACACGTATCTCCTGATGTTCAGGAAAAAATTGAGAAATTAATAACTGAAAATGATCATTTTGCAGCATTATTCGAAGAATATCTTAAAGTAAAGCACGAGGTATCTTTAATTAAGACAGATGAAGTTGTAACAACCGATGAACATTTGAAAGAATTAAAAGTAAAAATTCTTCATTTAAAGGATGAGATATATTCTATACTAAGAAGATAAAAGAAAAAAAGAATCATCCCGAAGAGCAAAGGTTATTATAAATCTTCATTCATTTTAACTTATGCTCTTTTCTTATAAATAAACGCTTGTAACAGAATTATAATTTTCTGTTATGAGCGTTTATTTTATTTTACAAGTCATACACTTTTCTAACTGACTTTCAATATTTGCTTTGAAAAGCTTGAATTCAATTTTTGATTATTTCATTTAACTAAAAAATTTCCTAAATCTTAAAAAAAATTGTACCCTATATTTTGAATCCAAATAAATATCTTTGTGACTCATTAAATATTTGTTATGGACATCAACGAAGAAATTCACAAAGCATTTGAAATAATTAAAGAAGGTGGAATTATCCTCTACCCAACAGATACTGTTTGGGGAATTGGCTGCGATGCCACCAATGCTGATGCTGTTGCCAAAATCTATAAACTAAAACAACGGGCCGAAACACAATCGATGATTTGCTTAATGAATGGCGAAAAAATGATATATAATGTTTTCAAAGACATTCCAGAAGTAGCTTGGCAAATAATGGATTTATCTGAAAAACCCACGACTCTAATTTTGGATAAACCCAGAAACGTAGCCCTCAATTTAATTGCCTCCGATAATACTTTAGGAATCCGAATCGTCAAAGAGCCTTTCTGTTTCAAATTAATGGAAAAAATGAAAAAACCATTGGTTTCCACATCGGCAAATATCTCGGGACAGCCCACTCCTATTGCCTTCGCAGCTATTAGTCCAGAAATAATAAAAGGTGTGGATTATGTTGTAAATTTGCACCAAGATAAAATTGCTGGAAAACCATCTACAATCATAAAATTGACGAATGATTCGCAGGTAAAAGTAATTAGAAAATAGTTTTTTTGTAACTTTGAAAAAAAATGAATTTATGTTAAATCTACCCTCAATATTTCAGAATAAAGCATTCGCTGTTGAACAACTTTGCTTAGAAAATAAGGTGGAAAAATTATACCTTTTTGGGTCGGCTTTAACTGCTGATTTCTCTAAAAAAAGTGACGTTGATTTAATTATAGAAATTGAAGAAAAAAACCCAATCCTAAAAGGAGAAATTTTAATGAAAACTTGGTCCGAATTAGAAAGTATTTTCCAAAGAAAAGTTGATTTATTGACTTCTATAAATGTAAAAAATCCTATTCTGAAAAAATCTATCGAAGCAAATATTCAATTAATTTATGACAGAAAAAACTAAAAAATATTTGGTTGACATAATAATTTCAATTGAATTGATTGATGATTTTTTGGGCAATACTATTACATTTTCTGATTATGAACGGGATTTCAAAACCAAAAGTGCTGTTGAAAGACAGTTAATAATTATTGGTGAAATAACCAATAAAATTAAAAATATAGAAGTCATAGAACTTTCTCACTCCAAAGAAATTATAAATTTCAGAAATCGTTTAGTTCATGCTTATGACTCAATTGACGATTCTATCGTTTGGGCAATAAAAATCAATCACTTACCACAATTAAAAATTGAAGTTGAAGCCCTTTTAAAATGAATTATAAAACTTCTTTAAATAACAACATTTTTCAAATCATTTCTCAAGCTTCTAAAGAACTTCAGATCGAAAGTTATGTGATTGGAGGTTTTGTGAGGGATTTTCTCCTTGAGAGAGATTTCAAGAAAGACATTGATATTGTTGCCGTAGGCAGTGGCATTGAATTGGCGCAAAAAGTATCGGAACTGCTTCCGGAAAAACCAAAAGTCCAAGTTTTTAAAACTTATGGAACGGCAATGTTGCGATTTGAAGATACCGAAATTGAATTTGTAGGTGCTCGAAAAGAATCCTATCATTTCGAAAGCCGAAATCCTGTTGTAGAAAACGGAACATTGGAAGACGATCAAAACCGTCGTGATTTTACCATCAATGCCTTGGCTTTGTCATTAAACAAAATCAATTTTGGTGAATTATCAGACCCTTTCAACGGATTGGAGGATATGAAAAATAAAATTATCAAAACTCCCCTAGATCCCGATATTACTTTTTCTGACGATCCTTTGCGAATGTTGAGAGGAATTCGATTTGCCAACCAATTGGGTTTCAAAATCGAAGAAAAATCATTGAATTCCATAACCAAAAATGCAGGACGAATCAACATAATTTCGGGCGAAAGAATTGTCGATGAATTGAACAAAATCCTTGCCACCGACAAACCTTCGGTTGGCTTTTTGTTACTCTACAAAACCGGTCTTTTAGATATCATTCTTCCCGAATTAACTGCTTTGAACAATGTAGAGGAAATAGATGGACAAACCCATAAAAACAATTTTTACCATACGCTGGAAGTGGTAGATAATATTTGTCCAAATACTGACGATGTTTGGTTGCGTTGGGCTGCTTTATTGCACGATATTGGCAAAGCACCAACCAAACGATTCAATAAAAAACAAGGTTGGACTTTTCACGGGCACGAATTTCTGGGCGGAAAAATGGCAAAAAAAATCTTTGAAAGATTGCGAATGCCATTAAATCACAAAATGAAATTTGTACAAAAAATGGTAATGATGAGTTCGCGTCCCATTGTTCTGTCAGAAGATATAGTAACTGATTCCGCTGTTCGCCGACTGGTTTTTGATGCTGGCGAAGATGTAGAAAGCTTGATGACGTTATGCGAGGCCGATATTACGACCAAAAATCCCAATAAATTCAAGAAATACCATCAAAATTTTGAAATCGTTCGCAAAAAAATTGTGGAAGTGGAAGAGCGAGATCATATTCGGAATTTTCAACCACCCATTTCGGGCGAAGAAATTATGGCTATTTTCAACTTGCAACCTTCTCGAGAAATTGGCATTTTGAAAGAAGCCGTGAAAGAAGCCATTTTGGAAGGTGAAATCCCAAATGAATATCAAGCAGCTTATGATTTTGTTTTGAAAAGAGGAGAGCAATTAGGACTGAAAATTGGAAAATAATTTACCACAACAATCTCAAACCTTCCATTCGATAAGGATTCATATTGACATCATTTGAAATGAATATGAAATTATTTTTTATGGCTTGCCAAATCAAAATTCTATCAAAAGGATCTTTGTGGTACACCGTTTTTATTTGATGATAAGTAGTAACCTCATTGACTGATATAGGTAAGATTTTGATGTTGTATTTTAAACAAGCTTCAGGTAAATCATTTGGGAATAATGTTTTTAAATCTAATTTTCCAAGTCCAAATTTAATCGAAATTTCCCAAAAACTAGCCAAACTTACATACACATTGGATTCATTTTGAACAATATAAGAAACTTCCTCTGAAAGTTTATTGGGTTCAAAAAGATACCACAACAAAACGTGTGTGTCTATTAAATAACTTTTCATAATGGCAAATCATTTATTGGAAAATCATCTTCAGTGGTTTCTAAAAAATCATCAGCCATAAAATAGCCCAAATGCTGTAAAGGTCCTAATGGACGTTTTTTACTTGTAATTTCAGGTTTGAAATAGCCAATAATTTCTTTTTTCTTGCCATAAGTAACGGCAATTTCCTCTCCCCTTTTAACTTGCTCAATTACATCAGAAAAATGAGTTTTGAATTCGCCAACAGTCATTGTTTTCATAAGTAGATATTTATTGTTTTTTATTGGTCTTATGTAATTGCTTCGCATGTTCGAGCAAAGCTCTCGGGTCGCATATCTTCATTGGTGTTTGCTACCAATTTTAGATGATGCTCATTTCATCATCAAAGAGTTTAATTTGATAACAAAGATAAAATTTATTTGACAACTTGACAAGAAAACAACAAATCATCAACAAATGTCATTTCCGAAATCCAGTATGAAAATTATTTACTATTTTTATAAAAATTTTGATTATGAATATAGCCGAATTAAAATTAGAAATAATAGCCAAAATTATCGCCACTGACGATGTTAATCTTTTGAATAAAATTCAAGAAATCATCAACGATTATGAAACTAATTCTTTAGTCAATGAACCAACGACAACTTATAAAAAAATTAGAATTTTTTCATCAGAAGAACAACAAAAAATAAACCTTGCTATCCAGCAATATGAAAATGGAGAATGTATCTCAGATGAGGAGGCCCAAAAAGAAATTCAAGAATGGTTAGAAGATTAATTTGGTCTGTAGAAGCACGAAATTCAAGAAAAAATATATTTGACTATTGGAATAATCGAAACAAATCAAAGTTTTACAGTCGAAAGCTAAACTTACTTTTTAATACCAATTTAAAAATTGTAGTGCAACTTCCAGAGTTTGGCAAACCTACTTTTAGAGAAGATTCAAAATTTATAATTGTAAGTCATTTTGAAATTATTTACAAAATAACTCCAAATGAAATAATAGTTTTAGACATCTGGGACACTCGTCAAAACCCTCAAGACTTTCCAATAAAATAAAATGAAAAATAATAAAACCTAAGTATTTCAATACAAATGGGTTAATTATGAGTTAGTTTTGAAGCGTGGAGAAAATTTGGATTAACCAAAGTTTAAGTATTGTTTACGCTTCCTTATATTTAAAAATTCTTAATTTTATAAAAATTTTGATTATGAACATAGCTGAATTAAAATTAGAAATAATAGCCAAAATTATCGCCACTGACGATGTTGATCTTTTGAATAAAATTCAAGAAATCATCAACGATTATGAAACTAATTCTTTAGTCAATGAACCAACTTTAATATATGAAAGAGTACACGTTTTTAATGACTGGCAACAAAAAAAAATAGATATTGCTTTAAAACAAGTTGAAAATGGAGAATATTTAACAGAAGAAGAAGCTGAAAAAGAAATGCAAATATGGTTCAAAGAAGAAGAAGAAAGATTGAATGGACAGTAAATGCGATTCAAACCAAAAAAAGTATTTTTTATTATTGGAATAATCGAAATAAATCAACCGTTTATAGTCAGAAATTGAATCAACTTTTTACTGCAACATTGAAAAGGGTAGAAAATAATCCAGAAGCATCTATTGCTACCAAGACAGAAAACGTTCGAGCAATTCTAGTTAGAGATTATTATTTAATTTTCGAAATTACTGAATTTAAAATAATAGTCCTAGACATTTGAGACACTCGTCAAAACCCTCAAGACTTTCCAATAAAATAAAATGAAACGCCCACGACAATAGTTATTGAAACACAGGGATATGATTATAGGCGTTCCATCTTCCATTAAAAAACTAATATTATAAACAGATGAAAAATAAAAACAAAACCGTAATTATCTGGCTGCTTTCAGGTTGCTTATTATTATTTATAATGGTCGTGGTTGGTGGCATAACCCGATTGACCAATTCAGGATTATCAATGACCGACTGGCATTTGGTAACCGATACATTCCCACCTCTTTCCGAAGAAAAATGGGTTCAAGCATTTGAAGAATACAAGAAATTCCCAGAATACCAAAAGATAAATATCCACAACGATTTTACTTTATCAGATTATAAATTCATCTATTTCTGGGAATGGTTTCACCGATTTATTGGGCGAATTATTGGTTTGGTATTCATCATTCCGTTTATCTATTTCCTATTTAGAAAACGGCTATCAAGCGAAACTATAAAAAAATGTTTCATTCTTCTAGGAATGGGCGCTTTTCAAGGATTTTTAGGTTGGTTTATGGTAAAAAGCGGTTTAATTGACAATCCCGATGTGAGCCATTTTAGACTTGCTTTGCATTTGACTTTTGCCTTCATTACTTTTGCTTATACGCTTTGGGTCGCTTTGGATTTGATTTACCCCAATCGAAATGAAGCTATAATTTTACTACGAAAAATTGCAGGTTTTGGATTAATTTTTCTGCTATTGCAAATCATTTACGGTGGTTTCGTTGCAGGTTTGAATGCGGGATTAATTCATAACCATTGGCCTTTGATGAGCGACGGACAGTTCCTTCACGAAAGCGTAATTCTAGAAAAAGATAGTTGGTTTCTAAGGCTTACCGAAGGCAAAAGTGGCGTTCAGTTTGTGCATCGAACTTTGGCTTATGTGGTGGTTGGATTGATATTGTTGTTGGCTTTCAAAAGTCATCAATTTGATTTAACCAAACAGCAAAAAACAGGAATAAATGCCTTGGTAATTATTGTGTTTTTACAATTCGGATTGGGTGTATTTACTTTGCTTTACAGCGTTCCGCTATGGTTGGGATTGACGCATCAAGTTGTGGCTTTCTTTTTGCTTACCGCAATGACCTATACTTTACATCGACTTTCTAAATAAAATATTAAATTACCCACGGTTGAAACCGTTGGCTATTGAAAAAAAACATTTCAAATATAAATGTCTAAACTCGCTGCCGAAGATAAATTTCTAGACCTTTCAGATTACGGAAGACCCATTGGAAAACTGTTTGCAAATGTTTTAAAAAACACCCGATTTACACCCATTCACGTAACGCTTCTTTTTGGCATTTCTGGTTTGATTGCTATTTATTGTATTTTACAAAATCAATATGTTTTGGCGAGCTTTTTCATCATTTTGAAATCAATAATCGATGCTGCCGATGGCGAATTGGCTCGGATAAAAAACACTCCTTCTTATGTTGGAAGATACCTTGATAGTGTGTTTGATATTGTATTGAACTTTCTGTTTTTTATGACAATTTGTTATGTGTCGAAAACCTCATTTTGGATGGCATTTTTAGCTTTTTTTTGTGTCCAATTGCAAGGCACTTTATACAATTATTACTATGTGATTTTAAGAAATAAATCAGTTGGCGGAGACAAAACCAGTAAAATTTTTGAAGACAAATCACCTCGCGCTTTGCCTGGAGAAAGCCAAAAATCAGTGGATATTATGTTTGGAATTTACACCCTGGTTTATGGCGTTTTTGATAAAATCATTCACGCTTTAGACAGTGATGCCTTCAAGGTACAAACATTTCCAAACTGGTTTATGACTTTCGTTTCCATTTACGGATTGGGTTTTCAATTGCTCATTATTGCCTTTATGTTGCCCTTGAATTTGCCAGAATACATCATTCCATTTTTCATCATTTACACTTTGTTTATTTTTATCTTGATTGGTATTAGGAAGACCTTTTTAAAGGCTTAAAACTACAATAGATTAAATCTATGTAAAAACACTAAACTACTATATACCAATATTTTTAAACTGGCTTATATCATTTATTAATTCAAATAAAATCACAATTGGTATAAGTTCAAATTAGTTAAAATCCAACCAACACTTTTTTGACATTTACCCTAATTATATAACTATTTTTCGTAATTGTGTAACAGTAAATCTTCTCTTTTTTTTGAATTTTGTGTCAGATTAAATAGTAATTAAAAATTAAAAAATTATGCCGAATTCAAAAGAGATTAATGGAAAATGGGATGAGTTAAAAGGAAAACTCAAACAAAAGTATGCTGAATTAACTGATGATGATTTGATGTTTGAAGAAGGAAAAGAAGATGAAACTTGGGGTAAAATTCAACAGAAAGTTGGAAAGACTGAAAAAGAAATTAAATCATTATTCGATTAATTTCTGTTTTTAAAAACCATTAAACTGTTTCAAAAAATTGGTATTTAATTTTTCTTTTTAAAGAATTTTTGAACCCATTTTGAAACAGTTTTTTTTTGATTTTTTTTACCCAATCCAAGCTTTGAAATCGGATACTTTTTCACGACTTACAATTACTTCTTCTTCTTTATAAGAAGGCAAAATGACCTTTAATCTTGAGTTAGAATAGACCACAATTTCTTTGATGGATTTTAATGGAATAATGAATTTTCTACTTACTCTATAAAATTGTTTGGCATCCAATTCTTGTTCCAAAATTTCCAAAGTTGATTCAATTAAATAATTTCTGTTGTCGAAAGTGTGTATATAAGTCCCTTTATTTTCACTAAAAAAACATTCAATTTCATCGGTGGAAATCACTTTGAGATGTTGCCCAATTTTGACCGTAAACCGAGTTTTGAAATTCTTATCGAATGGGTTCTGAAACATTTTTTTGATTTGTTCAAAATCCAATTGTAGGGAATTAGGTTCTTTTGGCAAACGGGCTTTGAATTTAGAAATTGCCGCTTCCAAATCATCCTCGTCAATGGGTTTCAAAAGATAATCAATGGAATTTAATTTGAATGCTTTGAGCGCATATTCATCATAAGCGGTCGTGAAAATCACAGCGCTTTTTATCTCAGACTGAGCTTTGACAAAGTGTTCAAAAATCTCAAAAGACAATCCATCCGACAATTGAATGTCGAGAAATATCAAATCAGGATGTTCATTCTTAGAAAACCATTCGATAGATTCTTCAACGGAATGAAGCATTACTCCTACTTCGATATTGAGTTTTTCGAGTTTGCGTTGCAACAATCTTGCAGCAGGTTTTTCGTCTTCGATGATTATTGTAGTCATTGGGAAGTTAGAAGTTAGAGGTTAGAAGAGGGAAGTTTAAAGGTTTAAAGGTTTAAAGGTTTAAAAGTTTAAGTGTTTAAAGATTTAGGTGTTTTGAAGTTAGTAATTTGATCCCGAAGATTCGGGACTGCGTTCCGAAAAAAAAATCTAAAGTCTTAATAGTTAATACTCAAATCTTGATACTCAAATCTTTGCTCACTCCCATTTTTCTCTTTTTTCTTTTTCCATAAACTCCTTGATTTTTCTTTCTTCCCAGTTTTGTCCAAAAAATATATTTCTGCCGAAAACTGATAATCCGTGAGCCAATAAGCCAATTCCCCAAAATAATGCTGTGGAGAAGGTTTGCCAACTCCAAAAATCATACTCTTTATTGGAATTTCCAAAGTAATTTCCATACACTATAAATATATTTACCAAAACATAAACCATAGCGTGAACATAAAATCCTTTGATTCTTTTCACTCTTTTATACGCAAAATTATAGCGTTCGTCTGGATTGAAATTTTCTGATTGGTATTCTTCAAAAATTCTTCTTGATCGTCTCATTTTCTTTTGATTTAATAATTATTCCCAAGTCTCTTTGTTTGATTTTTCCTTTTCCATAAACTCTTTAATCTTTTTATCTTCCCAGTCTTTGCTAAAAAAAGGCAAATAATTAAACACTTTTAAACCGTGAAAAACTACTCCAATTCCCCACCACAAAAGCGGCCAATAAAACCATAAATGTTTTGGCGAAGTCACTAAATTGAGAACCAAAAGTCCAATGTTTACCACAATAAAAGCAGTTAAATTGCCATAAAACCCTTTGATTTCTTCCACTCTTTTTCTTGCTTTGAAATAGCGCTCTTCTTCTTGATAATTATTTTCCATAGTTTCTAATATTATTTCCAAGTTTGTTTATTATCCTCTTTTCTCAAAATCTCTTGAATTTTCCGCTCTTCCCAATTGGAACTGTATCCAAAAACTTTCAAAGCGTGCATTGTTAATCCAAATCCCCAACCCGCTGCCGAGAACCAAAACCATTGAAATTCTGGCATATAAGTCAAATTTATAAAAATTAAAACTGGAATCACACAACAATAGGAAATTAAGTTTCCGTAAAATCCTTTGAGTTCTTCTACTCTTTTTTTGGCTCTGAAATATGCCGTGTTATCGTTATAAGTAGCTGTTTCCATAATTGAAATTTGTTTGGTTAATATTGGTATTTTTACTGTAAATGTTTGTCCGTTTTGTTCAATCAAAACTTTTCGGTTGGTAATTATTCCGTAACGATTGATGATGTTTTGTAGGCCAACGCCTTGTCTTTCCTGCAAGACTTCTTTTTTTTGATAATCATTTTGGATGGCTAAATAATCTCCCTCAATAAAAATTCTGATATGCAAAGGTTTTTGTTCAGAAACTACATTGTGTTTTACCGTATTTTCCAACAAAAGTTGTAGCGAAAGTGGCACTACTTTTGCCTCCGGATTAAGATTTGTTACTGGCAATTCATAAAACAAACTGTTTTCAAAACGCATTTTCAACAAGTTCATATAGGTTTTGGCAAAAGCCAATTCTTCTTCAATCGAAACCAATTCTTTCTCTTTTTGTTCCAAAACGTACCGATATATTTTGGACAAAGAAGTCGTAAATCGTTGCGCATTATCTGGATTTTCTTCAATCAAAGAACTCAAAACATTCAAACTGTTGAATAGAAAATGAGGGTCGATTTGGTTTTTCAAACTTTCAAACTTTGCATTTGCCGTTCCTGCAATAATTTTTTGCTCATTGACTTTATTCTCTTGAAGTGCTTTATAAAAATAAAAAGAATGAATAGCCAAGGAAACAATCAAAAACAAAATTATTGGTATAACAAAATTTGATATTTTTTCATTTTGAATATAATCTTGAAAAGATTGTTTTTCGATGATCACATCTTCAAAAATTCGCAAAAGAAAAACCACAAAAATAGTTATGAAGAATGTACTGACAAATCCTACAATCAGCCTGTTTAATGAAAATCGATTTGTTTTATAAACTGAATCCAAAAAAATAAATACAAAAGCATTGGCATAATACAAACTCAATCCGTAAAGCATTGTATAACAAAAATTTACCCATAGAAAATAATTAAATTGAATCTTATATCCATTGATGTATTGAAAAAAAAGCAATACAAAAAATATAATTAATGAAATGATAAATGCCTTGGGAAATTCTTTTAATAATTTGTTAGTCATCTTGTTTTTGGTTTACAATTTACAAAGTTAAAATTGGAAATATATAGATTATTTACAATTCTTGATAGCTGATTGCGCTCGCTCTAATCCCCATTTTGGAGAAAAAGCGGTTTCAGGTTTAAAAGTAGCAAAAAGTGCAATAGCTTTTTCAATTTGGGCACACATTGGCTTGGTATCTGTTCCCCAAAATTTGGCAGCGCCAATTTCAAATTCCGCTTTTCCGAAAATAACTCTCGGATTTTCTGGCGCTATAACTTGCGCTTTACCATACAATTCCATTACTTTTCCAGATAATTTTTGTCCGTTGGTCATTGGGTCAAAAGAAATCCAAGCGGTGTGAATCATTGCCTGAATAACCAAAAGTTCGGCATTGTTGGGTGTTTTTATCAATTCGACATCCAAAGCATTTTGCGCTTTGTCTAACAACAAACTGATTTGTGCTGCATCTTTTGTCCCAAAAGCTGTGGTCGTGTTTACCAAAGCTACATAATAATTAGGCAACCAAGAATTTTTTTCTGCTGCAGCAATTCTTTCAAACATAGCCGATGCTTCGGTGTTTTTCCCTTCGCCCCAAAGTTGGAACGCTTTTCCCATTCCTTGCTCAAATTGACTTTGGGCTGATATAAAAACGGATACAAATAATGCAATTGTTGTGATGATTTTTTTCATTTTAAATTGATTTAGTGGTTAATTAATTATTGAATTTGATTTCGATTTTTGAGTCTTTTTCAAGTTGAAATTTGGCATCTTCATGTTTTGGAGGTCCCATAAATCCTTTAGCATTATTCGAACAGGCGAAATCTTCTGACGGAATGCCCATAAAATTGGTATCCAGTTTGCCGTTCTTGTTTTTGTCGTGATAAACAGAAATAGCATATTCTCCTTTTGGAATATTCATAAAAGTGACAGTAGCTTTTTTCGATTTAATATCAGATGAAACCCCTTTGAATGTTGATTTTAGGAATGTTCCTTCGGAATTAAACAAACCTACTCGTAGATTTCCTTTGTCATTTTTTAAACCTACAATAGAAACAGTTAGGTTTACATTTTGAGCTGATACTAAACTACTAATGAATAATACGATTGTAACGATAATTTTTGTCATAATTTCTATTTTTTTAGGTTGTTAATTAATTCTTGAACAAATTTATGTTGGTTGTAATGATTTTGAAATTTACTTTAACTGAACTGTTGAATTTAGTGGATGAATTGTATTAAAAAAACGTTGCGGTGTTTGAGACGTTGCGGTGTTTGAGATGTTGCAATGCAACGTCTCTACAACGTGATTACAAATTCTCCAACTGATTCGTCTTTTTATCCTTGCTTATCGTCCAAAAGAAACCCACAAAGAAAAACCGATCTGCAGTGGGAACAATCGCTTGACTTTCATAAATTCCTGCTGAATTTGGTGTATTGGCATAATTGTAACCAAACACATTTTTGATTCCAGCAACATTGGTTACCGAGAAAAAAAGTATTTTTTGGGGCGAAATCAAATATGCCCAATTCAGGCTCAAATTATTGTAGCTTTTTGTTTTTCCGTTCATAAAATCGGTTTCATTCGGATTATTATAAGGTCTTCCCGAACTGAAAGTGTAAGTCGCTCCAATTTGCGAACGCCAATCTTGAATCCAATATTTGCTCACCAATGACAAGGTATGATCGGCAACAAAACTTGGCGTTGCCTGTTTTGGAAAGTTTTGAAAATCCCGTTTCGTGTCGATGTAGGAATAGGAAATCCAATATTCGAGGTTTTTAATATTCTTATTGTCTCTCCAAAACAACTCCAATCCTTTGGCATATCCTGTTCCGCTGTTATTGAAATTACTGTTGTAAACTGCCGACTGTGTATCGTATTTTACTAAATTATCATAGCTTTTATAATAAACTTCAGCTTTGAAAATCTGTTTGTCTTTGTTGAATTCATAACTCAAAATATAATGTTGCGCTTTTTCGGTTTGCAAATTAGTGGCATATTTCAAATAGTCGTTTTTTGGTACTTGATTGAATTTTCCGTAAGCCATTGAAAATTGCTGATTTTTAGCCACTTTATAGGCCAAAGCCAATCTTGGATCGATGGAAGTTTCGGCCAATAACTCATTTTTTGAAAATCGAAAACCCACTTTTGCTATTAAATTATTGGTAAACAAAAAATCGGTTTCTGAAAAGGCAGCAAAAATATTGGAATGAAAACCACTTTCGAAATTGGTCACCGATTCAGAGAAATTAGTGTAAAAATAATCGGCTCCAAAACTGGTTTTTATTTTATCGGAAATGGGTTTTGTAAATTTCAATTTCAAATGACTGGCATTTTCAACTGACTCATAATTAAAAACATCAAAAATTCCACTATTTTGACTATTAGCAAAACTAATTCCTGCAAAAACCTTCCAATTATCGCCAAATCCACCTTTATAGGAAAGGTTTGAATACAAATTATTATTCTTATTTTCAATTCGCACTTTGTCTGGGAAATTAATATCCTCTTGTTTCAAATCGAAATTAGATGCCGTGTAAGAAGCATAAAATTTCAACAATCCTCTATTTAATTTTTGTCTAAAAACGGTTTCTCCGCCAATAGATTGATAGGGTTTTATCCATTCCATAGCATCGGGCAACAACGATTGGTAGGGTTGCAAATTGATATAACTTGTGTTTACACTTAATGAATTATTCTTCCATTTTTGAGTATTTCCAAGACTAGCACCAACAGTCATTAAGCCAATATCCGTTTTCTCCAAATCAGGTTCATCAATGGTATTCATCACCAAAATACTCGAGAGCGCCTCGCCATATTCTGCCGAATAGCCTCCTGTAGAAAAAGTCGTTCCTTTGAAAAGTAAAGGTGAAAAAGTACTTCTCGTAGGAACATTATTCGCCGTTTGAAGATAGGGTTGCGCCACTCGAATTCCATCAACAAAAGTTTGTGTTTCGTTAGCTTCACCTCCACGAACAAATAATCTTCCGCTTTCGCCAACAATTTGTGTTCCTGGCAAAGTCTGCAAAGCCGAAATAATATCTCCAGGATTTCCGGCTGTAGTCAAAATATCTAATGGCTTTAAAACAGAGACTCTCGATTTTGCTCCAGCTTCCAAAGTTCCCGCAGTGATTACTACTTCATTTAATTCGGTCAAATTGCGTCTTAAAATTATAGTTTGACTTTGGTATGTATTCATCACAATTGCCAATTTTTTTTGTTCAAAAGACAAAGCACTAATAACTAAAGTTTGGTTTCCTTCGGCTGTTGTAGTAAAACTAAATTCACCCAAATTATCCGAAGTAGCTCCATCATAAGTCCCATCAATATAAATATTGGCATTTGGAATTGGATTGTTTTTTTCGTCCACTATTTTCCCGGAAATTGTCGATTGAGAAAATGAGATACAGGTAAAAAATAAAACGGCAATTAGTAAAAATGGTTTCATAATATCAATTTTTGATGAAGCAAATATATTACTGCAATTAGGGTCATAAAATATTAGCTGACCGAACTGTGGAAATTTGAGGATGAATTGTAAAGACAAGCACAATGATATTAAAAATGATTGCAGATTCGCAGATTTAATTCTATAAAATCCTAAATTTGTTTCATCCTAAAATTTAAAATCAATGAAAAATTTACTCTTTTTACTTCTATTACTATGTTTTAGTACGGCACTATTTTCTCAGGAAACTGGGTCAACTTATGATGAAAAATTGGCGAAATCATTAAATGCGGATGAACGTGGAATGAAAAAATATGTCTTTTGTTTGTTAAAAACAGGAAGCAATACAACGGCAACAAAAGAGGAATCCCAAAAACTATTTGAAGGTCACATGACTAATATCGGTCGATTGGCAAAAGAAGGAAAGCTCGTTCTTGCTGGGCCGTTTATGAAAAACGACAGAAATTATAGGGGCATTTATATTTTTAATGCAAGTACTATTGAAGAAGCCAAAGAATTTGTTGCCACTGACCCGGCGGTACAATCCAATCTTCTGGAAGCAGAATTGACGCTTTGGTACGGAACTGCAGCCTTGCAGGAAACGCTAAAAATTCACGAGAAGATTGCCAAAACTAAAATTTAATCTTGATGATAAAGTTTAAGAAATTTTTGGTTTAAACTTCCCAAAATTCAACTATGAAAACCGAAAAAGAGAAAATGATTGACGGTGAAGACTATCTAGCTGGCGATGCTGTTTTGGTAAAAGACAGGCGAAGAGCAAAGAATTTGCTCCATAGATTAAATGTTATTGAATATCGAATAACTAAGAAAGCACGAGAAATAATCAAAGAATTAATCCCGAATACTGGAACCAATTTGTATATCGAACCTCCATTTTTTTGTGATTATGGGTATAATATTAGTTGCGGTGACAATGTGTATTTCAATGTGAATTGTGTAGTTCTTGACAGTGCAAAAGTAACAATTGGTTCCAATGTTTTTTTTGCACCCAATGTTCAAATTTATACTGCAAATCATCCTTTAGACGCCGAGTCAAGAAAAACAGTCGAAAATGCGTTGCCTATTTCTATTGGAAACGATTGCTGGATTGGAGGAAATACCGTTATTCTTCCGGGAATAACCATCGGAAATGGTTGCGTGATAGGTGCGGGTTCAGTCGTGACGAAAAACATTCCCGATAATTCATTGGCGGTAGGAAATCCTGCGAAAGTAATTCGAAAATTGAATATTTAATTCCTGAAAAATAAGTATTTTTATAGCCAAAAATAAATTTAACAACATACCAAACACAAATTTAATACAAACCTTTATGAAACATTTTAAAACATTTTTAGCATTGACTTTTATTTTTGTAGCCAACAGTATTTCGGCACAATCCACTTTTGAAAAATGGCCAGCCATAAAAGAATTTCACGAAGTTATGTCACAAACTTTCCACCCTGCCGAAGAAGGCAATTTTGCTCCGATAAAAGCACGTTCCGAAGAAATGATGGCAAAAGCCACCAAGGTAGTAAAATCAGATATTCCCGCAGCATTTAAAACCGAAGCCATTTTAGCCTCAGCCGCCAGGTTAGAAACCCGAAGTGCAGCGTTACATAAACTAGTGACTTCTGGCGCAACCGATGACGTTATTTTCAAATCAATTACAGCATTGCACGATACTTTCCACGAGATTGTAGGGCTTTGTGCTGATGAAAAATAATAATAACAAAGCTTCAATTCAAACGCCAACTTAATGGTTTACAAAGAATTAGTTATTTATCTGAATTTAATATTTGTCTAATTTATCTACCCAAAATTGGGTGGCTTTATATGACTATATCATACCTATTTATGAGTTGGCAGTAACACCGCGTGACGACGGAAAAATCGAGTCAACATTAAAAAATATTAGATGCCCTTATGAAAGTGAAAACACTGAAAATAATATTTAGCCTTTTACTCTTCAATATTTCATTTGGACAACAAATAGATACGTTGAAAATAATTGTATTATCACCAAACAAAATTGAAGTTTCCGATAACTATTTGACTGAATATAATAAAGTAAAAAAAGAAGTTTTAAAAAATCGAGGCCTTTTAAAAGAAAGAAAATTAAAAGAAAAACAATCAAAAATTGAAGAATTCAATAAGCAACCTGATTACACAAAATTAATGTTTGAAAACGAACTCAATTTTTGTGATAACTTGACAATTGACAATTATATATCAATGGTTGTTAGAGAATATATTTCGTACAGACTTTACAAACCATTTAAAATAAAGCCAAGAATTGTATTGGTATCATTGTTAAATTCAACTTCGAACACAGAAAAATATTCCGAAATTGCCAACGGCAGACAAAATTTCTTCATTATAAACTTTCCGAAAATAAAATTTTACAAAGAGAATGGAGAATTAAAAGTTCAAACAGATATTGAAATATATTCCAGTAAAACAAATAAAATTTTGTTGTCTAAAGATAATATTGGTATTCCAAAAGGAGGAATGACAGATTATCCAATGTGTTCCGGAGACAATTGGGACTGTGCTATTGTAAACTCTGTTTATCCAAGCTTGTTTGACATTGTGCAAATAATATCAGAAAATAATGCTGACAGAAAATAAAGTACTACTGCTAACAGCAAGGCTTCCTTGGGTGTGTATCACCAACAATGAAATAAAATTCACGAACTTCAATAAAATAATAAAATTGTGAATAGTTGTCTTAAAGAATTTAGGATGAATTATTAGAGGAAAGTTAGCCTTTTTTCTATTTCTTATTTTTTGTATAACTACTTTACTATTCAAGATTTAGTTCATAATTAGAATACAATTTCAAAACCAATTATATCCTAATCTCATCATTTACAACTAAATGTTACTTATTATATTTTTGATTCTTTCTTTTTCTTCTTCATTCAAATTAGAACCCGATGGAAGACACAATCCAGTTTTAAATAGATTTTCAGAAACATCTTCTCCAAAATAGAGACAATTTTCAAAAACTGGCTGCAAATGCATGGGTTTCCACAATGGTCTTGTTTCAATATTTTCTATATCAAATAATTCTTTTAATTGTTCTCTAGTCAATCCATTTGCGGCTATGGAATCAATAGTGATACAGGAAATCCAATTGTTAGAAAAAAAGTCTGAATTGGGTTCGTTGAAAACAGTAATTCCTGATCTGTTTTTGAATTGGTCCTCATAAAATTGGTGAACTTGTCTTCTCAATCTTACATGATTATCCAATACTTGCATTTGTCCTCGTCCGATTCCTGCACAAATATTACTCATTCTATAATTGTATCCAATTTCTTTATGTTCATAATGAACGTCATTTTCTCTTGCTTGTGTAGCATAGAATAGTGCTTTTGCTTTTATGCTATTTTCTTTAGCAACAAGTGCACCTCCTCCTGAGGTAGTTATAATTTTATTCCCATTGAAAGACAAAATGCCAATATCGCCAAAAGTCCCGCATTTTTGATTTTTATAACTACTCCCCAATGCTTCTGCGCTATCTTCTACAATTGGTATATCATATTTCTTGGAAATACCAATTATTTCATCAGCTTTAAAAGGCATTCCATACAAGTGTACTGCAATTATTGCCTTTGGCTTTTTGCCTCTCGAAATGCAATCTTTAATGGCAACTTCTAGATAATGAGGACAGATATTCCAAGTGTCTTTTTCGCTATCAATAAAAACGGGTTTGGCTTTGAGATACACTATCGGATTAGCCGATGCCGAAAAGGTCATACTTTGACACAGAACTTCGTCTCCTTCTTTTACTCCTAATAGCAATAATGCCAAATGTAATGCCGCAGTTCCTGAACTCAAAGCACAAACATAAACATTTTGATCTAAATAGGTTTCTAAATCTTCCTCAAATCCGTTTACATTTGGCCCCATTGGGGCAACCCAATTCGTTTCAAATGCACTTTTTATAAATTCTTGTTCTCCTCCCCCCATGTGAGGAGATGATAACCATATTTTAGGTAGTTTTTTCATCATAAATTAACGTATGTTAATTGTTTACTATTGGCTGTTCAAGCTTTATAAATCAAAAAAAAGTTGATGTCAATGTTCTATTAGGTAATATTATCTATTTCAAAAAGCAGACTCAATTTATTAATGTTTCCGCAATAATATATTATCAATAATCTTCTATAAACTGTTTTTCATTTTCTTGACATTATTTAATAAGTTGATTATTAGTAGCAAAAAAAAATCAATTTAATATTTTTAAGAAATTTAACTTGGTATTCAAATTGTCTATGTTAAAATTATTCAAATATCTATGCGTTTGTAAAGATACATCCCATTTTCGATTATTTATCACAAAATCGAGAATAAATGGTGTTTTTTATTCTTTTCTTTTCCATTCTGGGGTTGTTATTGAGAATTTCATTACCAAATTCAAAATACAAACTTCTCATTAAAGTATTGATTACAAAAGTTAGGTTTGTCATAAAAATGAAATCATTGCATTACAACTGATATATTTTGCTTTTTATTATCTCGCCATTATGTTTATTGGTAAAGAATATGTACATCTTACAGTTTTGCCATTTTGTTGACCTGGCAGCCATTTTGGAGAAATTTTCAAAACTCGGATAGCTTCTTTCCCAGTGCCATATCCAATATCTCTCAATACTTTTATATCAGTAATACTTCCATCTTTTTCAATCACAAAAGCAACATAAACTTTTCCGTTTAATCCAACTACATTTGGAGTTTTATAATTTTCTGCGATAAATTTATAGAACGCCTCATAACCTCCCGGAAATTCTGGTTTTACCTCAATTCCGGCTGTATTATATATATTATTATCGGAGCCATTTTTAGTTTCTTGTGCCGCAACGATTTGAATTGAGAAAAAGGAGATTGCAATAATTAGAATTTTTTTCATAGCAATAGTATGTTTTGATTTTTTGCTTAATAGTTATTTTTGCTTAAACAGCAGTGGCATTTTTATTACTACGCTAAAAGGTTTTCCAGCTCGCTTAGCAGGTTCCCATTGAGGTGATTTATTTAAAACTCTTATAATTTCTGAAGCAGCTTCTATGTTTGGAAATTCTAAAACTTTAATCTTTTTGACTTCTCCTAATTCAGTTACTGTAAATGAAACCACAATTTTCCTTGCCTCTTTTACGGTTGTGTAATTAAATTCTTGATTTATATATTCATAAAATTTATTGAGATCTCCACCATTGAATTTTGGATTTGAAACATCAGGACTTGTTACAAGTTCGGTTTCCATCAGGAGTTCGCTTTCTTGTGCTGAAATCATTGTAACAAAAAAAAGTAAATTTATTAACATCAAAAAATTCTTCATATCAAGGAATATTCAAATATTTATGTGTTTGTAAAGATATGCGCCATTTTGGATTGTTCATTACATAATCAACAATAAGTGGTGTTATCTCTTCTTTTTTACTCCATTCTGGCTGGAGGAATAATATGGCATCTTTGTTGACTTTTTCTGCTTGTTCTTCGGCAAAGATAAAATCATGTTTGTTAAAAATTATAACTTTCAGTTCATGTGCTTTATCATAAACGGTTTGGGTTGGCAATTTATTTTTCTTGGGAGAGAGACAAATCCAATCCCAGTTCCCTGTTAATTTGTATGCTCCTGAAGTTTCTATATGTACTTTTAGGTTTTGGTCTTTTAATTTTTGTGTCAGTAAGGTCATGTCCCAAGTTAATGGTTCTCCACCAGTCACCACAACGGTATTGGCATATTTGTAAGCATTTGCCACAATCAAATCGATGCTTGTTGGCGGATGCAATTCAGCATTCCAACTTTCTTTTACGTCACACCAATGACAGCCAACGTCACAACCTCCAATTCTAATAAAATATGCTGCTGTTCCTGTATGAAATCCTTCGCCTTGAATGGTATAAAATTCTTCCATTAAGGGCAACATCGCTCCTTTGTTGACCTCTAACTGTATTTCTTTTGATAACATTTATTTAATTTAAAGTGCAAAGATAGTGATTTTGGAATTTACGATATACGAAGTGCGATATTCGATTTGCAAAGAAAAAATTATTAAGGAAACGGAATCCGAATAAAATGGATTGCTTATTTTAAACTAGCAATGAAATAAGTCCATAAAAAAACCGATAGTTTTTTTTAACTATCGGTTTTTTTAACTTTATAAAAATATCATTTTTTTTGTAATAAAGCTAATGACTCTGTTGCATAAGGATTTGTTGGATCAATTGTTAGTGTTTTAGACAAATATTCAATTGCTTTTATTTTATCGGTATTTGCATAACTGGCCGCAATATTATTATAAGACTCTACAATTTTTTTTGTAATGGCAGGTTTCGCTAATTCTTCGGGACCCTTTTCTGAAATTTTAGCAACATAAGTTTCATAATATTTTATGGTCATTTCATCATTACCCATTAAACTATTCGTTCTAGCCCTGTAAAGATGAGCATCTTGATAGGAAGGGGATGCTACTGTAACCTTTTCAAAAGCAAGATCAGCTTTTTGTAAATCTATAGGATTTGGTGTAACATCCTTTTTGTTATTGGCATAATAAATAGACAAACCATAGTAAATATTGTCCTCAATGTAATTTTTATATTCAGTACTTGCGGTACCAAATTCAAAAATTAAAACAGCTTCTTTGTATAATTTCTGAGAGAATAATTTTTTACCAACCTCATTCAAATCTTCAATAATCAACGGCTCAATTTCGATTGATTTTTTAATATCGGCCAAGCCAGATTCAAAAAGTGCAGGGTCTAAGGACAATCCATCGGCACTTAATCCTTTCTTGAATTTGGCGTTTGCTAAATACAAATAATCTTTTGCGATTACTTTATTAACTGGATTGGCAATAAAACTTTCTAATGATTTAATAGCAAGATCAGCATTACCATTTTCATAAGCAGAATATCCTAAATAGCGATAGATTCTAGGATTTACTTTGTCCATTTCTATCATCTTGTTGGCTTCAACTTCTAGTGCTTTGTAATCTTTTACTAAAACAAGAAAGTCAGCGTGACGCATTCTAGAATTCAAAGAATAATCGGTAAGACTTAGGTATTTTTCGTAATGACCAATAGCCGTTTGCATATATTCGGCAGATTTTGATGGTTTATTTCTTCCCCATTTATAATAAGTTTCTGCTAATTCTCTATAAACTGGACCATATCCGGCATTTAAAGCAATAACTTCATTGAAAGATTTTATGGCTTCATCATAAGATTTTGCTCCTTTTAATAAAACGCCTAATTGCATTTTTGCTCTCAATAAAGTTGGGTCAAACTGAAAAGCATTTCTGTAGGCAGCATAAGCCTCATTTTGATTTTTATCGCCATAGAAAGCATCGGCAAGAGCCAATTGTACTAATGCGTCATTTTCATTAATAAGTTTTGCTTTATTCAAATATTCAAGGGCTTTTTTGTAATTGGGCTTATTAGAATAAGTATAAGCTCGACCAATGGCAACTAATTCTTCTATATCTTTCTTTTTGGTATCTTTCAATGCTAAAGCAAAGTTAGCTTCGGCAGCAGTAGGATTTCCGTTATCCAAGTCTATTGTTCCTAGACCAATATAATTCAATCTGCCACCGGGTGTTCCTGCTATCCCTTTTTGAAAAGCAATTTTGGCAGAATCAGTAACTGACTGAATTAAATAGACATTTCCTAACATAAAATTTGCCCTCCCATCGGTAGGATTCACATTTATAATAGACTTTAGAATCGATTTGGCGTTTTCGTATTGTTCTGCATCTACTGCTTTATTGGCTTGGTTTATATCTTGGGCAAAGCCAAAAGTGACTGATGATAAAAATGCTATACTAAAAATTTTAAGTGTGTTCATCTTGGATTGTATTAATTTATTTCTTCTCATTACTTATATCATTGTTGATCTCATTCCTAATGTTAATTCTTCTGCCAGGTATTCTAACAGGTAATAATCCTGATTTTAAAATTATTCTTTGTCCAATATCGCCTGCAACAAACGAGGCAAAACCCATTCCTAAGCCTGAATATCCTTGTGCGTTGATGATATACAAATCGCGTGCCAAAGGATATTTACCTTCTGCAATGTTGTTTTGATTGGGGGCATAAAAATTACTGCCAGTTAAACTTTTTAAACTCAATACGTTTACTCTGTCAACATATTCTTGCATATCAGGCATGGGCTGTGTCAACCAATTTACGCCTACCACTCCAATCATTCCATCATTTTCAGACACAAATTTGATAACCTCTTGGTTGCTTTTGAAAGAGTAAACTCCGTTTTCGGGAATAGCATTTATTCCTGCTAGTTGATTCATATAACGAACCGTACTCGAATTGGGATTATCAAAAACTAAACCTTTAATTCTCGAATTTTGCTTTCCTTGCAAGTAATCTAATACACTCTTTAACTCAATCAACGTGTCTTTGTTGCTTTTATTTGAAATAAAAGCAATGGCATCAATTGCAAATTTAGTAATTTTTGGTGTAATTTTTTTTTGCTCAAAGATTTTATTTTCATTTATTGTCAAATTTCTAGTCAAAATGGCGATTTTAGACTTTTCTTTTAACAATGAAACGATTAATTCAGCTTCTGATCTAGAAACAATTTTAATCTTTGCATCATATTTACTCTCAAAAATAGCCACCTGATCTTCTATAATTGGGGTCAAAGTTTCATCAACTAGGATAGTTGTAGCTCCTTTCAATATAGATTCCCCAGTATTTTTAGATTGATCTGATTTGTTACAAGTAATTAAACTCACACATAAAAATCCTAGAAAAAAAAGTTTGCTTTTTTTAAACATAATTATTCCTTATTAAAATTAAAAATCCTAAAAAACCGAATAAATGAATACACTATTAAAAGTACTCCAAACGAAATTCTATAAACTGGTTCCATTGCAAGAGGAAAGGATTTGGCTAAAGGCAAGGTTTCCCAAAATATAAAAATGAGTCCTAAAATAAAATAGGCAATAAAGACCACCATTCCTATAACAAAAAGAAACCGCTCTTTGAGCGATTTCACTTTAAAGTTTTTAATGATTTTATTTAACATTATTCAGTTTTAATGGCAATTGGCAAACTGAAAGTACATCTCACTTTTTTACCGTTTTGCTCGCCAGCTGTCCATCTTGGGCATTTTTTCAAAACACGTATAGCCTCTGCTCCTGTTCCATAACCAATATCTCTTAATACTTTGATATCTGTTAGTGATCCATCTTTTTCTACTACAAATTGAACATATACTTTCCCATTAAGTCCTTCTTCATCTGGTGCTTGATAATTTTTAGCAACATAAGAGTTGAATTTTTCTATTCCTCCAGGAAAATCTGGCTTAACCTCAATTCCTGCAGTGTTGTAAACTGTATTGTCTTCTTCTACAACTGCTGCATCACCTGTGCCAACAGGTTCTACTGTCAATTCAGCATCTGGATCCCCTTTTATGGTTTCTTTACCAATTTTTTTATCTTCAAGATCTTTAATTACTGCAATTTCTTCAACCACATCTTCTGCTTTGGCTACTACTGGTTTCACAAATTTCACTTGATCCACTTTTGGGGGTGGCGGTGGCGGTGGCGGTAAATTTTCTTTTGGTTTCTCCTTTTTTGGTGGCATCTTAACAGCCGTAATTTTGGTGTCTAAAGTGGTATCCTCTTGTCTGTCTGGAATCATACGCATAAGCGTAGGAATACTAACCAAAACAGCAAAAAGAATGGTTCCGATGATGAATGCCCGAACGGTTCTCTTCGTAATTGTTTTTCGTAAATCGTAAGCACCGTAGCTTTTATTACGTCCTTCGAAAACAATTTCAAGCCAGTGATCATTTAATAAATCTAATTTCATGTGTAGATATTTATTGTTTTTTATTGGTCACACCTGTCTACCGACAGGCAGATGTAATTCGCATATCAAAATTAGTAATACAACCAATTTTCGTTTATGCTCATTTCATAATTTTTCTTAATTATTAGGTTATTGGGTAATAAGACCAAGTCTTATTTTCCTTCTAACAATTTTGCTTCTTCAGGTGTAAATTCATTTACAATTGCATAAGTGGGTACATCTACAATTGCCATTTCATCAAGAATGTCAACTAAGTTACGGTAAGTACATTTCTTACTTGGTTTGATAATCACAATCATTCCGTTTTTCGGTTTTCCTTTTGCAGTAGAATAGGCTAAAACTTTAGCTTTTCTATCGATAAGCTCTTTACGAATTCCTTCTTTACCATAAGTAAAATCCTTAGGAGCACCGCCTACAACTGGTGTCGCTAACAAACCAACAAAACGAACCAATTTATTATCTTTTCCTAACAATATTGTCACTGTACGATTTTCATCTACTTTAATGTCATTGTTCTCCTTATTTGGTTCATCTTTATCTGGCAAACCCAAATTCATAGATTGTGGTTTAGACAAGGTAGTGGTTAGCATAAAGAAGGTAATTAATAGGAAAGCCAAATCCACCATAGCAGTTAAATCTACTTTGGAGTTTTGTTTTTTACTTCTAACCTTTTTGTCGCCTTTTTTGCCTCCACCGTCGCCTGTATTTAATTCAGCCATTTTAGTGTATTTTTTTTAATTAAAAATTCTTTCCTCTCAAACCCGTAACCAAGCTAAAGCTATTGATTTTTTGGTCTTGCAAAATATCCATAACTTTACGTATTGACGGGTATTCTTCTTTAGCATCTCCCTTTATTGCAATTTGCAATTCTTTGTCATTCAATTCGATATTTGCTATACGAGCATTTTGAACCCATTCGGCTAATTGATTATCAAGTGAATCTTTTGGCACTCCAGATTGACCTGCTTTGCTTCTATCAGCAGTTTTCATTGCAATAAGTTGCTTTAGATCTTGAATTGGTACTCCAATTCCTTCCATCAAAGCAAATTTTGCTTTTTCGTCATCGGTAAACTCAACACCATATTTTTGACCCATCAATTCGAGTGTTCTTTTACGAACTTCTCTTCCTTTCAAATCAAAAAAAACTTTTCCTTTACCAATGGTCAAAGTAGCCAAATCAGTTTCAGGCAATTTGGTTTGTACAGTAGATTGTGGCGTGTCCACAGGCAATGCTTCTGGAATTTTGGCCGTGGCGGTCAAAATAAAGAAAGTAAGCAGAAGGAATGCCACATCACACATAGCCGTCATATCAATAGACGTTGCTTTTTTTTGCGTTTTTACAGCCATTAATTTATATTTTAAAATTAGTAAGGATTAGCGCTACTATTACTATAACGCTAAATCCTTAAAAATTATTATTATTTATTTTGAGTACCTCTAAAATGTCTGTAAGTATTCACGATAGTGTTACCCGCCTCATCAATAGAATAAGTTAAGGTATCAATTTTTGAGGTGAATAAGTTGTAAACAATAATGGCTAAAGCAGAAGTAGAGATACCTGTTGCAGTATTGATCAATGCTTCAGAAATACCATTTGCCAACATCGCTTGGTCTGGAGTTCCTGAACTTGCCAAAGCACCAAACGCTTTAATCATACCAGTTACTGTTCCTAATAATCCTGCAAGAGTTCCAAGAGATACTAAGGTAGAAAGAATAGTCATGTGCTTTTCTAACATAGGCATTTCAAGTGAAGTAGATTCTTCTATTTCTTTGTGAAGCGTTTCTGCAGCAGTTTCGCTATCAATTCCTTCTTTTTTCACTTCTTGATATTTCACTAATGCTGATCGTATTGGATTTGCAACTGAACCTTGTTGTTTGTCACAAGCTGCAATAGCACCGTCAATATCACCTGATTTAATGCTTTTTTGAACATCAGCCATAAATTTGTCAAGGTTTCCTTTTCCTGCAGCTTTAGAAATTACAGCATAACGCTCGAATGAGAACACAATTACCATTAATAATAATCCCATTAAAACAGGTACAATTGGACCTCCTTTGTAAACCATTGCCAAATAATTTCCTGGTAGTGGATGACCTGTATTTACTCCTCCTTCAAAATTTGCTCCATCACCCATAATGAATTGCCAAATTATCCATCCTGCAAAAATACACAATGCAATAATGATAGCTGAAATCATACCACCTAAACCTGAACCATTTTCTTTTTTAACGTTTGCCATTTTTTTTTAATTTTAATAGTTTTAATAATTTATTTTTTGTTGTAATAAACTTTGTTGGGTAGCAAATTTATATTTTTAGTTTAAATAAAAAAACTTTTTTTAATTTAATTTCATTAATTTAACTTAGCTGTTAATAAGTAGCCGTTTTGGCCTTTAAAAACAAATCGATTATGGAGTAGAAATAGGCTTTTCCCAAAAAAATAATTATAGGTTTTGACCGAAACATAAAATAATTTTAAAAAATTAGGTTCTACATAAAATAGTGTGAACATTTAGCTTATTTTTAAAACCGTTAAGTTAAGGTGCAATAGGGTGCACGACAAATGGCTCCTTTTAAAACTTTTGCCTCAAGTCCCAACGGTTGATCCCGAAAGCTTTCGGGAGTTGGTTATGGTCTTGAATACTTTTTTTTATTTAACATTGCCCTCTCCCGAAAGCTTTCGGGATCAACCGTGGGCTAATGGGTTTTAATAACAATAATTTTTTTGATAAATGCAATTTGTTGAACACCCGGTGCATTAAGCGGATTGAAACTTATCCCGATAGATCGGGACTTAATGAGCTTAATGGTTAAAATGTTTTATTTTCACACAAAAGGGTGCACCACACAAAACCCAGTACAACCAAAAAATAAAATTCTCCTTATATAAATCCAAAAAAAATAATATCTTGCCATAGTTTTAAATTCACAATATCATGAACAGAAAAGAAGATTTCAAAAAACAAATTAATGAAGGCTACCTTTCAAAAGGCGAAAGTATAATTTTGGGGGGTGCGATGCTCGACGGAGAAGCTTTGCCTGATGCCCACATCAAGATTCCTCTAAAAACATTAAATCGTCACGGATTGATTGCAGGGGCTACCGGAACCGGAAAAACCAAAACCATTCAAGTCTTGTCCGAGCAATTATCATCGTTTGGAATTCCAGTATTAATGATGGATATTAAAGGGGATTTTAGCGGTATTGCCCAAGAAGGAGAGGAAAAATCTTTTATCACAGAGCGTCATGCCAAAATCAATATTCCTTTCAAAACAGCCCATTTTCCTGTTGAATTGATGTCGCTTTCCGAACAAAGTGGCGTGAGACTTCGTTCCACAGTTTCGGAGTTTGGTCCTGTGTTGTTCTCCAGAATCCTCGATTTGAATGACACGCAGGCTGGTGTTATTTCGGTAATTTTTAAATACTGTGATGATAATAAAATGCCTCTTTTGGATTTGAAAGACATCAAAAAAGTAATCAATTATATTACCGAAGAAGGAAAAGCAGAAATTGAAGAAAGTTATGGCAAGATTTCGACCTCGACGACTGGCACAATTCTTAGAAAAATAATAGAACTCGAACAACAAGGTGCTGATTTGTTTTTTGGCGAAATGTCTTTTGATATCGATGATTTGATGCGATTTGACGAAAATGGGAAAGGCTACGTAAACATCATCCGCTTGACGGATATTCAAGATAAACCGAAATTGTTTTCGACTTTTATGTTGAGTTTATTGGCTGAAATATACCAACAAATGCCTGAAAAAGGAGATTCAGACCAACCCGAATTGGTTATTTTTATAGATGAAGCCCATTTAATTTTCAAAGAAGCCAGCAAAACTTTGTTGGAACAAATAGAAACTATCGTAAAACTGATTCGTTCCAAAGGTATTGGCGTTTACTTTATTACCCAAAACCCGATGGACGTTCCGAGTGGTGTTTTGGCACAATTGGGATTGAAAATTCAACACGCTTTGAGGGCTTTCACTGCCAACGATAGACAAGCCATCAAGCAAACGGCAGATAATTATCCAACTTCTGATTTTTATAAAACCGATGAATTGCTGACCAGTCTTGGAATTGGCGAAGCATTAGTTACAGCCTTGAACGAAAAAGGAATTCCAACTCCATTGGCAGCCACAATGATGCGTGCTCCCGAGAGCAGAATGGATGTTTTGACCGAAAGCGAAATTCAGGAAATCAACAGCAAATCGAAATTGGTCAAGAAATATTCAGAAGTTATTGACCGGGAAAGTGCTTATGAAATGCTCAACGAAAAAATTGCGGTTGTCGAAAAAGAAGTTGCCCAACAAGAAGAAGAAGAAAAAGAGGAAAAAAATTCTGGAGAAACTGGAGCGGTAACCAAATCGGTTATAAAAGTGCTGACGAGTGCCACTTTTATAAGAGGTGCTTTTGGTGTTTTGAGCAAATTGCTGAGGAAATAAGATTGCAATTGCAAAATTCAATGGCAATGTTAATAAAAAAAACTTAATGAGATTGCTTCGTCCATCACTATGACAAAAATGAAAAAATATTTTATCCAAAAAACGCCATTCGTAGTTCCAACAACCGATGGAAAACTAATCGAAGAACATCACGGAATTCCAACCACAAACAATTCTGCAATTTCGATTGCTCACATGATTGCACCACCACATTGGAAAGAACCTTTTCAAACTCCAGAGTTTGAAGAATATACTTATATTATTTCGGGTAAAAAACAGTTTGTTATTGAAGATGAAACTGTTATACTCGAAGCAGGGCAATCGATAAAAATTGAGAAAAACACTCGAGTTCAATACTCCAATCCATTTGAAGAACCTTGCGAATATATCGCGATTTGTACTCCAGCATTCGATTTTATGAAGGTACATCGGGAGGAATAAATTTAAAACCTTTAACCCTTTAACCCTGTCAGGGTTTAAAACCCTGACAGGGTTTGGTTAGATTATTCGAATGGAAGGAAAACCAATTTCGTCGAAGTCTTGACAATCTCTTCTTTGTTCATTTTCATTTTTCTGAACTTTCCGGAGTTGTACATTTCTGCTTGATCGTTGTAATGTTTGCTGAAGGGATTTCCGGATTGTCCCGTAGGCAAAATACTTAAACTGTTTTCAATATCCGAAAAATCAATTACTCTTCGGGTAGATGGACCTCCTTTTACTTCATATTTACCTGAATCTGTAAAACTAAAAAACAGATTATTGATCACTTCGGCTGAACCTGGAACTTCAAAAGAACCCACATTAAAAACACTTCTCAGAGCGGCAACCTGACCCAATGGATGCTGATGCTCCAGGGTGTGAACCCTATCCCAAGTCCAAGAATTAATGTCTTTTCCCAATTGTTTTTCGAGTGCCAATATAGCTTCGTGAAAGGATTTGTTTAGAATTTCAGCTCGGGTTTCTTTTTTGTCTTTGGTAGCAACATTATCCCACCAAATCGAGATTTCGTTTTTGCTTTGTGGTTCAATAATTTGCTTGAGAATGTGCGTGCTTAAAAGCATATTAAAATCAGTTTCACCCAATTCATCTTCGAAAGTATTTTTTAAATATTTGTAAATCCATTTCTGATAAATAGTGGGTGCAATATCCTTCAAATTATTAGAACCATTCCATTTTTTTAGTATCGAAACGGCAAGTTTTTCGTTGCTTGAAAATGATTTTGAATTTAATGCAGCAATTAAATTAGCTGTAATGCTTGGTTTAATTGCAGAAGTATTGTCGTTTATCATTTTACCAACATCATCTTTGGTCCAATTGTTTTTGGGTTGCAACAAACTCGAAATTCTTTTGGCTCGATCTTGTGGCAAATAATAACCCGGATACAAATAACCATCAACTGCTTCTGTTTGATTATTGGCGGAATACATATAATTCCAACTCGGATTTATAGCGTGCGGATTTTTCGAGAAATCCAGAAATTCTTTTTGGTCATCGATGCCATTTGTACCATTTAGAATAAAATTGGGATTGATGGATTTGTCTAATTTATAGAGTTTACCCGAAGTGTTCCAAGCAATATTTCCTTTGGCATCGCCGTACATAATGTTCAGACCTGGTGCGGCAATTAGCGAAATTCCTTTTCTAAAATCATCGAGATTCTTTGAATGTGAAAGCGAATAAACCGCCTCTAATATTTGGTTGTTTTGCTGGGTGTAAATCCACGACATTGCAACGGGTTTAGTTCCTTTAATTCCATCTAAAAGATCATTCACTATCGGCCCGTGTTGGGTTTCTCGAACTTCAAAAACCAGATTGGAACTGTCTTTTATCTTGATGGTTTCTTTGCGGATTGTATAATTTTGAAATCCGTTGGAGGTTTTGTATTGGCTTTTATCATTGGGATTGTCCTCTTCCTGAAACAAATCGAGATCATCATTTTCGAACATCGTCAATCCATAAGCGTAATCCCTATTGTGTGCCAAAAGCGGAAAAGGCGTTCCAGCCAAATAGTAGCCGTAAATTTCATAATTGGGTACGACAATATGGGCTTCATACCAAGTACAAGGTTGCGAAAAAGCAATGTGAGGATCATTTGCAAAAATTACTTTCCCGTTTTTAGTTTTTTGCGGTGCAATAACCCAACTATTACTACCAATAAAAGCTGGAACTGGCGAATTGTCGAGCAAACTGGCCACCGATTTTGAAATTTCTGAATAATCAATGGTTTTTCCATCAAAATTTTTGATTTGCATTTTTCCAAGAGAACCATCCAAACCAAAATCTTTTAAATATTCTGGACCTAATTTATTTCGAATATCGGTCAATAATGGGTCGGTTTTTTGAGCCATTGCAAAACTAAAAGCCATATACCCAAAAATATTATATACATCTTTCAAGGTAAATTTATCTTTATTTATTCCCAATATTTGAAACTCGATGGGTGTTTTTCCCTCTTCTATATATTGATTTATGCCATCAATATAGGCCATAGAGAGTTGATAAGCTTCGGTGTTTTTTTCTAATTTGGCTATTGCTTTTTCGGAATTCTCATTGATACCCAAACCTGCAAAAAACTGGTCGGTTTTCAGTAATTTAGAACCAAACATTTCCGACAATCTTCCGGGAGCAATGCGTCGCAACAATTCCATTTGCCATAAACGATCTTGGGCGTGAACATAACCCAAAGTGGTCATAGCCTCTTTTTGGGAATTGGCATAAATGTGTGGCACCCCAAAATCGTCAAAATAAACGGTGGTTTCATTTTGAATATTTTTTATTTTTTGCTCTCCTTCATAAGTGGGTTTGGAATAAAAATAATATCCGAGTAAGGATAATAAAATAAGGACAATTAGTGCCAAAATAACGAGGAGAAATCGCTTGAAGTTATTCATTTTTTTCTGTATTAAATACAACTATAAAGTGCAGTTTTGATTGAATTTAGCCGTGAACGGTTTCTTTTTTTCCGTAGTTGGTAATGAGTTCGCCTTCAAAATCAATCCATTCTTGCCAGCGTTTGTCCACATCCACTTTCTCGGAATATTTACGGGCGAAACCTAGAAAAGTGGTGTAATGTCCTGCTTCACTAATCATTAATTTTCTGTAAAATTCGGCCAATTCTTTGTCTTCAATGTTTTGTGACAACACTTTGAAACGTTCACAACTTCGGGCTTCAATCATCGCAGAGAAGAGTAATCTATCGACAAAGGCATCGTTTCGGCTGCCATCTTTTTTCATAAATTTGAACAATTCGTTCACATAATGGTCTTTGCGTTCTCTGCCTAATTTTAATCCACGTTCTTTGATGATGTTATGCACCAATTGAAAATGCTCTAATTCTTCTTTGGCAATTTCCAACAAATCGGTAACCAATTCTTCGTGTTCTGAATTGTAAGTTATTATCGTGATGATGTTTGTTGCTGCTTTTTGCTCACACCAAGCGTGATCGGTCAAGATTTCTTCGATGTTCGATTCGACGATATTTACCCATTTTGGGTCGGTAACTAATTTTAATCCTAACATTATATTGAATTTATAAAGATTGATTGTAAAAATACAGATTTTATTTGTTATGTAATGAATAGATATGCTGTGGGTGCACGACAAATTGCATTTTGTGAAAATTTTTACCACAAATTACACAAATTTTCACAAATTAATCTGTGAAAATCTGTGAAAATCTGTGAAAATCTGTGAAAATCTGTGAAATCTGTGTCAAATAAAGTCTAAAAAATATTTTTGAAAACCAGTTGTAAGTAATTTTTTTTGAAAATGCAATTTGTCGTGCACCCATATGCTGTTTATTTTCCTTATTTTGCATCGTAAATTGTACTTTATGAATTCAAATCAATCCGTTTTAATAATAGGTTTTGTTTTTCCAGAACCCAATTCTTCTGCTGCAGGAGGAAGGATGGTGCAGTTGATTTCTATTTTTGTAGCACAAGGTTTTGAAGTTACTTTTGCCAGTCCAGCAATGGATAGCGATTATATGGTTGACCTTAATTCGCTTGGTGTTGCAAAAAAAACCATTGCGTTGAATTGTTCTAGTTTCGATGTTTTTGTAAAAGAACTCAATCCATCCATCGTTTTGTTTGATCGTTTTATGATAGAAGAACAATTTGGCTGGCGTGTTGCCGAAAATTGTCCAGATACTTTGCGATTGTTGGATACCGAAGATTTGCATTGTTTGCGATTGGCACGGCAAAAAGCGTTTAAGGAAAACAGACTATTCTCAACAGACGATTTGTTGGTTACAGCAGTTGCCAAAAGAGAAATTGCCAGTATTTTGCGTTGCGATATTTCCTTGATGATTGCCGAATATGAAATGGAATTGCTGCAAACCGTTTTCAAAATCGACTCCAGTTTATTGTATTATTTGCCTTTGTTGTTGGAATCCATTGCAGATTCAACCATTCAAAAACTACCTTCATTTGAAGATCGAAATAATTTTGTCTTCATTGGCAACTTTCTTCACGAACCCAATTGGAATGCGGTTCAGTATCTGAAAGAAACGATTTGGCCACTTATCCTAAAGCATAAGCCAGAAGCGGTTTTGCAAATTTACGGTGCTTATCCTTCGCAAAAAGTAGTACAATTGCACAAACCAAAAGATGGTTTTTATATTATGGGTCGAGCCAATGATGCTCAAGAAGTGGTGCGAAATGCCAAAGTAGTTTTAGCTCCTTTGCGTTTTGGAGCAGGAATAAAAGGAAAATTAGTCGAAGCGATGCAATGCGGAACGCCAAGTGTAACAACAACTACTGGAGCCGAATCGATGTGTGGAAATTTGCCTTGGAGTGGCTTTATTACTGATGATGCCCAAGTTTTTGCCGATAAAGCGTTAGAATTATATAATGACAAACAACTTTGGCTAAAAACCCAAGAAAATGGTTTTGACATTATAGAAAAACGCTATTTGAAATCTTTGTTTGCGGATGATTTTTTACAACATATTTTAAAAGTGAAAATTGATTTGAAACAACATCGACTGCATAATTTTATAGGGGCATTACTGCAACATCATACTTTGACTAGTACAAAATATATGTCGAGATGGATTGAGGAGAAGAATAAATAAATTCAGAATTTATATACTATGGCTAAAGAACCTTTCGCAGCAAAACTTACTTCAATTTGGATAGGAGGCTTTTTCTTCTGGATTATCAAAGGATTTAGTGGGAGATTAATCGACCAATATGAAATTGAATATGAGAAGAGAAATGTCTGGACAGGATATTTTATTACATTAATTGTGCTTGCTATTATTGTTTATTTTCTGGTAAGGAATTAAATCAAAATAATTGTTTTTGTAAACAAAAATCCCGTCTCTTTTTAAAGAAACGGGATTTAACTGATAAAACTAACAAGCTATTATTATAATTTTTCAATATATTGTTTCAATGTTTGCAAGAATTGAGTTTTTTAAACAACATTGAATTTTAAAATATTTTATATCTTTGGAAAAAATATTACTATTATGGCAACAATAACATTATCTTATAATGCTCGTAACCTTATCGCAAAAAAGACGGTTGCTTATATACTTTCGTTGGGCGTTTTTAAAACCGATAAAAAAACGCAATAGATATATCATTAGAAGATGTGAAAAAAGGTCGTGTTACTACTTATAAAAGCACTAAAGATTTTTTTGATAAATTACACTATTATAGCTGCCAATCAATTTTTTATAACACATTTTAGGGTTGACTAACTATTTAGCCTATAGGTATTTTTGAATTGCCTCCAGCTTTAGCTGGAGGAATATGAAGTCAATGAATGCAGCATTGGCTTTAGCCAAAAAGTATGCTATTTTGGCTAAAGCCAATAAAAACTAAACCAATTTTATTCCTCCAGCTGAAGCTGGAGGCAATTAATGTATTGAAATGCGAGTGCACAGAATAGTTATAAACTTTGTAAAAAAGAGGTTTGAATTAAATTTCTCCTGACTTATTAATCTCCAAAAAGTCTATTCCAAAAAAAATCCCGTCCTGATTTACTCAAAACGGGATTTTTATATTATAAAACTAACTAGCTTTTAAGCCAGCATCGTTACAGGATTTTCAATATATTGTTTCAAAGTTTGCAAGAACTGAGCTCCAGTTGCACCGTCGATAGTTCTGTGATCGCAAGCCAAAGATAACATCATTGTATTCCCAACTACAATTTGTCCGTTTTTAACCACTGGTTTTTCTACAATCGCTCCTACGGATAGGATAGCTGAATTCGGTTGGTTGATGATGGAGTTGAATTCCGTAATACCAAACATTCCAAGGTTGGAAATCGTGAAAGTACTTCCTTCCATTTCAGTAGGCAATAATTTTTTGTTCTTGGCTCTTCCAGCCAAATCTCTAACGCTTGTTCCAATTTGAGACAAACTCATACCATCTGTAAATGGCAATACAGGAACGACTAATCCGTCTTCGACAGCAACCGCAACGCCAATATTCACGTGATAGTTGATGATTATGGATTCAGCAGTCCATTGTGAATTGATTTTTGGATGTTTTTTCAAAGCCAAAGCCGAAGCTTTAATTACCATATCGTTAAAAGATACTTTGGTATCTGGAACACTGTTAATTATCGCTCTTGATTTCATTGCTTCGTCCATTGTTACCTCGATTACCAAGTTGTAATGTGGTGCAGTAAATAAAGATTCTGCCAAACGTTTTGCAATGACTTTTCGCATTGTAGAGTTTTTAATCTCTTCGGTGGCAATTTGTCCTGCGGGAATATATGGTTTGGGAGTGCTAACTGTTTCTGTTTTGGCTGATGTACTTTCTTGAGGTCTGCTATCAGCAATCTGGGAACTGCTTGCAGGCGTAAAGTTCTCCACATCACTTTTGGTGATGCGTCCGTTTTCGCCAGAACCTTTTACTTGTGATAATTGAATTCCTTTTTCGCTGGCCATTTTCTTTGCCAAAGGCGAAGCCAAAATTCTTTGTCCATCAGTTGGTGCTTCCTGAACAACTGTTTTAGTTTGAGCAACAGGAGCAGCTTTCGCTTCTTCGGTTGTAACGGTTACAGGTGCAGTTCCGCCAGTGGTATAACTGCTAGCAATTCCACTAACATCTGTTCCTGCTGGGCCAATAATAGCCAAAAGACTATCAATTGGAGCCGATTGTCCTTCTTGAATTCCAATATATAATAAAGTTCCTTCGTTGAAAGATTCGAATTCCATCGTGGCTTTATCGGTTTCGATTTCGGCAAGCATATCGCCTTCTGAAACTTTGTCACCTACTTTTTTCAACCAAGTAGCTACCGTTCCTTCGGTCATAGTATCGCTCAAACGAGGCATTGTTACTACAACAACTCCCTCTGGTAAAGCTGATGTTGTGGCTGTTGAAATTGTAGTTTCTACTTTTTTACCTTCAACTTTCTCTTCTTGGGATTTGTTATTTGAATTATTGGAAATTAATGAAGTAATATCTTCCCCCTCTTTTCCGATAATGGCTAATAAAGAATCGATTGGTGCAGTTTCACCAGCTTGAATTCCAATATATAAAAGAGTTCCTTCGTTGAAAGACTCAAATTCCATTGTTGCTTTGTCGGTTTCAATTTCGGCTAGCATATCGCCTTCGCTTACTTTGTCGCCTACTTTTTTTAACCAAGTTGCTACCGTTCCTTCTGTCATTGTATCGCTCAAACGCGGCATTGTTATAATTGTTGCCATAATTGATTTTAGAGTTTATGAGGTGTGAATGGATAGTTTTCTTGTTCGTAAACTACATCGTATAATTGTTGAATTTCAGGATAAGGAGATTCTTCGGCAAATTTTACACACTCTTCGATTAAATCTTTCACTCTCTGATCGATGACTTCAATTTCAGCTTCTGTAGCATATTTTTGATCTATAATTACATCCAATACTTGGGTAATCGGGTCAATTTTTTTGTACTCTTCTACCTCTTCTTTCGAACGGTATAATTGTGCGTCCGACATCGAATGTCCTCTGTAACGATAAGTTTTCATTTCGAGGAAAGTAGGTCCTCCCCCACTTCTAGCTCTTTCGATTGCTTCGCTCATGGCTTCGGCTACTTTCACCGGGTTCATTCCGTCAACTGGTCCACAAGGCATTTCGTAACCCAAACCTAGTTTCCAAATATCAGGATGATTGGCAGTTCTTTCGACAGAAGTTCCCATAGCATAACCGTTATTTTCAACAATAAATACTACTGGAAGATTCCACAACATCGCCATATTAAAGGCCTCATGTAACGAACCTTGTCTAGAAGCGCCATCACCAAAATAAGTCATGGTTACGCCTCCTGTATTGTTGTATTTGTCTCCAAAAGCTATTCCGGCTCCCAAAGGTATTTGTCCACCCACGATTCCGTGACCTCCATAAAATCCGTGTTCTTTTGAAAAAATGTGCATAGAACCACCCATTCCTTTTGAGGTTCCAGTTACTTTTCCTAACAATTCGGCCATCACGCATCTTGGATCTACACCCATTCCGATAGGTTGAACATGGTTTCTATAAGCGGTAATCATTTTATCTTTTGTCAAGTCCATAGCGTGTAAAGCACCCGCTAAAACGGCTTCTTGACCATTGTATAAATGTAGAAATCCTCTAACTTTTTGTTGAATGTACAATGCGGCAAGTTTGTCTTCAAACTTTCTCCAAAGCAGCATGTCTTCATACCATTTTAAATAAACTTCTTTTGTAACTTCTTTCATTTGTGTTATTATATTTGTTTTTTATTTATTGTGTTTATACAATGTAATCAAAAAAAATATGGCTATTTTTTCCTAAATTGGCAAGTTGCAAAAATAGGACATTATAAGGAAGTAGTAAAATTTAAAAGCTAATTTTTAGATTTTTTTATAAGAAGTTTTTATCAAACATAAACGGCAACAGATTTTTAAGAGAATCCGATTTGTAAATTGCCCCTATTTCACCCATAAAATAGATTTCAATTGGAGTTTCTTGTTTGATTTCATATTCGGCAATAGATTGACGACAGGCTCCACAAGGAGGAATTGGTTTGGTAGTCTGATTGTTGTCTGATGCTGCGGTAATTGCCATTTTCAGAATTTTTGCATCAGGATATATTGTTCCAGCCTGAAAAACGGCAACACGTTCGGCACAAAGCCCCGAAGGATAGGCTGCGTTTTCTTGGTTGGAGCCCAAAACTATTTTGCCGTTGTCTAATAAAAGTGCTGCGCCAACTCTAAATTTTGAATAAGGTGCATACGCATTTTTTCTAACTTCTAAAGCTTGAGCCATTAGATTTTGAATATCATTTGGTAAATGTTCAACTGTTTCAAATACCGAAAATCGGGTTGAAATAATAATCTCGTTCATTGGTGTTTTTGGAAAAAAAATCCAAACTTCAGGAGAAATTTGGATTTGTATATATATTATTGTTGGTTAATATTCGTCATATTTATCTCCAAAATTGAATGTAAGTGAGAACCGTAAAGTGTTTTCTAAAGGGTTTTTAACTCTGGATGCCGAAAACAAATAGGAAACGTCTACTTTTATTGCTGTATATCTAAAACCTGCTCCAAGAGAAAAATATTGTCTAGCTCCTTTGTCTGGATTTTCGTGAAAATATCCCATTCGCATGGCAAAAGAGTCTTGATACAAATATTCGGCACCAACTGAATAAGTAAATTCTTTTAGCTCTTCGCTAAAACCTCCAGATGCATCGGAGAATGATTGGGCAATTCCAGGAAACCATCCAATTGAATTATAATTTTGATTATTTATTGCTGCATCAGAACTATTCACAATATCATCTCCATTCAAATCTGTTACAGGTTGTGGTGTTGGCACTAATAATTTGTTAAACTCTACATTTACAGCTACTTTATTATAATCGTCTAAAATAAAATCAAAACCAGTTCCTATTTTTAAATTGGAAGGAAGAAAGTTTGAGCCAACATCTGATTGACTTAAATCATAACTGATTTTTGGACCCATATTTTGAAAATTAAAACCTGCTCTCCACCTACCATTGAAACTGTTATAGGCAATTTCTTCTGTTTGGAAAAATCCTGCAATATCTACTGCAAAAGATTTTGCTGCTTTGAGACTTTGTCCATTTGTACTAAGACCTAAATTGGAATTTATGAATCTTCCAGCCACAGCCAACGAAAATTTCTCGCTTAATTTTAAGGAGTAGGATCCATCAATGGCAAATTCAGCAGGTTTGACGATAGTAAAGTCAGGTCCTGCATCATCTCTTAATTCAATTTCGCCTAAACTAAAATACCGAAGACTTACTGCAAAAGCACTACGTTCGTTTAGTCGATTATAATAATTTAATTGTCCTAATGAAATGTCATTTACTAAATCGACAAGATATGGAGTGTAACTTATGGCAAATCCTGATTTATCTATTGCAAAGGCATATTTTGCTGGGTTCCATTGTTGTGAAAAAGCATCTGCAGAAGTAGCAACACCATTATCGCCCATACCAGCAGCTCTAGCATCGGCGGCAACTAATAAGAATGGCACTCCGGTAGTGATGACATTTTCTTGTGCATTTACAAATGAAATAACGAATAAACTGACAAAAAGTAAAGATATTTTTTTCATTGGTTTAAAATAATAATTATACAAATATAGTATTTAATTAAAGTATTACAAGTTTTTCAAATTTTTCAGTCTTGGAATGGGTTAGGCTAGATTTAACGGTTAGTTTATAAACATAAACTCCTTTTCCTATTTTATTTCCAAAATCATCTTTGCCATCCCAAGTAATTTCTTTGGATAAAAATCCTTCAGTAGTGATGATTTGATTGCGTGTCCATACTACTTTTCCAGTAATGGTTATTACCTGAACTTGAACTTCTAAAGGTTCATAAGGTCGGTTATGCGAAAACCAAAACTCGGTATAATTCACAAATGGATTTGGATAATTTAACACATTCGTTAATGATATTGCTTCATTTCCAACCACTACAAACTGAATTTCGGCAGTAATTGGATTGTTGTAAACGTCCCAAGCTTTGAAAGTTATGGTGTGCAATCCAACTGCTAAATTCCGAAACGGAAAACGCAAAGTTCCTTTTGTAAAATCATCTAAATTGGTTTCATAATAATCATTCAATATGTAAGGATTATCAACATCTCCATCTAAAATAGCAACAATATCATGACCTATTCCGCTAGCTGTATTGATACCACTTTCGTCTTCAAAATTTACTAAAAAGAAAGGAGATTCATTAGTTATACCACCCGAAATGAAAGTTTCGTCGTTCATATATAACTTCACTCTTGGGTTAATATTGTCCACAACTGCATTTTCATTAATTCCACCCACCTTTATAGTAGTATCAAAACCTGTTTGATTTTCGAAAAACTGGTTCTTTTTGGCATAGAAACTAATTTTTCCATTGGCTACTGGAATCCGAATATCTCTGGGTACTATAAAACTAAATTCAAATTTTCCGTTTGTTACAGAGGCATTCCCTCTGAAAATGGTTTCACCCAACTCTATAAATGGCATTGCAGGACTAAATCCATCATTGTTTAGTGTTGATCTTGTAATAAATTTATCAAATACGGCAGTAAAAAGTTCTCCGTTATAATTGGTAATTAGTTTGTTGTTTTCGTCCGTGATTTCGCCAGTAATTTTCATTTTTGCAAGCGATTTAAATTCATCAAAAGATTGCGAAATTGGAACATCATTTACTTTTGTAAGTAGTATTCTTGGTTTTGGGATAGCAAGCATTAAGGCAGGATCGCCAATATAAAACACCACATTTGTAGAGGAATTTGGATTGTTGTTTTTTGCTAGTCGCAATGACTCGGCTATTGATGGGTATTGGTTTGAGCCATAAGAAAATAGAAATTTTGCCAGAACATCATTAAAATTTTCAGCACTAAATTGTCCAATTTCGCGAGTAGTTGTAAGCATTGAAATGGCCCCCCCTTTTGGATTCCAATAAGTATATTCGCCAGCGGTAGGCCTTGAAGGATTGTCGAATCTTGAAAAATCACAAGTGATAGTAATAAATAAAGGATATTTATATTGATTGATTAGATTTTGCCCATCCGATTTTTCCCAAAGTCGCTCGCTTGCAAGTCCATCCTCGCCTCCATGACCTAAATAATTCACGACCAAAGCTCCTTTCTCGAAAGCACTGAATAAATCCGTTCTTGCTCTGGGATATCTTGCCCCACCAGCCGATGCCTCTTGAACATAAGAATCTAAGAATATTTTATCAATATTCAAAAATGGTTTTTCAGAAGTAATTTTATCAGCCAAAATATTTTGTCTTCTTTGCAAACTTGGATCCGAAGATTTATCAGAATCATCACCTACCATTACATAATTGTTTCTCCAATTGCCATAGGATTTTACATCATGATATTCGATAACTTTGTTTACCATTTCATCTGCTTGAGTGGTATTATCATTGATCATTCTGCCTACTGCAATATCGATTCCACCAAAAAAACTGCCAATATTTCCCTCGTTAGCATCCATTAATCCAAAGAAATCATCTGATACGAAAGCAGCTTCTCCAGAAGTATTGCTAATTAATGAGTGATATATAGGTACAATATTAGTATTGTTTGAAATTATATTTTTATAATCGTAGGAAGCATCCCCAAAAAGGTTGATATATTTTAATTTTTTTTCGGGAGTTGAAGCGTTATCATAGATATATTTAATACAATTCCTGATGGCTGCTATATCTTGTTTGCCTGATGAAAACTCTTGATAAATGTTCTCTAGTTGAATTACTTTAACATTAAGATTAGAGTAGTTTCGATGAAAATTTGCCAATTTTTCGGCAGAATTTGCTAAGAAAGCTGGAGAAATAATAACATAATCTATATCTTGAAACTGACCTTGTGCGTTTTTGAAAATGGTACCTTTCAAGTTTTGATTGGCAATTTTTGTTTTGTTAGTTTTTAAAGGCGTGTAATAATCCGAGGCATCAAGAGCGATGTATTTTCTAAGTTCACCCAAATTTGCCTTAAAAGAAAAGCTGGTTAGATTAGGATTTTCAACTTTAGTGACATTATAAATATCAGTAACATCCCAAACTTGCATAATAGTACTAGCGTTATTAATAGTATAATTTACAATTCCAGAACTGGAATTTGACAAATCATATTGAAAATGAAATTGTTTGCCATAACCCACTAGTTTTCTTTTGGCAGTAAGTATAATTTTATCTAAATATCCTTTGGAATCAGGCACTCCATTGTTGTTATAGGATAGTTTTATAGTTGTATTTTCTGTGCCTGAAAAGGTTGTATTAGTTGGCAAAGCGGCTCTATTAAATAAAATACCCGAATATTGAACCAATGCTGAAAATGTCATCGTACCAACATCCTGTCCATTTGCTAAAACCTTAAATGAGGTATTAGTAAAAGCGTTAGAAGCCGTATTTAGACTCAACTTTATTGGGGTTGATGTGTCAATATTTGGAAAATTAAAAGAAAATTCTTGATCCTGATTGATATCAAAAACTTCTCCAAACCATTGTCGTCCAAGTTTTCCAATATTAATTAAGTCGATCTCGTGAAATTGACGGTCATCAAAGGTTGTCAAACTCAAATTACTTGTTCCTGAAGGTTGGGCCATATTCGAGATTCTTTTCCCATCGTTTCCTTGAACATTAATGTAATAATAGGATTTAGTGTCATATAAATTAACGAAGGTTTGACTTTCTTCGCTCCAAGTATCAACCCCTTCTGCATAAAATAAAATATAGTCTTCATTATTAAAAACACCATCGCTTTCGCCAATAATTTGAATGGCATTTTCAGTTAAATCGATAGGGTAATAGGTTTCATTGGATAAAGGCAACATTCTTCCTCCGTTTCCATACAATTTTATTTTTTTGGGGTCAATTCCGTTCAAATTAAGACCTAATTGTTGTAGAAAGCTTTTTGAAATTTTATAAACTCCCGATTTTTCTATATAAAATTGATACCAATCTCCAGTAGCCAAAACAGAATTAATTATACTATTCGTTTTGTAGGTTTGTGCCGTTTTATTCGAGGTATTACTCCCACTTATTGAGTAAGAAAAAGATTGAATTCGTTTGAATCCAGTGGCATCTTTAATAATTGGGGATAAAATAAGGAAAGCCTGTTTCAAATCTCTTGACTCATTCATTTGCAGAAATTCTGAAGGAGTATTAGGGATATTAGTTAAATCTAAGTCACCTAATTGGCTCTCGTCAAGCGATTCATAAACAACATTCGAAAGCTGTATGGAATTACTATAAGATACAGTAGATATATTGAGGTTAAAAATATAAGAAATAGCCTTTTTAGATGAGTCATAATTAAAGCTATTACCCACAAAGTTTGGAATATTTATTTTGTTGTCACCAAAAAAAAATTCATTAGTTTCTCGCCATTCAATAACAACATCTCCCTTTATCTGTGACAAAGCAACAAAAGGAACTAGAATTAAATAAATAAAGAGTTGTTTTTTCATTGTTTTCTTTAACGCAATAATTAGAAAAATATTACGGGAGTAAAAATATATTATTTAGTGTTATTTTAATAATAAATAGTATAAATTTGCGTTCGTGTTTTGAACATTAATTTTTAATGTACAATTTAATCTATATAAAATAAATTATTTATTGTGATTTAGTGGTTAATTATTATATTGCACCACTAAAATTATTACCAATTTAAAGAGTATGAAAGCAAATAAAATTATGACCCTACGTTTGATGTTATCGATGATTTTAATTTTTGGATTTGCTAGTTGCAGTAAAAAATCAAGTTCAAGAAACACTTCACAAGGAACTGGATGGAATGTAGATAGCAAAAAATCCTCAAAAAAACAAGAAGCTGGACCAGGTTTAATCTTTGTCGAAGGCGGAACCTTTACAATGGGAAAAGTGGAAGATGATGTTATGCACGATTGGAATAATACCCCAACACAACAACATGTTCAATCCTTTTATATGGATGAAACTGAAGTTACCAATGCGATGTATTTGGAATATTTAGATTGGACTAAAAAGGTATTCCCACCCAGCGAACCCAATTACAAAAATATTTACGATGGTGCTTCGCCAGACACTTTGGTTTGGAGAAATAGATTAGGCTATAACGAAACTATGACCAATAATTACTTGAGACATCCGTCCTATTCTGAATATCCAGTTGTAGGAGTAAACTGGATTCAAGCGGTTGAATTTGCTAAATGGAGAACAAACCGTGTAAATGAAGCATTGTTAGAAAAAAGCGGATACATAAAAAAGAATGCCAAAACAAATGATGTTTCTGCTGATGCTAATTTTGATACCGAAACCTATTTGAACTCCCCAACATCCGCTTTTGGTGGGAATGCAGATATAGTTATAGCTGGTGGCAAAAACGCAAAGAAAAATAAAAATGCCAACACAGCTACTAAAGACCCAAAAAACAATAAAGTAAATGTAATTGAACCAAGCTATGCAACACGCTCTTCTGGAATTATTCTTCCTGAATACAGACTTCCAACCGAAGCTGAATGGGAATATGCAGCTGCCGCCGATGTAGGACAAAGAGAATACAATTTATATAAAGGACAGAAAAAATATCCATGGTCTGGAGATTATACTCGTTCTGGAAAAAGACAAACCAAAGGCGATCAATTGGCTAATTTTAAACAAAGAAATGGCGATTATGGCGGAATTGCAGGATGGTCTGACGATGGTGCCGACATTACAAATCAGGTAAAAAAATATCCAGCTAATGATTTTGGTTTATATGATATGGCAGGAAATGTTGCTGAATGGGTAATGGATGTTTACCGACCAATTATTGATAATGAAGCCAATGATTTTAACTATTTCAGAGGAAATCAATATACTAAAAATAAAATTGGGAAAGATGGTAAAATAAAAATTATTAGTACTGATAGTATTCAATATGCAACCCTTAGCAATGGCAAAAAAGTAGCTACAAGTTATCCAGGTCAAATTGCTCAAGTTCCAGTTGACGAAAACGAAACTTATTTGAGGCAAAATTTTGATAAAAGTTACAATATCAATTACAGAGATGGAGATAGACAATCCACAAGATATTATAACTTTGCCGAATCTGAAAATGAAACTCAAAAACAAAAAGAAGAAAAAGCAATGTACAACTCTCCTAAGCACAATGTTGGCGTAGATAGTTTAGGAAATATGGTTAGAAAATACGACAAAAACAATAAGAGAACTACTTTGGTAGATGACAATGTAAGGGTTTACAAAGGAGGTTCCTGGAGAGATAGGGCCTATTGGTTAGACCCAGCTTCAAGAAGGTATTTCCCCCAAGATATGGCTACTGATTACATTGGTTTCAGATGTGCAATGTCTAAAGTGGGTGCAAAATCTGAGAAGAAGAAAACTGCAAGAAATTAATTCATTTCACAATAACGATAAAAGCCCTTTGATTAGGGCTTTTATTTTTTAAATCATTTTTGATATGAATATCCCTTACATTCATAACTTTTTTTTAAAATGCAATTCGGTTTCAATTGATTCCAGAAAAATTGAGCCAAATTCATTGTTTGTAGCCATAAAAGGTGAAAATTTTGATGCCAATACATTTGCTCAAGACGCACTCAACAATGGAGCTTCTTTTGTAATCATTGATAATGAAAATTATTGGATTGACCAAAGAACAATTTTAGTCGAAAATAGTTTATTTGCCCTGCAAGAACTGGCAAAATTCCATCGCAAGTATTTAAAAATACCCATAATTGCACTTACAGGAAGCAACGGAAAAACTACCACTAAAGAATTGATAAATGCAGTTCTTTCAAAAAAATTCAAAACAAAAGCCACTTTAGGAAATCTCAATAATCATATTGGAGTGCCTTTGACATTATTATCTTTCAATAGCCAAACCGAAATAGGAATTGTAGAAATGGGCGCCAATCATAAAAAAGAAATTGAATTTTTATGTGAATTGGCTCTACCTGATTTTGGTTATATTACCAATTTTGGAAAAGCACATTTAGAGGGATTTGGTGGTGTTGAAGGCGTTATTCAAGGAAAAAGCGAAATGTATAATTTTATATCTGCAAATGATAAATTAGCATTCATCAACCTTGATGATAAAATTCAAGTCGAAAAATCAAAACATCTAAAACTGTATTCTTTTGGAATCAATAAGGAAAATGCCAATGTCAATATTAGTTCTATTGCAGCAAATCCTTATGTAGAAATCCATTTTTCAAATTTACTTATAAAAACACATTTGATTGGAATGTATAATGGCAATAATATAAATGCCGCTATTACTATCGGAAAATACTTTGGGGTTGAAGAGAAGGAAATAAAACACGCATTAGAAAGTTATATTCCCCAAAATAATCGCTCCCAATTAATAACAAAAGAAACTAATCGAATTATTCTTGATGCTTATAATGCGAATCCTAGTAGTATGGCAGTAGCAATCGAAAATTTTTTACAATTAAATGACTGCAATAAAGTAATGATTTTGGGAGATATGTTTGAGCTAGGAACAGAAAGTCCTGATGAGCATAAAACAATTATAAATATGGTTTCAAACAATAATAAAGCTACTTCTTACTTCATCGGAAAAGAATTTTATTGCCAAAAAGTAAACCAGAAAAATTTTCACTTTTTTGAAACTTTCGATGCTTTTTCTCAATATTTAAACGAAATAAAAATAGAAAACAGTTCCATTCTTATAAAAGGTTCCAGAGGAATGGCTTTAGAGAGAACACTCCAATTGTTGTAAAATACACCAACAATACAATATCATCAAATATTATTTTTACAATGAATTTCTTAGAATCAAATGGCATTTGTTTTCTATTTGATTCTTTTTATTTTTTAAAATCATTTGAGCAAGAATTTTGCCCATCAATTCAAAATTGGTTGAAATAGTAGTTATTCCATTTTCAACAATTTTTTTTAATGGAGTCTCATTATAAGAAATAACACCAAAGTCTTCGCCAATTATTAGATTTTGAATTTTAGCTTTTTCTATAACTTGAACTAAATCTCTATCATTAGGAATGATATAAACCTCTGCTTTTTTTATTTCTCTTTTATTAAATTCTGTAATAACTTCATGATAAAAACCAAAGTCTTTACAAAAATTTTCAAACCCAATTTTCATTCCCAATGGTTCTCTAAATCCAGGAAAAATTAAGATTAAATTTTGGTATTTGTTCAATTTATTTTTCCCTCTTAACAAACAATTATAGATATCTTTTTGATGATTTTGATATATTGCAGGAAACTCAATTAACTCAGGATTTGTTTGATCTAAAATATAAACTTCATTTACTGGTAGGGTTTTTATAGCTGTTGCAGCACCAATCAAATTTGTTGGCATAATAATATATTTGGTGTAATTCCCATTATTATCATCGATGAGTTTTTGAAAAACTTTGGCATTAAAATGATGAAAATAAATATCAACTTGAACCCCTTTTCCAACATTACATAAAAATGAATTATACAGGTCTTCCTTGAAACTATTTAGCTCATCGAAAAGCAAAAAAATTCGATGCATTATATTGATTTCAGTGCTTTTTACATAATATCCTTTTCCAAGAATAGCATAAATTATACCTCGCTTTTTAAGCTCTTGATATGCCTGCAAAACTGTATCACGTGAAATAGAAAACTCAAGACAGAGTTTATTAATAGAGGGCAGTTTTTCGCCCTTTTTTAAGCCACCCTCTTCTATTATTTTTTCAACAGAAAAGATAATTTGCTTGTATTTGGGAATCCGCTTATTATTCTGTATTTGTATGAATTTCATTAAATAATTTTATTTTTTTTAATTTACAAAATAAACTGGTAGGTACTGGTATGTAAAATTAAAAAATTAATTTATATTTGTTTTATAATTTTGACAAAAAAAGTATGCAAATAAAACATAAGTCGTATTTTGCAACTAATTATTTTATCAAATTATTTGTTGCGACCACGTTAATATACTTTATTTGTTTTTAATCTTATTACTCAAAATGTATTAAAAAAAATGCTAAAAAAAATCATACCATCAAATATCAATAATTATGAATGATATTTTAATTAAAACCACCTCCGACTTTTTCAAGAAAACTTTTAACTCAGCAGCAGACAAAGTAGTTTTGTCTCCTGGAAGAATAAACATTATTGGAGAGCATATTGATTATAACGATGGATACGTTTTGCCAGCAGCCATTGATAAAATTATTTGTTTTGCATTCGAAAAAAACAATTCAAATTTTGCTAATATTCACGCTATTGATTTGGATGAATCAGTAGTTATAGATGTAACAAAAGAAGAAGTCTTAAGCGATATCGTCTGGACTAATTATTTGCGTGGTGTATTGTTTCAATTGAAATTAAAAGGGTTTGAAATTGGCGGTTTCAACTGTGCCTTCAGCAGTAATATTCCCACCGGTTCAGGTTTGTCTTCATCGGCAGCTTTAGAATGTGGATTTTTATTTGGCATTAAAGAAATGTTTGAATTGGATATCAAACCTGTTGAAATGGCACTAATGGGACAAAGTGCCGAACACTGGGTAGGCATCAACTGTGGTATTATGGATCAGTTTGCCAGCGTTATGGGTTTGGAAAATAAAGTGATAAAAATTGATTGTCGCACTTTGGATTATACCTACCACGATGCTGATTTTGCTGATTATTCTTTAATATTGTTTGATAGCAACGTAAAACATTCTTTATTTACATCCGAGTATAATAATAGACGAATAGAATGTAACGAAGGATTGAGCATCGTTAAAGAAAATTATCCTGAAATTGAAAGTTTCCGTGATTGTGATGAAAATCACATGATAAATCTAAAATCTAAAATGTCAGACAATGTTTTCAGAAGGAGTTTATATGCCGTTAAAGAAATCAAACGTGTTATTCAGGCTTGTGAAGCACTCGACAAAGGCGATATTAAAACATTAGGAAAATTAATGTTTGAAACTCACGAAGGATTATCTAAAGACTACGAAGTAAGTTGCGCCGAATTAGACTATTTAGTAGATTTGGCCAAAGCTGAAGAAGTTGTAATTGGTTCCAGATTAATGGGAGGTGGATTTGGTGGTTGCACCATCAATTTAGTAAAAAAGGGAAGTGAAACAGTTATAAAAGAAAAATTCACCAAATTATATTTAGATAAATTTAATATCGATTTAAAAATTTATGATGTAAAAGTGTCTAACGGAACATCATTGTATAAAAATTAATTGATAATGAAAAAATTTGATATATACGAAGATCCTCACAGAAGATTTAATCCGCTAATTAACGAATGGGTTTTGGTTTCTCCTCATAGAGCTAAACGTCCTTGGCAAGGTCAAAAAGAATCTGTTGCCAATGATGGAAGGCCAGAATACGATCCTGAATGTTATTTGTGTCCAGGAAACGTTCGTGCTAATGGAGAAGTAAATCCGCAATACACTAGTTCGTTTGTTTTTGATAATGATTTTGCAGCTTTAAAACAAGAAGAAATAGATTTTGTTGAAAACAATGAAATGACATTTTTTAAAGCTAAACCCGAAAGAGGTATCTCGCGAGTAGTTTGTTTTTCGCCAAAACACAATATTACGCTACCAGAAATGGATTTGCCTACAATTGAAGAAATTATTCGCACTTGGCAAAAAGAATATACCACTTTAGGAAATGTAGATTACATTAATTACGTTCAGATTTTTGAAAATAAGGGAAGTGTAATGGGCTGCAGCAATCCACATCCACACGGTCAAATTTGGGCTCAATCCTCCTTGCCCACACAAGTTGAAAAAACACAAAATAGTTTGAAAGCCTATTTTGATAAAAACGGAAGTAACTTACTATTAGATTACCTAGAAAAAGAGTTAGAAGCCAAAGAGCGAATTGTAATCGAAAACGAACATTTTGTAGCTTTAGTTCCTTTTTGGGCGATTTGGCCATTTGAAACTTTGATAGTTTGCAAACGTCATGTAACTAAAATTACCGATTTTAATGAAGAAGAAGTTGCAGCTTATGCTATAATTTTAAAACAATTGACATCGAAATACGACAATCTTTTTGAAACTTCATTCCCCTATTCTTCAGGAATTCATCAAGCGCCAACTGACGGAAATAAACACGAGGAATGGTTGTTTCACATGCACTTTTACCCGCCTTTATTGCGTTCGGCTTCGGTCAAAAAATTTATGGTAGGTTATGAAATGATGGGCGAATCACAACGTGATATTACAGCCGAGAAAACAGCACAAATGTTAAGAGATTTGTCTGACATACATTATAAAAACAAATAAACATGAAAGTATTAGTAACAGGCGGACTTGGATTTATTGGCTCGCATACCGTTGTCGAATTGCAAAACAAAGGTTTTGAGGTGGTTATAATTGACAATCTTTCAAACTCTTCTGAAGAGGTGCTGAAAGGAATTGTAGCGATTACAGGAAAAGAACCTATTTTTGAAAAATTAGATTTAAGAGAAAAATCAGCCGTTCAAGATTTTTTCAAAAGACATCAAGAAATCAGTGGTGTAATTCACTTTGCTGCTTCAAAAGCGGTTGGCGAAAGTGTTACCAATCCGTTGTTGTATTATGAAAACAACATCGCTTCTTTGGTCTATTTACTTCAAGAATTAGAGAAAAAAGAGAAGGCTCATTTTATTTTCAGTTCGTCATGTACCGTTTACGGTCAAGCAGACATAATGCCGATTGATGAAAATGCACCAATCAAACCCGCAATGTCGCCTTATGGGAACACAAAACAAATAGGTGAAGAAATTATCACAGATGCTTCAAAAGTGAGCAATATCAATGCTATATTGTTACGCTATTTTAACCCAATTGGGGCACATCCATCTGCCGAAATTGGTGAATTGCCAATAGGTGTCCCTCAAAATTTAGTGCCTTTTATTACCCAAACAGGTATTGGATTGCGTCAAGAATTGATGGTTTACGGAAACGATTATCCCACCGTTGATGGCACTTGTATTCGCGATTATATTCATGTGGTAGATTTAGCAAAAGCTCATGTGGTCGCTTTACAACGTCTTTTAGAACATAAAAATGCAGATAAAGTAGAGATTTTCAACCTTGGAACAGGGGTTGGAAGTTCTGTTTTGGAAGTAATTTCAAGTTTTGAAAAAGTAAGTGGCAAACCATTTCCCTACAAAATTGTGGATAGAAGAGAAGGCGATGTAACTCAGGCTTATGCCAGCACCGAAAAAGCAAATAAAGTTCTGGGATGGAAAACAGAATCCTCTTTAGACCAAGCTATGGAGAGTGCTTGGAAGTGGGAACAGCACGTTAGATCAAAATAAGTTTTAAAAAATTAGACTAAATCATTTATTTTTATAGTATTAATCAAAATTAATTAACCAACAAAATATTTTATGGAAACAGGCTTTGGATTTTTAGATTATGCGGTTTTTGCCGCTTATGCAGTGCTTATTTTAGGTGTGGGATTATGGGTGTCTCGAGAAAAAGAAGGTGTTCAAAAAAATGCCGAGGATTATTTTCTTGCTAGTAAATCATTACCTTGGTGGGCAATAGGATCTTCGTTGATAGCAGCAAATATTTCTGCAGAACAGTTTATTGGGATGTCGGGTTCTGGATTTGCATTGGGCTTGGCAATTGCTTCTTATGAGTGGATGGCCGCTTTTACTTTGATAATTGTTGGGAAATATTTTTTACCAATATTTATCCAAAAAGGGATTTACACCATCCCTGAATTTGTAGAAAAACGATTTTCTACAAATCTAAAAACAATATTGGCTGTATTCTGGATTGCACTGTACGTATTTGTAAATTTAACGACTGTTTTGTATTTAGGTTCTTTAGCTATTGAAACAATTTTAGGTGTAGATTTAATATATGCAATTATAGGTTTAGCCCTTTTTTCGGCCGCATATTCTTTGTATGGCGGACTTTCGGCTGTTGCATGGACAGATGTTATTCAAGTTATTTTTCTGGTTTTTGGTGGTTTAGTAACTACTTATTTGGCATTAAACACCGTTTCAGACGGAGCAGGAATGTGGGCTGGATTGCAACATATATACAATGCTGCTCCGGATCGTTTTGTAATGATTTTAGACAAATCAAATTCTGAATATATGAATCTTCCCGGGATTGGTGTTTTGGTTGGTGGTCTTTGGGTAGCCAATATTTACTATTGGGGATTCAATCAATATATTATTCAAAGAACATTAGCCGCTAAGTCTTTACAAGAAGCTCAAAAAGGAATTTTATTAGCTGGATTTTTAAAATTATTGATTCCTTTTATTGTTGTTATACCTGGTATTGCAGCCTATGTAATGGTTAATGATCCTGTTATTATGGAACGATTGGGTTCTACCGCTACAGATAACTTGCCTGGAATCGGGACAGCTGATAGAGCTTATCCTTGGTTATTGCATTTCTTACCAGCTGGATTAAAAGGCGTGGCATTTGCAGCATTGGCTGCAGCTATTGTATCTTCATTGGCTTCGATGCTAAATTCTACTGCCACAATTTTTACAATGGATATTTACAAACAATATATCAATACAAAAGCTAGTGATAAAACAACCGTAAATGTCGGGCGTATTTCTGGTGCAGTTGCCTTAATTATTGCCGTAATAATGGCACCTCTTTTAGGTGGAATTGATCAGGCGTTTCAATTTATTCAAGAATATACTGGAGTAGTTAGTCCGGGTATTTTGGCCGTTTTTGTATTGGGATTATTTTGGAAAAAAACAACTAATAAAGCAGCCATTTGGGGAGCACTTCTTTCTATTCCAATAGCAATGTTCTTTAAAGTTGGTCCTAAAGGATGGGCAACAGGTAGCGGAATGGAATCTTTTTTCCCAACATTACCTTGGATGGATCAAATGGGATACACCGCATTACTAACGATGATATTGATTGCTATTGTTAGCTGGAATCAAAATAAAGGACAGGATGATGCGAAAGGAATTCCATTATCGAAAGAATTATTTAAAACAAGTCCGCTTTTCAATATCTGTTCATTTGCGATATTGCTAGTATTAGTAGTGCTCTATTCAATTTTTTGGAAATAATAGAACAGAATTTGTAATAAAACCGTTTTATTTGATTTGAATTATCTTTTTTAGTTGTTAAGTAGATTAATAGTTGTTTAATATTGACATTTTTTACCTATTTAAAGAAGAAAAAATAAGTTACAATTGAAATTAATTAAGATGATTTAATAAAAAACTTCAGGGCAATTTATAGTCTCTGAAGTTTTTTTTATAACGGATTTCAAGATTTATAATGCTTTCAAAGACTAAAATAATAAAAATGAATACTAAAATTGTATCAGAAGAAAATTTCAATAAAATAATTGATAATCAGCAAGTTTCCCTTTTAATTTTGAAGAACAAGAATGGTTATGTTTGTCAAATTACCAATTTTGGCGCAAGAATAGTTTCCTTTTTTGTACCAATGAATGAAACCAAATTAGACGTTGTTTTGGGACACGACTTTATAGAAAATTATGAAAATGATGATTTTTATTTAGGAGCTATTGCTGGTCGTTATGCCAACAGAATTGCCAATGGCAAATTTTCTTTAGACGACAAAGAATATTCATTGTTGGTCAACAATGGTCCAAATGCACTTCACGGAGGAAAAAAAGGTTTTGATAAAGTAGTTTGGAAGGCTCAACCCTTTTTGAATGAAAATGAAGAAGAAGCAATCGAATTGAGATATCTTTCGAAGGATGGCGAGGAAGGTTATCCTGGAAATTTACAAGTAAAAGTAACCTATACTTTGACCAATAATAACGAAATAAAGATAGATTATAAAGCCGTTACAGATGCTAAAACAGTTCTTAACCTTACAAATCATGCCTATTTTAATTTGAAAGGGGCAGGAGAAGGTTCGATAGTATCTCATGATTTAATTTTAAACGCAGATTATTTTACCCCAACCGATGCGGGTGCGATTCCCACAGGAGAAATCCGAGACGTTTCAAATAGTCCGATGGATTTCAGGGTTTCGCACAAAATTGGGGAGCGAATTAATGATGATTATATCGAACTAATTCAAGGATTTGGCTATGATCACAATTGGGTTTTAAACAAAGAAAACAATCAATTAAGTTGGGTAGCGACCGCTTATGAAGCAGCTACAGGAATAGAGATGAAAGTCTTTTCTACTGAACCTGGAGTGCAGTTTTACACAGGAAATTATTTGGATGTAAAAAACGGAAAAGAGTCAAAAACCTATCCTTCTCGTTCGGGATTTTGCCTTGAAATGCAGCATTTTCCCGATTCTCCAAACCAAGCAAGTTTTCCAAATACAGTTTTGAATCCGGGAGAAATTTATACCCAAACCACCATTTATCAATTTGAAGTGAGGTAAAGAAGTATAAATTTTTATTGAAACCATTAGTTTAGATTGTACATTTGTAGCTGAAAATCGACTGTTAGGGTTGAAATTCTTTACGAATAGGCAACAGAAAAAGCCATTCTGAAAAGAGTGGCTTTTTATAATTATAAAAAATAATATTATGACACATAAAGCAGGTTTTGTAAACATCATCGGGAATCCAAACGTAGGGAAATCAACCTTGATGAATGCCTTTGTGGGCGAAAGATTATCCATTATTACCTCAAAAGCGCAAACCACCCGACATAGAATTTTGGGAATTGTAAACGGCGAAGATTTTCAATTGATTTTGTCGGATACTCCAGGGATTATCAAACCCGCTTACGAAATGCAAGAATCGATGATGAACTTCGTAAAATCGGCCTTTGAAGATGCTGACATATTGATTTATATGGTCGAAATTGGCGAACAAGAACTGAAAGACGAAGCATTTTTTAATAAAATTATCCATTCAGAAATTCCCGTTTTGTTGTTGTTGAATAAAATTGACAATTCCAATCAAGAACAATTAGAAACCCAAGTCGCATTCTGGACAGAGAAAGTTCCAAATGCCGAAATTTATCCCATATCAGCCTTGCAAAATTTCAATGTTCCCGAAGTTTTCCAAAGAATAATCGAGTTGTTGCCAGAATCTCCAGCTTATTATCCAAAAGACCAATTGACAGACAAACCGGAACGTTTCTTCGTAAACGAAACCATTCGTGAAAAAATTTTGCTGAATTACAGCAAAGAAATCCCGTACGCTGTCGAAATCGTCACCGAAGAATTCTTCGAGGACGAAAACATCATCCGTATTCGTTCCCTGATTATGGTGGAACGTGAAACCCAAAAAGGAATCATCATCGGTCACAAAGGTGCTGCCTTGAAACAAGTAGGAATAGAAGCCCGCACTGATTTAGAGCAGTTTTTCGGCAAACAAATTCATATCGAATTGTACGTGAAAGTCAACAAAAACTGGAGAAGTAATGCGAATATGTTGAAGAGATTTGGTTATAATCAGTAGGTTTTTTGTTTAAAAAACCAGCCGATTGATATTTTTCCAATTAGTGATCAAAGTGCCGTCGCTTCGCTGTTGTTCTTGATCGCCTGAGTAAATTAGAATAGATTGGTTTAATTTGCTGAGGTTATTCCAGTATTTTAGGTTTTTAAAATAATCAGTATTAATCGTTTTTGATGATTTTATTTCTATTGGAATCAGTTTTCCAGCATTATCAATAATGACATCTACTTCGTGACCTGTTTTGTCTCTCCAGTAATAAAGATTAACGGCTAATGCTCTGTTCGTGAATTTTTTAACCATTTCAATCACAACCATTGTTTCAAAAATAGCTCCCTTTAGTGGGTGACTTTCTAACTGTATGGAATCTGAAATTCTCAAAAAAGAACAAACCAAACCAGTATCATAAAAATATATTTTGGGTCTTTTGACAATTGTTTTATTGAAATTTTGGAAATGTGGTTTTAGCAAGTAAATAATAAAACTACTTTCTAAAATCCCAATCCATGACTGAATTGTTTTCAAATCGATCCCAACTTCGTTGCCAATAGCAGTAAAATTGAGTTCTTGCCCAGTCCTGCCAGCAAGAACACGCATAAACTTTTCAAAAATTAATAAATCCGTTACATTTTTTATTTGCCTGACATCTCTTTCTATATAAGTTCTGATATAATTTGGAATCCAATCCAATGGACTGATTTCTTGATCATAAATAGGAGGATAAAATCCTTTGAAAAGCAGCTCTTCATCAGTTTCAGGAACTAAATTTGCCGAAGCTAATTCACTGACAGAGAAAGGCAATAAATTCAAATAAGCTACTCTTCCTGCCAAAGATTGTGAAATGTTTTCTTGCAAAAGAAAATTGTTTGACCCTGTTAGAATAAAAAGTCCCTTCTCGCTACTATTATCTAACATTTCTTGTAAATAAGAAAATAACTCAGGCGTTCGTTGCACCTCGTCTAAAATGGCTCCGTTTGAGAGGCTTTGCAAAAAACCTCTTGGATCTTCTAAAGCAAATTTGCGAGTGTCAGGATTTTCCAAAGAAATATAAGGTTTATTCGGAAAGGTACTTTTAACCAATGTCGTTTTGCCCGATTGTCGTGGGCCAATAACCGCAATGGCCTTGAAGGATTTGGCTAAACTTTCTAGTTTTATTTGTGCGTCTCTTTGTATCATTTTACAAAAATATGGAAAAATATGGAATTAGATTCCTTATTTTTCCATGTTTTTTAGTTTAGAGGCAATAGATTGAAAATGTTTGGGTATAATCAGTAGGTTTTTTGTTTAAAGTTTCAGGTTTAAAGTTAAAAAAATAAACTGTTTCTAAAAATAATGATTAACTTTGGTAATAAATAGTTGTAAAAATGCTTATCGAAAGAACAAATAAAGAAATTATAATTAGACTTCCGTCTTTTGTTGACACTACTGGACTTCAAAGTTTGGTGGACTATTTGACCTACAAAGAAGCGACTTCCAAATCAAAAGCCAAACAATCTGATGTTGATGCTTTATCCCAAGAAGTTAAAAAAGGGTGGTGGGCAGAAAACAGAAACCGATTGGTTAAATGAAAATTGTCGTTGACACCAATATTATTTTTAGCGCACTTCTAAATTCTGATGGAACAATCGGTGATTTAATTTTTAATTCCAGCAAACATTTTGAATTTTATAGTTGCAGTTATATGCGATATGAAATTCAGAAGCATTGGGGCAAATTAAAGAAAATCTCAAAATTATCAGAAGACCAATTAGAAGTCTCTTATGCACAAATCCTAACCAAAATTAAATTCATCAACGAAGAAATTATTCCAGTTGAAATTTGGTTATCTTCAGAAAAAATCACAAAAAACATCGATATTGACGACACGGATTTCGTTGCTTTGACACGGTTTTTGAAAGCTACTTTGTGGACAGGAGATAAAGTTCTTTATAATGGATTAAAAGAAATTACTTTCAATAAAGTGTTAAATACGAATGATTTACTGGAGTTGAGGAATCTTAAAGCAAATAGATAAAGATATTTTCGGAAAACAAATCCATATTGAATTGGTTGTGAAAGTGAATAAAAATTGGAGAAGTAATGCCAATATGTTGAAAAGATTTGGGTATAATCAGTAGGTTTTTTGTTTAAAGTTTTATTTCGGTTCAAAAATATTTCTGTAAACCAAAGCCTTTGTTTTCTTCCTATTGGCAAGCATTTCGTCTAGGGTTTTATCGTAATACTCCAGTAAAACAGTCGGTTCGATAATGCGAATGTTGTACATCCATTGGAAAATCCAGCCCAATAATTCCCGATTAATGCCACAGCGCATTGTCATAATCTGATTGCCATTCTTTTTCTCGAAATGTTGGGAGTGATGCCAAAAATATTTTGAAACCAAAGCTCCTGTTACCGAGGTGAATTCAATTTTAATGTTATAAACTTCATTATTTATGTTCTTTGTGATTCCAAAACGATTGGCCATTTCTATTTTTATCTTCTTTGAAAGCACCTCATAATTGTAACCTTTGTCCAGAATTTGAATCTTTTTTAATTGCCCAATTTCATAAATAACGACTTCTTTTTGATGATTTTCAACTCCAGAAACCAAAAAAGCACCACGATGATAAACAATGAAAACAGGAGCAAAATCTATTTTATCGGTTTTAAAAACGTAATTGTCCACTGTGTAGTCATCAATCAATTCGGTAATTTGAATGTGTTTTTTATGGATTATTGCCCAAATAATGTCATTGATGTTTTGGTTGAAAACAACATCTTTGGTAATTTCATAAAAATGAGTGTTTATCAATTGTTGTTTGTCCTCATTTAGAATCGCCTTATTGCTTTGTTGCAAAGTAGTTTCCAGCACCTCTTGAAACAAATCGAAATGCAATTTCTTTTGTTCTTTCAATAGGTTTGGACTGGTCAATAGCGACAAATACAACAAATTGATTGATTCTTGCGTAAGCTCTTTTTTGCCATCAACGGCACTAATTTTCCAAACCTTTTTCCGATAACCAACCACTGTATCAACCAATTGTTCATTGGGTTGCAAAAAAACTTTCTCCACTTCTACCAAATCGCGTTGCAATTGGCGAAGACTAATTTCAGCTTCTTTTTGTTTGAGATGTTCTAAAATGGTGCTGGCATCGGCAGCAGTATGTTTCAGAAAATCATAGATTACTTTGAGTCTTTCGGTTTGTTTGAGCATAACTTTTATTATAAAACACAAACATAAAACTTAAAAACGACATAAAACGCCTAATAAATAAAGTTTTTTTAATTCATAAAATTTTTGTTAATATATTTGTAAGAAATTTAAAAAAAAATGGCGATTTGGATTGTGATTTATTGCAGTGATTACATCGTCGGATTATGATTATAAAATAAATTTTATGTCACAACGAAAAACCTCTATTCTAGACAAAATTGGAATGCTCATACCTGGTTATAAAGGATATGCTATACGTGATGAAATGCGAAATACCGACAAGATATTGCGTGATAAATTATCATCTTTGATTCAACAATCCGAAAATAATATTATTGAACATCAGCAAAAACTCATCAAAAATGAAGATATGCAATCCTGTAAAGAATGGGATATTTCTAGAAAAGCATTAAATACGTTACTTTCTAAAGTAAAATTGACAACTTATGGTGAATCTTCTTTTTTTTCTGAAAATCAATTAAAAGAAGAGGAATTGTCCAATATTTATCAATACGATTTAGAAATTTCAGAAAAAATAGCAATCATATCCAAAACGATAGAATCCGAAATCAACGGGGTTCTAAGTTCTATTACAATTCTAAAACAATGTAAGGATATTGATGGTGTTTTAATGGAAAGGACTAATTACATCAACCAATTTAAGTAAGAAATGGAAGTATTAGAATTTATAGATAATAGTGGCTCTGTATTAGTTAGCAGAATTCCTGAAAACGGAAATCTCGAAATAAAATGGGGTTCACAACTAACCGTTAGAGAAAGCCAAGACGCCATTTTTTTTAGAGACGGAAAATCTTTAGATGTTTTTGGCCCAGGGCGACATATTTTAAAAACACAAAACATTCCAGTTGTTGGCAAATGGGTAACTTCTTTTGGCTATGGCCCAGATTCTCCTTTTAGGGCAGAAGTAGTTTTTATTGGCAAACAATTATTTCCAAACCTAAAATGGGGAACTAAAGAACCTATTCTGTTTAGAGATACCGAATTGCAAATGATCCGTTTGCGTTCTTATGGTTCGTTTTCGATACAAGTACAAGACAGTATGCTCTTTGTGAATAAAGTAGTTGGAACAATGGGACTTTATACCACAGGAGTAATAGAAGATTATTTAAGAGGAATCATAATTTCTAAACTCAATGTTGTTCTAGGAAAAATGTTGAAATCTGTATTTGATATTCCGGTGATGATGGATAATTTGAATATGGTTTTCAGAACCGAATTACATCAAGATTTTGCTGGTTTAGGACTTACGCTTCACGATTTATACATTCAATCTATCTCTGTTCCTGAAGAAGTACAAGGAATGATTGACACCAGAAGCGGAATGAATGCAATGGGAAATCTTGACCAATATATGAAACTAAAAGTAGCCAACTCCCTTGGAGATGCTGCAAAAAATAATGGAAACGCAGGTGCTGGATTAGGACTTGGAGCAGGTTTAGGAATGGGTATGGCTATGCCCAATATGATACAGCAAGCAATGCAAACTAATTCATCCGAAAGCGTAACCGATAAATTAAAAAATCTTAAAGACTTATTGGATTTAGGAGCTTTAACTCAAGAAGAGTTTGATATAAAGAAAAAGGAACTTTTAAAACAATTATAAATTATGGAAACAAAAGAGATAGAAATAGCACTAATTAATTACCTTCAATCTTTAAAAAAGTTGCAAGAAATTGGTATTACAACAAATAAAAAGGATTTTACATCACAAATTGGGGAATGGTTAGCTGAAAAAGTTTTTAATGGGAAAAGAGCAGAGAGTGGTATTCAAAAATATTGGGATATTGACTCTGAAATTGGAAAAATTCAAGTAAAAACCCACTCAAAATCAAAAACAACTAAGGCTCGTTGGTCAGCAATAAAGTATGATGTTGACGCTGAAGTTGATTTTGTAGTGATAGTTGTTTTTTCTGAAGATTACCAATTAACAGAGTTTTACCAAGTGCCTTGGAAAGATTGTTTAAAACTCATAAGAAGAAATAAAGATAGAGATGTTTTGATGTGGGATCATATAATACATTTTAAAATCGAAATAAAAAATATACCAAATCAAGAAATAATTTCAATATTCACAAACAAAATTTAAAATAATATGCAAGTAAAATGTACATCTTGTGGAGCTTCACAAAATATTAGTCAAGCTCAAAATTGTGATTTCTGTGGAAATCTCATCGAATTAGAAAGTGCTAAAAACAAGTACCAATCTTTCTTGAATGGAGAAAGTGGTAATTTAATGTCTATGGCAGAAACAGCGGTTGATGCAACCAACTGGGAAGAAGCCTTGCAGTATTACAACAAAGTATTGGAAAAAGACATTTCAAACTCCGATGCTTGGTTAGGAAAAGGTATTGCAGTGGTGTACACTTCCAAGATTTCCGATATCAAAACAAATGAAGCTATTGCCTACTGGAAGAATGCCATCAAATATGCTGAAAACACAGATGCTATGAGCAAGCGTGTTGCCAAGGAAATTAATACGGTGGTAATTGATTTTTATCCAGTAATTAAAAATCATTTTATTAAATTTATTGATTTGGAAAATTCATTCGATGAATTTATTTTAAGTTTTAGTAAAATTGATATTGTTCAAAAATTCGCATCTGAAATAGATCAAGACAACATCGAAATTATAGAGAAAGGTTACGATTTATGTGAATCTTCTTTAATAATAATGAATTCTTACACCTCTAAATTAAATAAAATGGGGCAAGCCGTCGTTGATGATTATCTAAAATCTACTAAAGGTTCTTTTAACTTAGATGCACAAATGCGTGCTAATGCAGAAAGAAGTAATTACTGGAGTAGGTCAAGTGAATTAGGACAAAAATCCACTATTATTGAAAATGCAAAAGGGTATTATTTGGAAAAGTTGGCTAAATTAGATCCAAATCATGCGATAATATTAGACAGGAAAGTTAAAGAAGAAGTATTGAAAAAGAAAGATGAAGAAAATAAAGATAGACTTAAAAATAAAGAAGTAAATAAGAAGGAAGGTTGCTTCATAGCAACCGCTGCAATGGGAAACTATGAACACCCTGTTGTTATAGATCTGAGATTATTTAGAGATAACTGGTTATTGGAAAAGAAGTGGGGAGTGAGCTTTACTAGTTGGTATTACACCCATGGACCAAAGGCAGCTAAAATAATTGAAAAATCAATTGTACTAAAAAAATTAACTTTTCTTTTAATTGTAAAGCCTTTACAAATTATTACAATAAAGTTTAGATAATATGAGTAAAAACATAAATAAAGGAGAAGCGTATCAATTGGTTTTAACAAACTTAAAATCTAGTACAGAATCAAAAGATATTTTTTATCTAATAGGTTTAATTGCAACTTCTGAAAGTATTATGTCTGATAGATTATCGGCTTTTCTCGGAGGAACTAAAAACAGTAAATATTTAGAATATAAACAATTAAGGAATTATGTTCCATTTGGTAATATGCTAGAATTTAGCAAAAAAGAACTAAGGGTAGAGTTAATAATAAAACCTGAAGGTAATTCTGCAATTAGCACAAAAAATCTATATTTAGAATTAAAACAGTGGAACAACAAAAGAAATAAGGTTATACACGCTGTTTGTAAGTCAAGTAAAACAGTGTCTCACGATGGTTTAGCATCTATTTTTGTCGAAATACAAAACTGTTGCATTGATGCTTATCGTTTGGTCAGATTACTATTAAAGTGGAGTGTCCAAACAAAAAGGGAATACAACAAATTGCAAAAAGTAATACAGTAATTTTTTTTATTAAATTAATCAAATAATATTTTAAAACAATGAATAAGAGTAATTTAATAATAGGATTACTAATTTCAATAATAGTTTGCGGAATACTTATTTTTTCCTTTGAGAAAAACTATTCTTTCCTTCAAATAACTATTGGCTTTTTGATATATATTTTACCGTCCATTTTTATTACCTCGTTACAATCAAAACTAACTGTATTTCTGCTTTCGAGTACAACTATAATGATAGCTTACATTTCCTATAAATATCATTTTTATAATATTTGGGTAGGAGTAATTCTAGCATTGATAATTGGCAGAACAATTAACTTTTATAAAATTAAAAACAAAATAGACGAATTGTAAACCAAGTCCTTAAAGAAATGTTTGTTCAAAGTTTAGTATCTGAACAATCTAAATAATGATTATCGTTTAAGATTAATTAAAGAAGATTTAGAATAATGATAATTTCAAAAACATTTAAAAGCAAATTTTCTTACATAATTTTATTATTATCTCTAGCTTTTTCAAGTTGCGAAGACCTTATAAAAGAAGATAAATCTCCTTGCCAAGATGGTAATTGTGAGGCAACTTTTGGTATTGATGCGACCCTAAATCCGGGGTCGTATCTTGACAATAATGGGATCTGGCATATCAAATATTCGGGACTCAATTATTTTAGAATCAAAGGAAATACCGATGTTTTAAAACCTGAGTACGTTATCAATGGCGTGCCTTTGATGGAAACGGGTTATGATTCCAATTACTTTTTTGTCCCCGGAAATGTTACTTGGAAATATCCTGTGTATTCCTTTCTGGGATTATATACCAATAACAACTTAACAAATCCTATTCCTATTGGCTTTGAAACCTACACGATGCTTCAGCTGGTAGAAAATTATTCTATTTCAAACTTGGCAGGATATGAAATTACCAAACATTTTAATTTCAACACTCCTTACGCTAAAACTTTGCTACAAACCTACAGCAAATACAATTATCATCCTACACAGCAAATGGTCTTTTTTCCAGATATGATAGGCGACGAAGCCGAAATATTCATTCGTGTTACTTGGGGAGAAACAGAAGTGAGAAATTATATTATGAAAGTGAAATTTGAACAAAAAAATTAAAAAACGAAAAAATGAAAACAACCACAAAAATTAAAATCTCAATTATTTTATTAGTCATAATTGCTATAACATATTCATTTACAACTTTGGATAAAATAGCTATTAATAGACCTCAAGCTCTAAAAAATAGAACAATTAGTAAAAATCTTTTAGATAATTCCAAAGTAGGTAAAGACGATTACATCATTTATGGTACCGCTAAAGGACTAATAAATGGAAAAAAAATATTGCTTTTTACACAAAATAATAATAACTCATCTTTAAAGTTGATAACTACAGTTGTTGTTAATAATGGAAAATTTAAAATTTCAGGTAAGGTTACAGAACCTTCTTTTCATTTTTTACAAATAGAAACTGTCAAAGATAAATTTCCATTTATCATAGAAAATGGAGATATAACCATTGTACTTTATAAAGACAGTATCATAAAATCGAAAGTTTCAGGAACATATAATAATGACGAATATGTAAAATTTATTAACGAGCAGTTAAGAATTCAAAAAGTGCTAATAGATTTTCAAAAGAAATATACTCCTATAATGACTAAAGCTCAAAAAGCTAATGATACTGTGACTATCAATAAATTAATGAAAGAATTTGGTGAAATTCAAGAAAATGTAAATAGTGAGTCAAAAGGAAAATATATAACCTATGTTGAAACCCATCCTAAATCCTTCATAAGTGTTTTAATCATTCAAGGAATGATAAATGACACAGCTATTGATACTGAGAAATTAAATTTATTATATGATAGTTTAGACGAATCCTTAAAAATGACTAAATCTGGTAAAGAATTAAAATTGACGCTAAGTAAAAGAGATTAAATATATGGTTCAATACACTCCCCAAATTCTCAAATCTTCAAGTACGCATCAATCATTCTGTACCTAACAAAAAAACCACACCATCAAAACATTTTGTCAAGTATATAGCTTCGTTTACTTGACACATTTAAAAAAATTATATACCAGTTCCGCAAAGTCTCCGACTTTGAGGATGTGATAAAAGGTCTTCGACCTTCGTTTACAATTATTAATTTGCTGATAAATTGTGGTTTCAAAAAACGGATTATCTAATTTCTAAAGGCTATTAATTTCCTCTGTTTTTTTTGTAATGGTCAGTCGGAGACTGAAAAACACATCCTCAAAGTCGGAGACTTTGCGGAGCTGAGTAGAGTAAAAGAAAAAGTAATGAAGAATTAAAAATCCAGTCGATTGATATTTTTCCAATTAGTGATTAGAGTGCCATCGCTTCGCTGTTGTTCTTGATTGCCAGAGTAAATTAGAATAGATTGGTGTTTGTTTTTTATAAGGAAATAATCAAAAATTAAAAGGTTTAACCAGCTACGCAAAGTCTCAGATTTTGTGGATGTGATAAAAGGTCTTTGACCTTAGATTCTTATGGTTAATTTGCTTATAAATTGTGGTGGTCAAAATATTGATTATCTGCTTTTCAAAAGGCTAAAAATTTTCTCTATTCTCTCGAAATGTTGCAAGTGATGCAAAAATATTTTGAAACTAAATCTCCTGTTACAGAAGCAAATTCAACAATATGCCAATAGAAAAAATAATTGAACTAACAAAATAATGTAATACATTTGTAAAATGCTATTATACTTAGATATAGACGGAGTAATGGTTCCCGCTAACTCTTGGAGAAAACCTGCAATATTAGAAGATGGTTTTCCAGAGTTTAGCCCAAACGCTGTTAGGTCACTTGAAAGAATTATTTCTCATTCAAGTGCAAATATTGTATTGACAACTTCTCATAAACATAAATTTACTTTAAAAGAATGGGAAACTATTTTTAAGCGCAGAAATATCAATGTTAATAAAATAACTAGACTTCCTAAGAATATAAATAATTTGAATAGAAAAGACGAACTACTTCATTGGTTTAATGCCAAACATCTTCAAGAAAATTTTATAATAATTGATGATGATAAATCATTAAACGGATTACCCGAATATTTGAAGGATAAATTAATTCAAACAAGTGGCTCTGTCGGTTTAACCGATTATTTAGCAGAAGAAGCTTTAATTAAGATTGAAAAATCTAATTATGAATTAGTTAGATAAAAAACATTTCACACAATTTTGACATTATGGAAGCATTAAAAATTGAAATACTTAATCCAAAAGCGTTGCAGCTCATTAAAGAAATGCAAGACTTGAATCTTATCAAAGTAACAACTGAGCCTGTTTCTAAACTTCAATCTTATTTAAAAAAGATGAGAAAGAACGCTAGTTCAGTGCCTAGTTTAGATGAGATTGCAACTATTGTTGAAGAAGTTCGAGTTGAAAGATATGCCAAAAAGTAAATCACTGAGACTAGTTTTAGATACTAATTCGCTCCGCAAAGTCTCCGACTTTGAGGATGCGTTCATCAGTCTGTGACTGACAAACAAATTATACATTCCAAAATAAAGTCGGTTAAAAACCAAAAATCACTACCTCAAAGTCGGTTCAGAATCTATCGGGATTGTGGAGAGTGGTGAAATCTGAAATCTGAAATCTGAAATCTAAAATCTAAAATCTAAAATCTAAAATCTAAAATCTAAAATCTAAAATCTAAAATAAATCTGAAATCTGAAATCTGAAATCTAAAATCTAAAATCTAAAATCTGAAATCCAAAACTACCCCAACCACCCATCTCTATCCAAACTTCTATACTGAATCGCTTCGGCAATATGCGAAGAAATCACTTTAGGAGATGCTTCTAAATCGGCGATGGTTCGGGCAACTTTCAGGATTCTGTCGTAAGCTCGTGCAGAAAGATTCAATCGTTCCATTGCAGTCTTTAATAATTGTTTTGAAACATCGTCAAGGGCACAAAATTCCCGAATGTGTTTGGTATTCATTTGGGCATTGTAGTGAATATTTTCCATTTGAATAAAACGCTCCGATTGAATTTCTCTCGCAGCAGTAACTCGTTTACGAATATCAACGCTGCTTTCTGCTTTTTGTTCTTCTGACAATTTTTCGAAAGGCACTGGCGTGACTTCAATATGAATGTCGATTCTATCCAATAAAGGACCTGAAATTTTGCTCAAATACCGTTGCATTTCGTGTGGCGAAGAAGTTTGTGGCGAATCGGGATCATTAAAAAAACCACTCGGACTTGGGTTCATACTCGCCACCAACATAAATGACGAAGGATAAGTCACCGTAAACTTGGCTCTCGAAATCGTCACTTCTCGATCTTCCAAGGGTTGACGCATCACTTCGAGAACATCTCTTTTAAATTCTGGCAATTCATCCAAAAACAAAACGCCATTATGCGCCATCGAAATTTCGCCTGGTTGCGGATAACTTCCCCCTCCTACTAACGCAACATTAGAAATAGTATGATGCGGACTACGAAACGGTCGCTGATTCATCAAACCCACTTCTTTTAATTTTCCAGCAACACTATGAATTTTTGTAGTTTCTAAAGCTTCTCGCAAAGTCATTGGCGGCAAAATACTGGGCAAACGTTTGGCTAGCATTGTTTTTCCTGCTCCCGGAGGGCCAATCAAAATAATATTATGCCCACCCGCTGCGGCAATTTCCATACAACGCTTGATGCTTTCTTGCCCTTTCACATCACTAAAATCGAATTCAGGAAAGTCTAATGTTTTATAAAATTCGGCTCTCGTATCAATTATTGTGGGTTCTAAAGTTCCTTTTCCATCAAAAAAATCAATCACTTCCTGAATATTTTCTACACCATAAACATCAAGTCCAGTAACAATTGCTGCTTCTTTTACATTTTGAATGGGAAGAAAAAAACCTTTAAAACCTTCTTCTTTGGCCTTTATGGCTATGGGCAGCGCCCCACGAATGGGTTGCAAACTTCCGTCAAGCGAAAGTTCTCCCATAATTACATATTTATCTATTTCATCTCCTTTTATTTGGGAAGAAGCTACAAGAATTCCAATAGCAAGTGTCAAATCATAAGCCGAACCTTCTTTTCTCAAATCGGCTGGTGCCATATTGATTGTAATTTTTTTGCCCGGCATAGCATAACCATTATTTTTGAGTGCAGCCGCAATTCGGTAACTGCTTTCCTTTATAGCATTGTCGGGCAAACCCACTAAATGATAACCAATTCCTTTGTCTATATTGACTTCAACAGTAATTGTGGTGGCTTCTACACCAAAAACGGCACTTCCAAAAACTTTAATTAGCATAAATAATGATTTGATTTGATAAATATAGAAAACATTTTAACAAATAGGTTATTCCAACAAAACATTTATAAGAATAAGCGAACTTAAAAAAACAAATGTTAAATTACAGCAATTTTAACACAATGTCTTATACATTCTATACATTAGCGGCAAATTAATTAGAAATATATGAACAAAATTCTTCTTCTCCTCATTTTGGGAATTTTTATCCCAACAATTAATGCACAAGAATATTTTCCTAACAATGAAAGTGTTCAAAACAAAAACAACAATTTTATTGTTTTTACCAATGCCAAAATTTATGTCACTCCAACACAAATTATCGAAAAAGGTAGTTTGCTCATTCAAAACGGAAAAGTGATTGGGGCTGGAATCAACATTTCAATCCCTAAAAATTGCACCACAATAAATCTGGAGGGAAAATCTATTTATCCGTCGTTTATTGATATTTACACTGATTTTGGAATAGAAAAACCCAAGAGTAATCCTAATCCTGGTCGTGGAATGTTGTATGACACCAAGCGAGAAGGTTATTATTGGAATGAAAATATCCGCTCTGAAGTGAATGCTTATGAAAATTTTAAATACGATCAAACCAAAGCCGAAGAATTGCTGAAAATTGGTTTTGGAGTTGTCGGAACCCACGTTCAAGACGGAATTGCCCGAGGAACTGGAACTTTAATTGCCTTAAATAATACCGATAAAAGTATTCGATTATTGTCCAATAAAATTTCAAACCATTTTGGATTTACAAGAAGTGTAACCACAAATCAGTCCTATCCAAGTTCGTTGATGGGAATGATGGCTTTGCTTAGACAGATGTATTTGGACGAAAACTGGTATAAAAACGGAAATTCAAAAACCAAAGATTTATCATTGGAAGCCTTGATTAATAATGAAAAATTAGTACAAATTTTCACAGCCGAGGACAAACTAAACAGTTTAAGAGCTTCAAAATTGGGGAAAGAATTTGGTGTAAACTATGTTTTGAAAGGTTTGGGCAATGAGTTCGAAAGAATTGAAGAAATCAAGAATACCAATGCAAAGTTCATTATTCCAATAAATTTCCCAGAAGCTTATGATGTTTCTAATCCTTATCAGGCAGACCAAATGGATTTGAGCACTTTGCGTTTTTGGAACCAAGCACCAACCAACTTGAAAGTGCTGTCAGACAACAAGATCGAATTTGCTTTGACGACTGATAAACTAAAAAAGCTGGAAGACTTTAGAACCAATTTGTTGAAAGCCATAAAATACGGATTTGACAAAACCAAAGCATTGGAAGCATTGACCACTATTCCAGCTTCGATACTTGGGAAAAGTGGCGAAATTGGCAGTTTGGCAACTGGAAGTTTTGCCAATTTCGTGATTACATCAGGAGAAATTTTTGACCAAAAAACCGTTTTGTATGAAAACTGGGTGCAGGGTTCGAAATTCGTTATCAATGATACGAATGCAAAAGACATTCGCGGCAGTTACGATTTGACTATCGAAAATGATTCCTATAAATGGAAAATTGACGGCGAAATTACCGCACCAAAATCTGAAATAACAACTGCCAACAAAAAGAAAGTAACTTCTAAACTTTCGGTTGCCAATAACTGGATCTCAGCATTGGTAAAATCAAAAGATAGTGTCAACCTCAGTTTTACCAGATTAATGGGCTTTATCGAAAACACCCAAAACCTTTCAGGAAAAGCCATTTTACCCAATGGAAATGAAGTACAATGGTCAGCGACGAAAACCTCGCCCTTTGTTGCAATCAAAGACACCACCAAAGTAGAAAAGCCGAATGTAATTCCGGTAACTTTCCCCAACATAGGTTTTGGAAATACAAAAAAACCAACTCAAGAAACCATAGTTTTCAAAAATGCAACGGTTTGGACCAATGAAAAAGAAGGAATTCTAAAAGAGACCGATGTTTTGGTCAAAAATGGAAAAATTGCCGCTATCGGCAAAAATATTTCGGATGCCTCAGCAACGGTTATTGATGCAAAAGGAAAGCATTTGACTAGCGGCATTATCGACGAACATTCACATATAGCCATTTCCAGAGGCGTGAACGAAGGCGGTCACAACTCGAGTGCCGAAGTGACCATTGAAGATGTCGTCAACTCCGAAGACATCAATATTTACAGAGAATTGGCCGGTGGCGTTACCATATCTCAACTTTTACACGGTTCGGCAAACGCTATTGGCGGACGTTCGGCAATCGTGAAATGGAAATGGGGATTGGCTCCAGAAGAACTTTTGTATAAAAACCAACCCAAATTCATCAAATTTGCTTTGGGCGAAAATCCAAAACAATCCAATTGGGGAAATGTAAATCCAACTCGTTTTCCACAATCCAGAATGGGAGTTGAGCAGCTTTTTGTCGATTATTTCCAAAGGGCTAAAGAATATGACGAAGCTTGGAAAAAATACAACTCCAATTCCAAAAAAGACAAAAACAAAGCACCTAGAGTAGATTTAGAATTAAAAACCATAGCCGAGATTATTAACAAAGAGCGGTTTATTTCTTGTCATTCTTATGTGCAATCAGAAATTTTAATGTTGATGAATGTTGCCGAAAAATTCAATTTCAAGGTAAATACTTTCACCCATATTCTCGAAGGTTATAAAGTCGCCGATAGAATGAAGGAACACGGTGTTGGTGCTTCGACTTTCTCTGATTGGTGGGCTTATAAATTCGAAGTAAATGATGCGATTCCTTATAATGGTGCCATTATGCACAATGAAGGATTGGTTGTGGCTTTCAATTCCGATGATGCCGAAATGTCCAGAAGATTAAATCAGGAAGCAGCGAAAGCAATGAAATATGGCAATGTTCCCGAAGAAGAAGCTTGGAAGTTTGTGACTTTGAATCCTGCCAAGTTATTGCATATCGACGACAAAGTGGGAAGCATTAAAGTGGGAAAAGATGCCGATATCGTGCTTTGGAACAACCATCCTATGTCTATTTATGCCAAAGCAGAAAAAACATTGATTGAAGGGGTAGTCTATTTTGACATTCAAAAAGATGAAGCCCAAAGATTGGCTGTTGCCAATGAAAAAAATGAGTTAATCCGACAATTGTTGCTAGAAAAAAATAAGGGAATGATTACTCAAGAACCAATCAAAAGAGAAAAAAAAGAATACCATTGTGATACTTTAGAAGAATAAAAGATGAAGAAAATATATATAATAGCATTGGTACTTAGCTTATCAATACAAACAAAAGCACAACAAGCTCCGGGCAAAAAACAAACAAAATCCGTTTTGATTCTCAATGCAACTGCACATTTGGGCAACGGACAAATAATAGAAAATAGTGCCATAGGATTCAAAGATGGGAAAATCACATTGGTGGCCGATTCCAAATTGATAAAACTATCGAAAGATGCTTATGAAATCACGATTGATGCGTCAGGAAAACACGTTTATCCGGGATTTATTGCGCCAAATTCCACTTTAGGATTGGTAGAAATTGATGCTGTAAAATCGTCAGACGATGAAGCAGAAATTGGAAATTTGAATCCTCATATAAGAACCATAATTGCTTATACTGCCGAATCGAAAGTGATTGAAACAGTTCGTCCCAACGGAATTTTGATGGCTCAAATCACGCCTCGTGGAGGAAGAATCTCAGGAACATCTTCGATTGTGCAACTGGATGCTTGGAACTGGAAAGAGGCAATAATAAAGGAGAATGATGGCGTTCACCTTAACTTTCCAACAAATTATATCAGAACTGGATGGTGGGCAGAGCCGGGAGGAAGTGAAGCTAACAAAGAATACCTCAAACAAATTGAGGAAATTAAGAGCTTTTTTTCAAACTCAAAAGCTTACTTGTCTGAGGCTTTTAAAGAAAGAAATTTAGTTTTCGAAGCGATGAAAGGATTGTTTGACGGAACCCAAACTTTGTTTATTCACGCCGATGAAAACAAACAAATTATTGATGCCATCCAATTTGCTAAAGAAAACGGCGTAAAAAAAATGGTCATTGTCGGAGGATTTGAAGCATACAAATCGGCTGATTTATTACAAAAAAACAACATCGGAGTACTGTTGAGCCGTGTTCACGAAATGCCAAAAAGTGATGATCAAGATGTTGATTTACCCTATAAAATGGCAAAACTATTGACCGATAAAGGAATTGTAGTCGGTCTTGAAAACAGTGGAGATATGGAACGCATGCAAACCAGAAACCTGCCTTTTCTTGCTGGAACTTGTGCTGCTTATGGATTAGACAAAGAACAAGCCCTACAATTAATCACGCTAAATACCGCCAAATTATTGGGAATTGACAATCAATCTGGGTCATTGGAAGTAGGAAAAGATGCTACTTTATTTGTTTCGGAAGGCGATGCTTTGGATATGAGAACCAATAAATTGACCCAAGCATTTATTCAAGGAAGAATAATTGATTTAGAAAATCATCAAAGTCAACTTTACCATAAATACAAAGAAAAATACAATCAAGAATAATGTAGCAGTACAATAATTTTCAATTGCCTCCAGCTTCAGCTGGAGGAATAGGGAAACAATCAAATATTGGCTTTAGCCAAAAAAGTAGGCTATTTTGGCTAAAATCATAACATCATCAAAAAATTATTCGCACCTTTAAAGCTAGATGCATTTAATGTTTTGAAATTAGGCCTTTAGTCAACTATATTAACTATATGAAAGTCATCCTCAGAACATTCGACCTTCGATTAAAACATACTTTCACTATTTCGAGAGTTTCCTATAAAACGCAACCCATTTTAATTGTTGAATTGCAAAGCGAGGGGTTTTCTGGATTTGGGGAGACTACCTCTAATATGTATTACAAGAATACAATTGATTCGATGAAACAGAATTTAGAAAAAATAATTCCGTTTATCGAAAGTGTTACTAACGAAACTCCTGAAGAATTTTGGCTAAAAGCCTATCAGTTTTTAAAAGATGATTTGTTTGCACTTTGTGCTTTAGACAATGCGTACAATGATTTGTATGCTCGGAAAAAAGGCAAAAAACTCTATGAATTATGGGATTATTCTATTGATTATAATCCAATGACCGATTATACTATTGGCATTGACAGCATCGAAAAAATGGTTTCAAAAATGAAAGAATTGCCTTGGCCAATCTATAAAATCAAATTGGGAACCAAAGAAGATATTGCCATTGTTACTGAATTGAGAAAACAGACCGATGCTATTTTTAGAATTGATGCCAATTGTGGCTGGAGCGTTTCTGAAACCTTAAACAATGCGGTTGAACTGAAAAAATTGGGTGTTGAATTTCTGGAACAACCCTTGAAAGCTGATGATTGGGAAGGTCACAAGTATCTATTCGAACATTCGGTTTTGCCAATAATTGCCGATGAAAGTTGTATTGTTGAAGCTGATGTGGCAAAATGTTACCAACATTTTCACGGTGTAAATATCAAATTAGTGAAATGTGGCGGACTCACTCCAGCCAGACGCATGATTTCGGAAGCCAAAAAACTAGGAATGAAAACCATGGTAGGTTGTATGACGGAGTCAACAGTGGGGATTTCGGCAATTGCTCATTTATTACCCCAATTGGATTTTGTCGATATGGACGGCTGCTTATTATTGGCAGAAGATATTGCCATGGGGATAACCATAAATAAAGGCGTAATTGAATATTCAAAGTTGAACGGAACTGGAGTTGCTTTGATTTCCTGATTCAAATTCACAAAATTATTGGAAACCAAAATAGAAACTACTTCTTTCAAATAGACTACAATTTAGAATATTGAAGTGATTTAAACTTTTTCCATTTGCTAAAAAATTTGTCTTTTGCATCCACTTTTTGTCTTTTTTTCGTTCCGTAGCCCAGCTATGCTCCCGATAGCTATCGGGATAAAAAAGACTTCAATTGGCTACAAAATCCTAAATTTTCGCTAAAATGCAAAAAGTTTAAATCACTTCATTTTAAAACATCCGTTAGTCCGAATATCTTAATTTTATCATAAATCCTTATTAATAAATTGTTATTTTGAGGCAATTTTTATTTGATACCCTTAAATATTGGGGGTGTAATTTGAAAAATTGATAAAAATCAGCCCTAAACTCATATTTTTTATGGGGGTTTCAAATGATTTTATACTTTTATCAAAATTTTTAACTAAAAAACTAAAATTATGCGAAAGATTATTTTAAGTGTGATTCTTATCACAATTCTGGTATTAGCCGTTTTTTCAATCTATTTATTTCCTGAATCTACCGTATTAGGTGCTCACGTAGTGGAACTAAAATTAGATACTGGAGATACTGCTTGGATGCTTACGGCCACAGGGCTTGTATTGTTAATGACTCCTGGATTGGGATTCTTTTATGGTGGAATGGTAGGCAAAAAGAATGTTATTAGTACTGTGCTACAAAGTTTTATAGCCATGGTAATTGTTACTGTGTTATGGGTAGTAGTTGCATTCGGATTGTGTTTTGGACCATCAATTGGAGGAATAATTGGAAATCCATTATCAAATATGTTTTTTAGTGGTGTAAATTCTACCACAGCTTGGGAGTTAGCTCCAACAATTCCATTTATTTTATTTGCTTTGTTTCAAGCAAAATTTGCAATCATTACACCAGCTTTAATAACTGGAGCTTTTGCAGAACGCGTTCGTTTCTGGGCCTATTTGTTATTTATGGTATTGTTTGTATTGTTCATTTATTCTCCTTTGTGTCACATGACTTGGCATCCTGATGGATTATTCTTCGGATGGGGAGTATTGGATTTTGCTGGAGGAACTGTTGTACACATGAGTGCTGGATGGGCTGCGCTTGCTGGAGCGATGTTCTTAGGAAAAAGAAAATCTGAAAAATCAAATCCTGCTCGTATCACTTATGTTCTATTAGGAACAGGTTTATTATGGTTTGGTTGGTTTGGTTTCAATGCAGGTTCTGCTGTTGGATCAAACGGACTTGCTGCACAAGCTTTAGGTACAACTACTGTTGCTGCTGCTGCGGCTGCAATGGCTTGGGTATTTTTAGATAAAATTTTGGGTCACAAACTTTCTGCAATGGGCGCTTGTATTGGAGCTGTTGTAGGTTTGGTAGCTATTACTCCAGCTGCAGGTTTTGTATCCATTCCTTCTGCTTTGGCTATTGGTATAATTGCCAGCATCATTAGTAACCTTGTTGTTAGTAAATTCCCTAAAGGAAAAATTGATGATGCTTTAGATGTATTTGCTTGTCACGGTGTAGGTGGTATGGTAGGTATGCTTTTGACAGGTGTATTTGCTTCAAAATCTATTAACTCAATTGTTGGTGATAACCAAGGTTTGATTTATGGTGATGCTACTTTGTTTTTAATTCAATTAAAAGCATTAGTTATCGTTTCAATATTTGCTTTCTGTGCTTCTTATGCATTATTCTTTATTGTGAATAAGATTACTCCTCTAAGAGTTTCTGAAGAGAAAGAAGAATTAGGTTTGGATATTTCTCAACACGGAGAATACCTATAATTCAAGATTTATTTTGTTTTTTTAAACACGCTAAAAATTCGTTTTTAGCGTGTTTTTTTTATAAATATGGATGGATATTTAGATAGAAATTTATCTAATAAAGGTTAACAGATTTTAGAGCGTTTAAATCTGAATACTAGATTTTCTAAAAGTATAAAGTATAAATGGAATTAACCCAAATAGAATTTAATTAGTAAACCTCAAGCGAATGCTTGAACCAAATTAAATTAAACTATACTAGAAATAGCTACCATTTCATTTGCATCAGCTTTATAGTCGACACCCTCGAAATCAAAACCGAAAAGGTTCAAGAAATCTTTTCTATAGCCTTCTAAATCTCCTATTTCTGCTAAGTTTTCGGTGGTTGCTTGTTTCCATAAAGTAGCTACTTTTTCTTGAACATCCTCGCGCATTTCCCAATCGTCTATTCTAATTCTTCCTTTTTCATCCGTAGGAATTGCATTGCCTGTATATAATCTGTCTTGGTACAATCGTTGAATTTGTTCGATACAACCTTCGTGAATTCCTTCTTCTTTCATTATTTTATACAACAAAGAAATATACAACGGAATCACTGGTATTGCAGAACTGGCTTGAGTTACCAAAGCTTTATTTACTGACACAAACGCTTGTCCGTCAATAGATTTTAAACTATCCGAAATAGAGAAAGCGGAAGCTTCAAGATGATCTTTGGCACGACCAATGGTTCCTTTTCTATAGACCGCTTCGGTCAATGATGGTCCGATATAGGAATAAGCAACAGTTTTAACTCCGGGAGCCAAAAGATTTTCTGCCTTTAGCATCTCAATCCACATGGCCCAATCCTCGCCACCCATAACGGCAACGGTATTGGCAATATCGTCATCTTGGCAAGGTGCAATGCTAATATCAGTCACAACTCCTGTATGAAAATCGACGGTTTTATTGGTGTAGGTTGCACCAATGGGTTTCAAAACTGAACGATGCAAAATTCCCGTAACAGGATGCAAACGAACGGGCGAAGCCAAACTATAAATAACCAAATCCACCTGACCTAAATCGGCTTTAATTAAATCTAAAGTTTGTTTTTTAATGTCGTTGGAAAACGCATCTCCGTTGACACTTTTGGCATACAAACCCGCTTTTTGTGCTTCCTTTTCAAAAGCTGCCGAGTTGTACCAACCTGGCGAACCCGGTTTACCTTCTAATGGAGGTTTTTCAAAAAATACACCAATTGTTGCAGCTTCAGAACCAAAGGCTGCCGAAATTCTTGAAGCCAAACCAAAACCTGTTGAAGCTCCAATTACTAAAACTTTTTTTGGACCATTTATAGCTCCTTTTGATTTGACATATTCAATTTGATTTTTTACACTTTGTGCACATCCCTCTGGATGCGAGGTTACACAAATAAATCCTCTCATTCTTGGTTCTATAATCATTGTTGTTTATTGTTTATAGTTTGTTGTTTATTGTTATTTGGAATTTGTTATTTTCTATTTGGAATTTGTTATTTCCGATACTCTAACAACAAATATATAGTTTTTTACTAATTCAACAAGGCTTTTGCGTGGTTTAATGCTGATTCGGTTACAACAGTCCCCGATAACATTTGGGCAATTTCGACAACACGTTCTTCATTGGACAGTAATCGCAATTCCGATTGGGTATCTTCGCCAATAATGGTTTTGGAAACTTTGAAATGTGCCGTTCCTTTGGCTGCAATTTGTGGCAAATGGGTAATGGCAAAAATTTGCATCGTTTGGCTCATCTCTTTCATAATCTCTCCCATTCTATTAGCTATTTCTCCAGAAACTCCAGAGTCAATTTCGTCAAAAATTAAAGTTGGAAGTTTAGAATATTGAGCCAAAATCGCTTTAACTGCCAACATAATTCTTGACATTTCGCCACCTGAAGCTACTTTTTTCAACAAGCCAAAATCGGTTCCTTTATTGGCAGAAAATAAAAATTGAAGTTCGTCTTTTCCGTTCTCAAAATAGTTTGAAGTCTTATTTAAATCCATTTTGAAACGAACATAAGGCATTCCCAAAGTTTCTAAAATTGATATTAATTTTTGGGATAATACAGGAACTGCTTGGACTCTTTTCTCGTGAATGGCTTCGGACAAAGTATCCAAATCTTTTGTTTTTTGCTGAAGGGAATCGTTCAAAAAAGCTATTTCCTGTTCCAGATTTCCTAATTCTAAAACTGAATTTTCTAATTTAGTTTGAATTTCTAACAACTCATCTACTGTCGAAACTTGGTGTTTCTTTTGCAAATTATAAATCAATTGCAATTTCTGGTTGATCAATTCCAATTGCTCTGGATCATTAATGAGTTTTTCCGAACATCGAATTAATTCAATAGAAATGTCATCAAATTCAATCGTAAGACTTGAAATTCTTTCTAATAATAAAGAATATTCAGGCGAAAATGATGCAATTTTTTGCAAAGAAAACTTAATTTCCTTCAAATTATGCATTACTCCTATTTGTTCTTCATTGGCAATTGCCAAAGATTTATCGATAGATTCCTTGATGATTTCAACATTATTCAACTTTTCAAAATCGGCTTCCAGTGTTTCTTGTTCGCCCGATTTTAAATTGGCAGCCATCAATTCGTCTAATAAAAAAGTATTGTATTCTCGTTCTTTGTAGGATTCTGCTTGTTTACTAAGCAAGGAATTCAACTTCGATTTATCGGATTTATAGCTTTTTAAAAGTGTTTGATATTCTAAAATTGTAGCTGAATTATTGGCAATGGCGTCAATAATCTCAAATTGAACTTTCTCGTCTGACAATTCTTGCGTTTGATGTTGCGAATGAATGTCAATCAAAAACAAACTCAGTTCTTGCAATTCCTGAAGGTTTACTGGACTGTCATTGATAAAAGCTCTCGATTTTCCAGAAGATAAAATCTCCCGACGAATGATGGTTTCGTCTTCATAATCTAAATCGTTGGCTTCAAAAAGAGGGCGTAAGTTGTATTTTGAAATGGAAAATTGGGCCTCGATGACACATTTTTCTTCCTTGTTTTTTAAGGATGTCAAATCTGCTCTTTTGCCTAAAACCAATCCCAAAGCGCCTAAAATAATGGATTTCCCCGCACCAGTTTCTCCTGTGATAATAGAAAATCCTTTAGAAAAATCGATGGACAATTTTTCGATTAAAGCATAGTTTTTTATGGAGAGAGAGGTTATCATTTGTAATCTTCAATTAAATTTAATTCAAAAAAGTAGTTGTCCAATTCGTCGTCTGTTTCAAAATGCAAAAAATCATTTGAAATATTTTCAAAAAAACGAATTAAATCTAAAACATTATTAAAAACTCGAAACGAATAACCTTCATAATTGTAAACATAAAACAGTTTTCTAATACCAGCATTCAATACTTCAACCGTCTCAATTGTTCTTGAAGCACACAAATATTCTATGTCAATGCTTGTAAATGTATTCAAACTATTCTGCTTCATTACTAAATTCGGTATAAGTATTGGTTTTCATTATGTCTATTTTGTAATCTCCAATTTTGTCTTTTGTAATAATTACGCTGTCAAAACCTAAAGTGTCTAATTTGAAATAATCCGTTCATCCAAATTTTATATAATCATAAATAAAATCTCTAATATTCTCACTTTCAGAATCAAATTTTAAAACAATTCGAGAAGTTAATTTACTAACCCAACTTTCTATTTCGTCAGAGGAATTTAATTCGTTTAGAAAGTTCAAAAATTTATTTCCAATATTAAAGTCACTAATAAACATTAATATTTCAAATCTGAAGCTATCAGCATAATTTTCTTCAATTTTGTTTAAACAATTTTCTAGAGTTGATATTTTTTCTTCTAAAGTTAACATATATCTTTCGTTAAATGATATTCTTTGATTTCTTTGGATTTAATTATTCGTTCTTCAAATTTCAAATTATTAACAGGATTTTCTATTGGTAAGAAAGTTGGTGTATCATTCATATTTAAAACTAAAGTAACAATGTAATCGTTTTTATATTCAGAAGCCATTAAAAATTCTTTTTCAGTCAATCTAAATCTTCCTTTTTTCTCTCTAATTCCTTTAACTTCTGCTAAATAAAAACTTTCATTTACATTAATTTGAAAATCATAACCATCGCCATATAATCTTGCGTCCTCTAAAATTCCATTATTAAATGATGAAATTTCATTAAAATTATTCATGAAATATAATTCAGCTTCCAATCCTGTTTCTTGAAGTTTTTTAAATCTCGATTTTACAATTGGTTTAACTTCAACAAAAAGCTCTTTTACTTTGTAATTTTCTTTTAAATAAAGTTTTACAATGTTTGCATAACCTTTTACATTTTCATTGCCAAATAAACTATCTATCAAATATTTCCGATGAATATAAGCATCGCCTTTTTGCCACCAACCCTTTCTTCCATTATTTGGGAAAAATGGATCAAATAAATCCATTCTATTTTTTACAACACTGCCTGTTTCAACTATTCCAATTTCCACAAAATAATTGAAGAAATTAGTTTTAGTAATAAAACCAAATTCCTTTATAAATGCGTTATCAAATTTAGATAATCCATATCCAAGTAAGTTTAGGATTTCATAATTCTCGTGTTTAGTGCCTTTTTGCTCCATAAATTATTAGTTAATCTGCCAACTATCCGCTGCATAAGAAAAATTTTCTTCCTCTTGTTTGTACGAAATTAACTCTTCTAAAGCTATTAATGCATCTTTTTTGTAATGTTGTGAAACACCATTATTGATATTGTGAAGATAATGAGTCAAGACCGCCTTTTTGTTGTTATCAGGCTCAATAAGCCTTATCTGAAAGCGTTTGCCATCAAATTCATCAATGCTTATTTTTTCTTTAAACTTCATTGGCTTATCAATTATTCAGAAAGATTATTTTTTAAAAATATCTTGAATCAATACTTAATCTCCCCCCATTTACTGGCGTTTAAAGGAGAGGTTTTATTTAGACTATCTACTAAATCTGAAATGGGAATACTAGGCCCACCCGAAAAAATAGAAACTATTTCGTCGGATTTGGCATCAAAAAACACACGGGTCAAGTAAGCATTGGGTTTTACTGAATTTAGTTTTAAAATATTTAATAATGATAGTTTAATTTTTTCTTTTGCTGCCTTTAAATCCTGAGCCATTATATCTAAACCAGAGTGATACAATAAAGACGTTTGTCGAATATCGTTATAAGTAGGTGACAATAAATCATTTACTAAAAAAAATCTGCTATTTAGACCATCTGATTGATTCCAACCTTTGTAATTGCTTTGTTGTGCCACACTGGCAATATTTTGTGCAGTTTCTAAAAAAGAATTCCCACCCAATGGCGTAAAAGTATCTGCATCCATTCCTAAAATTATATAGCTGTAAAAAGAAATCACAGAAATTAGATTGGATTCAAATTCTGCTGGATTGAATACAAGTTGCTGATTTTGAGTGTAATTAAAGCTAAAATCTTTATCATTAATATTTACAACTGGGCTTGAATATGAGGAATTATATACCAGTCGAGAGGATTGAACTTGAATTGTTGCGGTATATTTATCAGAATCATAAGAAGCGATATTAATGTACATCGAACAATTTATTTTTTCATTTTGTTTGTATAATCGATCTGTCCATTGTGTTTGATTGACAAATTCGCTCAACGAAGTTTGGAGAATTTTAAAAACTTGCTGATTTGCGTTTGGCAATCTTTCTGTATTCAATGTAATTGTACAATTTAACTCCTGAGAATGAGACATTCCAAAAGTGAGCATCAAGAGAAAAACAATTATTCTAGTCATAAGAAGTTACTATTTATGGTTAATGGATATGGAATGAGCAAAATAAATGCAACCTATTTGAATCCAATTTTCTAAAGTTTATTTAAAAAATGAGCTACTACTTTGTTTAAAATATCATTGGCAACAGCTTCTTTCGATTTTAATTCCATTGGTTCTAGCCTGAAATTTTTATCGATAAAAGTAATTTTATTAGTTGGTTTTCCAAATCCTGCACCTTCATCCTGCAAAGAATTAAGAACTATCAAATCTAGGTTTTTTTTCTTAATTTTCAATTTTGCATTTTCAATTTCATTTTCGGTTTCCAATGCAAAGCCAATCAAAAATTGATTTTTCTTGATTTCGCCCATTGAAGCCAAAATATCTTTAGTCTTTTCGAGCTCGATTGAAAACTCATTTATTTCTTTTTTAATTTTTTGAAGCGAAACATTCTTTGGTTTATAATCTGCAACTGCAGCAGCTGCAATCGCCACATCCACATCGGTAAAGCATTGATGACAAGCTTCATACATTTCTTGGGCAGAAATAACAGGAATTACTTTCACTAAATGATTATCAATTTTAAGATGTGTGGGTCCTGTAACTAAAACCACCGAAGCGCCAAGATTTGCTGCACTTTGGGCAATATCAAAACCCATTTTTCCAGACGAATGATTTCCTATAAAACGCACAGGGTCAATGGCTTCATAAGTGGGTCCAGCGGTAATGAGTATTTTTTTCCCTTTGAGCGGTAATTTTTTTTCTAAATCGGCTTCTAGAAAAGCAACAATATTTTCGGGTTCAGACATTCTTCCTTCGCCCGATAAACCACTTGCGAGTTCGCCACTTTCGGCAGGAATTATAGTGTTTCCAAATAATTTTAATTGATGAAAACTCTCCAATGTTGAGGGGTGAATATACATATCCAAGTCCATTGCAGGTGCAAAATAAACGGGACATTTTGCCGATAAATAAGTAGCAATTAGAAGATTGTCACAAATGCCATTTGCCATTTTAGACAAAGTGTTTGCTGTTGCCGGGGCAATAACCATCAAATCGGCCCAAAGCCCCAATTCGACGTGACTGTTCCACTTTTCGTTCTCTTCATCCTGATTATAAAAACTAGAATAAACAGGATTTTTGGATAAAGTTGATAAGGTAAGTGGTGTTATAAAATCCTTAGAAGCAGGTGTCATTATCACTTGGACATGTGCACCTGCTTTTATAAAAAGTCGAACTAATGTAGCTGTTTTATAGGCTGCAATTCCACCGGAAATTCCCAGTAAAATTTTTTTTCCGCTTAAAACTGACATTTATAGCGATTTATTTGTTTCCTTCTCTGTAATAAATTTTACCATCTAACCATTCTTGTACTGCAAGAGCGTGTGATTTTGGTAGTTTTTCGTAGAATTTTGAAACCTCGATTTGTTCTTTGTTTTCAAAAACTTCTTCTAGACTGTCATTGTATGTGGCGAACTCTTCCAATTTTTCGGTCAATTCTTTTTTGATTTCAGAATTGATTTGGTTTGCTCTTTTGGCCATAATAGTGATAGCTTCATACACATTTCCTGTTGGCTCTTCAATAACATTTTTATTGTATGTTATTGTATTTACCGGAGCATTTGTCTTTCTTAAATCCATTACTTGTTTATTGTTTAGTGAAATTTTTTAAATCGGTTTCGATTCGAGCAAACATTTCGTCTGCTACTTTTTTGTGTTTGGAGTCTGGTTTAAATTTAATTAAACCTGTGTAAGCGGTCTTAGCTATATTCAATCTTTCTTCCATTTTATCAAGTACACTATTTATTGCTATTTGATAAGCTGAATCGTATTTATAAAAAAGAGCGTCTTCTTTGTAAGGCGTTCCAGGAAAATCTGAAACAAAATTATCCAGTGCTACCATTGCAGCTTTATAATCCATAATGGTATTGTACTGCTTGGCATTTTCAAAAACTTTTCTTTCAATTTTATCATTTAGCTCCCTCAAAGTTTTATTGGCTTCTGGCAGATAAGTTGAATTGGGGTATCGGTCTATAAATTCTTGCAATTTTTCTATTGCTTTGAAAGTATCTACTTGATCCAAACTATATATTGGCGAAAGTTTTGAAAAACTTTTAGCCCCTAAATAAGCTGCTTCTTCTAATTTTTCACTTTTTGGGTAACCCGAAGTAAAACTTTCAAATTGATAAGCGGCTAAATAATATTGTTTGGTATTATAATAGGACATCGAAAACATATAAAATAATTTCTCTGCCTGAGGTTTTCCTCTATAAGCTGGAGCAATTTGTTCTATAAGCCGTATGGCATCATTATATTTTCCTGCATCATATAATTTTGTAGCCATTTCAAATTTTACAGCTACATCCTCTGATTTTAATGCCTTTTGATATTCGCTACAAGAAGCGAAAACAACCAAAAGAAGTAACAGCGATACTATTTTTTTACTCACAATTATGATATTTTTTTGAGTTTTAAATTTATTTCCTAATATTATTATTTGCGATTAATAATGCCAATTCCAAGGAATTAAAATTTACAAATCAAGTTTGCAAATTTAGTTATTAATTTAGCCAATACAAAATATATTTTTTTATTCTAAAAAGAAGATTTTTAGGTTGGTTTATAGATTTTTTTGACAAATTGATTGATTCTATTTTCAAGGGTTTCATCAACTTTCACTAATGGCAAACGAACTGAATTCTCTGCCAAACCTAGTGATTGAAAGACTTGTTTGATTCCTGCTGGATTTCCTTGTTCGAAAATCATATCGATACAATCAGAAAAAAGATATTGTAATTTGAATGCGTCATCCACTTTTCTATTCAAACCCAATCGAATCATTTCTGAAAATTCTTTTGGAAAACCCTGAGCAATTACTGAAATTACGCCAGAACCGCCTGCTAAAACCATTGGCAATGCAATCATATCATCGCCAGAAAGTATAAGAAAATCTTTTGGTTTGTCTTTTATCAATCTCAAAGCTTGAATCATATCACCAGCGGCTTCTTTGATAGCCACTATATTTTTGAAATCATTGGCCAATCGAATGGCAGTTGATGGCAATACATTACTTCCTGTTCTGCTTGGAACATTGTATAAAATAACAGGAATTGGAGACACCTCGGCTACTGCTTTGAAATGTTGGTAAATTCCTTCTTGTGTGGGTTTGTTATAATAAGGAGAGATGGAAAGAATGGCCTCAAATTGAGATAAATCTCTTGTTTTTAGTTCCTCAACAACTTCGGCAGTGTTGTTTCCGCCCACTCCTAGAACCATTGGTAATCTTCCTTTGTTGGTTTCAACTATAGTTTTAATGACAAATTCCTTTTCGTCCTTATTCATAGTTGCACTTTCAGCAGTTGTGCCAAGAATTACAAGATATTCGACACCACCATCAATAGAAAGATTTACTATTCGAATTAAAGCTTCCGTATCTATTGATAAATCTTTTTTGAATGGAGTTGCAAGGGCAACGCCTGTCCCAATTAATGATTGCATAATTTATTTTATATTTTTTTTAATATTTTAAGATACCTGAACAGTTCTTGAACAAAAACAGCATGATTTTCGACATTGGTATTAATCATCAAATGATTCAATTTCTTATCTACTGACGAAAAACCCACTTTGAATTGTGCTCTAGAATTATTGGTCACTTTTTTTAAAAAAGCTTTTTCAACATCGTAATAACTGATTAATAAATCGAATTTTTCTTTAATAAATTCTCTCACAGTGGGTTCTGTAATTTGTATATTCCAATTCAGGTGTTTTATTCCAAAAGTTGGATATGAATAGGCTTCATTTTTCTTCCATTTATCTGTGTAAACAATTATTTTGATGTTGTTTTTAAAAATTCCATTGGCAATTATTTCAGCTATCAAAGCTTCTTTTTCTGAAAAATAACTCTCATCAATGAGCAATCCAATAGTTTGAATAGTGCTTATCTCTTTGCTAACGTTGGTGTTATGTATGTTATTTTTTAAAAAATTTAATAAAAAATAATTCTTAATATAATTTAAAAACATACTACTTTTACTTGATTACAAATTTAATTAATTAAGTTTCATTTCAGATGGTAAATCTAAAAAAGTATAATGGTGTTTTAAAACTTTTTGTTATATTCTTAACACTTTTCTTTATTGTTTCCTGTGCTAAACAAAGTTACTATGTTTCAAAAATTGAAGCCAAACGAATCACGATTACAGACAAAGAAATTCAAAATCAACAAATAGAAAACTACGTAAAACCCTATCGAGAGCACATCAACAAAGATTTGGACAACGTTTTAGCTTATTGCCCCGTAACCTTAGACAAAAATGACGGAAAATGGCAATCTACCATTGGAAATCTTATGGCAGATGTCACTTTGCAAAGAGGAAATTTAGTTTTCAAAGCCCGAGAAAAAAAAGATATCGATTTGTGTATTCTCAACAGTGGTGGCATTCGCGCAATACTTCCCAAAGGAAATGTAACTTCAAGAACCGCATTTGAAATCATGCCTTTTGAAAATGGTCTTGTCGTTATGGCTTTGAAAGGGGAACAAATTTTTGAGATGGTCGATTATTTTATTGTGACCGAAAAACCACATCCTTTATCGGGAATTAGCTTTACTATTGGCAAAGATAAAGTTGCCAAAAATATTTTGGTTCAAGGAAAACCTGTCGAAAAAGATGCCGTTTATTATGTGGCTACCAATGATTATTTGTCTAATGGAGGTGACAATATGAACTTCTTCAAGAAAGGAATTAAAAAATATGACTTAGATTATAAATTGAGGAACGTTCTTGTTGATTACTTCAAAGAAATAGACACTATTCCTGTGATAAAAGATGTTAGAGTTAGTGTTGAATGATTGTAGATTTTAGATTGTAGATTTTAGATTTCGGTTTCAGATAATCTTTTTGAATAAATTAAATATTTAGTTTTCCTATTACCCAGACCCGATTGAAGTGAAAATCCTTTTCTTTTTTTTCAAAAAAAAGAAAAGATTATAAAGAAAAGCGTGACACGAGCAAAGCGAACTGACGAAGTAAATAGCTCCAAAAAAAAAATATAAAAAATGAAAAGAAGGGATTTTATAGAAAAAACTGCTGCAAGCACAGCATTATTGAGTTTAGGCTTGTCGTTGAGTAGTTTTAAATCAAGCCGCAAACACATCACAATACTTCACACAAATGATGTTCACAGTCATATTGATCCTTTCCCAATGGATGATCCTCGAAATCCGAATATGGGCGGTGTGGCAAGAAGAGCTTCACTAATTGAAACCATCAGGCAAGAAAACCCTAATGTACTCCTTCTTGATGCAGGCGATATTTTTCAAGGAACGCCCTATTTCAATTATTATGGTGGCGAACTCGAATTCAAATTGATGAGCATGATGAAATACGATTTGTCAACCATTGGCAATCACGATTTTGATAATGGAGTTGATGGTTTGGCAGCACAAATGCCTCACGCTACTTTCGAATTTATTTCGGCAAACTATGATTTCAAAAATACTGCCATGGATGGTTTTGTAAAACCTTTCAAAATTTTCAATAAAAACGGAATTAAAATTGGTGTTTTCGGACTCGGAATTGAACTTCAAGGCTTGGTTGACAAAAGAATGTCTAAAGAAACTGTTTACAATAATCCTTTAGAAACTGCCCAAGATATGGTTCGGATTCTGAAAAAAGAAAACAAATGCGATTTGGTTATTTGCCTTTCGCATCTTGGCTATAAATATAGCAAAGACGATTCAAATAAAATATCCGATTTAAAACTTGCCGAACAAACAAAAGATATTGATTTAATTATTGGTGGTCATACCCACACATTTCTTGACAAACCGACTATTGTAAAAAACTTGGAAGGAAAAGATGTTTTGGTCAATCAAGTAGGCTGTTACGGTATCAATTTGGGGCGAATTGATTTTTATTTTGATAATGACAAGTCGAAAATTGCTGACGGTAAATCAATTATGGTGTAATTTGATGCTTTTGTTGAAATAGAAATGTTGCGAAAATTCAGTGTTTTTTTTACCTTTAAAATGTTTATATTTTAAATGTTTTGTCTTTCAGTGCATTAGTGGGTAATACCGCGATATCTAAAATCTGCAATCTAAAATCTGCAATCTAAAATCCCTTTCTTATATTTGCACTTTCAAAAAATAATTTATGGAAACTGTTTTAGAAAATGTTCTACCCACTGGAAAGCCAAAATGGTTGCGAGTTAAACTCCCAATTGGTCAAAAATATACAGAACTTCGTGGTTTGGTTGACAAATACAGCCTGAACACCATTTGCACCTCTGGAAGTTGTCCGAATATGGGCGAATGTTGGGGCGAAGGAACAGCAACGTTTATGATTTTGGGAAACATCTGCACGCGTTCTTGTGGGTTTTGCGGTGTTAAAACTGGGAGACCCGAAACTGTGGATTGGGATGAACCAGAAAAAGTAGCACGTTCCATAAAAATTATGAACATCAAACACGCCGTTATTACTAGTGTGGACAGAGATGATTTGAAAGATGGTGGTTCGATTATTTGGACAGAAACCATCAAAGCCATTCGCAGAATGAATCCAAACACAACTCTAGAAACCCTTATTCCAGATTTTCAAGGCATTGAAAGAAACATTGACCGAATCATTGAAGCCAATCCTGAAGTAGTTTCACACAATGTGGAAACCGTTCGCAGATTAACTCGTGAAGTGCGTATTCAAGCCAAATATGACCGAAGTTTAGCCGTGTTGAAATACTTGAAAGAAAAAGGAATCAACAGAACCAAATCGGGAATCATGTTGGGTCTTGGCGAATTAGAAGAAGAAGTTTTTCAAACTATGCAGGATTTATTTAACGCCAAAGTAGATATTGTAACCATTGGTCAATACTTGCAACCGAGCAAAAAACATTTGCCTGTTAAAGAATTTATAACACCTGAACAATTTGCGAAATATGAAAAATTTGGGTTGGAATTGGGTTTTCGTCACGTCGAAAGCGGGCCGCTAGTTCGTTCCTCTTACAGAGCCCAAAAGCATATTTTATAAGCTAGAGGTTAGAAAGTTTGCCTAAACCTCAATCACTCCTTTAAATACAAATTCCGCTGGACCAATCAGGAAAACATTGGTAAACTGATTACCAATTTTATCAAAAGAAACGGCTAATTTTCCGCCCTCAACGTTTAATTTAATTGAAGTTGATTTCGTTTGTCCAGTAACATTCATCGCTATCGCAACGGCTGTCGCTCCTGTTCCGCAAGCCAAAGTTTCATCTTCGACACCTCTTTCGTAGGTGCGAAGTGAAAAAGTATCTTCATTTATTTTCTTTACGAAATTGATATTGCTTCCTGCTGCTCCATATAAAGAACCATAACGAAGTGCCGCTCCATTTTCTTTTACATTATAATGTTCCAAATCCTCCACCATTTGCACGTGGTGCGGCGAACCTGTATTCATAAAAGTGTAATTGTTTTCTATTTTAATATTGGAAACATCAATCATTTGCAAAGAAACAATTCCGTCACTGGCAATTGTGGCGTGGTGCAAACCATCGGTTGCGATGAAGGTGCAACTGTCTTTTATTACATTCAAATCTTTGGCGAAAGCCACCAAACAGCGACCACCATTGCCACACATCGAACCTTGATTTCCATCGGAATTGTAATAGACCATCTTGAAATCGGTGACCATTGCGTGTTTCGATTTAATCTCATCGTTTTCTAACAAAATAAGACCATCTCCTCCAATCCCGAAACGGCGGTCACACAAACGCTCAACGAGTTGTACATTTTCTTTTGGAAAAAAGCCCGACCGATTGTCTATCATCACAAAATCGTTTCCTGTTCCTTGGTATTTATAAAATTCTATTTGCATTTATTTTCTAATTGAGTAGTACAAAAGTACAAATATTAATGATACGTTAAAGTTTGTTAAACGGGCGTTAAACAGTTTTTTTGAAAATACAAATACAATAATTTTACGGTCTAAACTTTAAATAACTATAAAACTATGAAACGATTTTCAAGCCTTTTTTTAGTATCTCTATTGAGTGGAACCGTTACTTTGGGTTCTTATAAATTGTTATTTGATGACAATGGCTATTTTTCAAAAAACAAATCTATTACATCTTTAGCCCCAAATTCTTATGAAAGAAATGTAGGTTTTTCTGCTGAATCGGTCGATTTTACTGAAGCTGCCGACAAAACCATTCACACAGTGGTTCACGTAAAAAATGTCTCTCGAACAACTGTTTCCAATCCAATTTTAGAATATTTTTATGGATTTAGAGGTGGACAAGAGCAAGAGCAAGAGCAAGTCGGCACAGGTTCTGGTGTAATCATTTCTGAAGATGGTTATATCGTGACTAACAATCACGTAGTAAAAGACGCAACAGAAATTGAAATCACGTTGAATAACAAGAAATCTTACAAAGCAAAACTCATTGGAACCGATTCAAAAATGGACATTGCTTTATTAAAAATTACTGCCGACGAGAAATTGCCATACACGGCTTTCGCCAACTCGGATTCTGTAAAAATTGGAGAATGGGTTTTGGCTGTTGGGAATCCTTATAACTTAAATTCGACCGTAACGGCTGGAATTATTTCCGCCAAAGCTAGAAATTTAGATACCAGCGGAATCCAATCTTTTATTCAAACCGATGCCGCTGTAAATCCAGGAAATAGTGGAGGTGCACTGGTAAATACTCGAGGGGAATTAATCGGAATCAACACGATGATTTCTTCTCCAACAGGTTCTTATACGGGATATTCCTTTGCCATTCCTTCGAATAATGCGAAAAAAATAATTGATGATTTAATAGAATTTGGCAATGTACAAAGAGGCGTTCTAGGCGTTGAAGGAGGCGAATTAAACTCACAAGCATCCAAAGAATTGGGTGTCAAAGAAACACAAGGTTTTTATATCAATAAAGTACAGAAAAAATCTGGAGCCGAAAAAGCTGGCTTGCAAAAAGGTGACATTATCATTAAATTAGATGACCAAAATATTGCTACTTTTGCCGATCTTTCGGGATACATCAACACCAAAAGACCAAATGACAAAGTAGAAGTTACTTTCATTAGAGAGGGAAAAGATAAAGTACTACCTGTTGTTTTAAGTAAAAACGAATTTTTCAACACGGAATTCAAAGGAATAGAATTAGAAAATATCGCATCTGCCGAAAAATCAAGGTTTCATTTGAATGGAGGCGTAAAAATTAAATCGATTAGCAACGAAAATCTGAAACAATACGAAGAAGAACTCAAAGGAAATATCATCCTGAGTATTGACAACGTGAAAGTGAAAGACATCGAATCGGCTGCGAAACTTTTAGGCAATAAAGCCGAAAATCAGAGTGTTCAAATGGAAATGATTAATAAAAGAGGAGAGATTATCCGAATCATTATTTAAAGAAACCCTAAGATTTTGGTTAATTTAGGCCGCAAATTCATAGATTGATTGAAAACAATCGTGGATTTGTGGCTTTTTTATATTGGCAAAACAGTAGTACTCTTCACTTCCGAGATAATAAAAAAACTATTAATCAGGGAAACTTCGGGTAAAATCGATAATTTTTTCTGATGAAAATGATGATAGCTTTCCATATCGGGCAAAACTACTTTCAACATATAATCGAAATTTCCTGAAACAAAATTACATTCCAAAACTTCGGGCATATTCATAATTGATTGATTAAAACCTTCCGAAATATCATGTGTTTGCTTGATAAGGGTAACTTGACAATAAATTATCAGGTTTTTGCCTAATTTTTTTTTGTTCAAAATCGAAACATATTTTTCTATCACACCCTCTTTTTCCATACGCTTCATTCTATCGTGAACGGGCGTAAGCGAAAGATTAATTTTGTTAGCAATATCTTTTAAGGTCAAATGTGCATCTTCTTGAAGGAGACGCAAAATTTTTTTGTCGGTTTCATCTAAAATCATAATCAAAAAAAGGAGTAAATGAGTAAATTATATTTTCCTTGTCAGTTAATTTTTCGTTTTTGTATTATTACAAACGCTTAATAAAGAAAATTTTAATGTAAATATAGTCAATAAAATAAATATTTACTTAGTTTACTTTAATATACCTTGTTTATTTTCTATATCCGTAATTTTGTGGCACGCTATTCAATAACTATTAAAATCTAATAAAATGATAATTGGAATCCCAAAAGAAATCAAGAACAACGAAAATCGTGTTGCTATTACACCTGCTGGTGTTGCTGAATTCAAAAAACAAGGACATATTGTTTATGTTCAACAAGGAGCTGGAGAAAATAGTGGTTTTAGTAATGAAGAATATCAAGAAGCTGGAGCAAAACTATTGCCAACAATCGAAGCCGTTTATGAAATTGCCGAAATGATTATCAAAGTAAAAGAACCCATTGCCTCTGAATATCCGTTAATTAAAAAAGACCAATTGCTGTTTACTTATTTCCACTTTGCATCAAGCGAACCATTAACTCACGCAATGATAGAAAGACAAGCCGTCTGTTTGGCTTATGAAACAGTAGAAAAAGCAGACCGAAGTTTGCCGTTATTGGTGCCAATGTCTGAAGTGGCGGGTCGAATGGCGATTCAAGAAGGAGCAAAATACCTAGAAAAACCTATGAAAGGAAAAGGAATTCTTCTTGGAGGAGTTCCTGGAGTTCCGCCAGCAAAAGTTTTAATTCTAGGAGGTGGAATCGTTGGTACGCAAGCTGCAAAAATGGCTGCAGGATTTGGAGCTAGAGTGGTGATTATGGATGTAAGTTTACCTCGTTTGCGTCATTTGTCCGATATTATGCCAGCCAATGTAATAACAGTAATGTCAAACCATTATAACATTCGTGAAGCCATTGCCGAAGCCGATTTGATTGTGGGTGCCGTTTTGATTCCCGGAGCCAAAGCCCCTCATTTGATCACTCGCGATATGCTAAAATTGATGCACCCAGGAACTGTAGTAGTTGACGTTGCCGTTGATCAAGGGGGTTGCATCGAAACCTGTACGCCAACAACTCACGAAAATCCAACTTATATTATTGATGATATTGTTCATTATTGTGTAGCGAATATGCCAGGTGCTGTTCCTTACACCTCTACTTTGGCGTTGACCAATGCTACTTTGCCTTATGCTTTGCAATTGGCCAACAAAGGATGGAAAAAAGCTTGTGCCGAAAACGAAGAATTGAAAAAAGGACTCAACGTTGCCAACGGAAAAATTCTGTACAAAGGCGTTGCCGATGCTTGGAACTTGCCGTTTAATGAAGTGGAAAGTGTTTTGTAAAAGTATTAAAACTAAAGCATTAAGTATTAAGACTAAAGTATTAGGACTTGATCCTTTAAAAATTAAAATCCGTCAAGTTTTTATAGCGAGACGGATTTTTTATTGTTAATTGGAACACAGATGACACTGATGAAATGGATTTTCACGGATTTAAACTTATCTTTGAAAATCAGTGATGCAAAATTTAGAAAAAAGCAGTAATTCCTGAAATCTGAAATCTGCAATCTAAAATCTGCAACCTGAAATCTACTCCTTCAGTCTTGTCAAATAATAAATAGGAATTCCTATCAACATTATAAAAACGCCCCAACCGCAAGTGTATGGTTTTGTGTATAACAAAGCAATTCCAATAGCGCTGGCAATAACAATGTAAAGTGCTGGCAAAAACGGATAGCCAAAAGCTTTATAAGGTCGTTCTGCATCAGGCATTTTCTTGCGGAGAATGAAAATTCCGTAAATAGTCAAGATGTAGAACACTACAACTATAATCACAACAAAGTCCAATAAATCTCCATATTTCCCAGTCAAACACAAAGCTGAAGCCCAAAAACATTGTACCCACAATGCCCAAGCTGGTACGCTCGCTTTATTCAAATGGGAGGCTTTTTTGAAAAACAAACCGTCTTGTGCCATAGTATAATACACTCTTGCACCCGCCATAATCAATCCGTTATTGCAGGCAAAAGTCGAAATCATTATCATCAAAGCGATAATTAGTGTTCCAATATTTCCAAAAATATTTTGCGAAGCCACCACAGCCACTCTATCGGATTCAGCAGTAGCAATGTCTTGCAAAGGAACTACCGCCAAATACATCACGTTGGCCAAAATATAAATACAACTTACAATCAAAGTGCCTAGAAACAAACTCAGACCCACGTTTCGTTTTGGATTCTTAATTTCGCCAGCAATAAAAGTTACCCCTTCCCAAGCCACACTCGAAAACAATGAACCCACCAACGCCGCCGACATTGCCGAAATCAAAGCCACGCCACCAATCGGAAGCCAAGAACCCGAGTCAACATTCATAGATTGTGAAGTCCAAGCATTTGCCCAATTGGCATCCCAAACTTCGGCTTTGGCAGACACAAATCCGAAAATAATCAACCCAAAAATTGAAGCCACTTTGATAACCGTCAAAACCGTTTGTAAAATCTTGCTGTTTTTCACGCCACGACTATTGATATAACTCAATAAAATAATGGTAATTATCGAAACAATTTGAGCAGCGTGCAATTTGAAATCTCCCAATTCAAATAAAATATTTTTTTCACTTACTGCTGGATAAATATAAGCGGCAAATTTAGAAAAAGCCACGCCCACGGCAGCAATGGTTCCAGTTTGTATTACAGCAAAAAAGCTCCAACCATACAAAAATCCAATCAGTTTTCCGTAAGCTTCCTTGATATAGACATATTGTCCGCCGGCTTTAGGAAACATCGAACTCAACTCGCCATAACTCACAGCGGCAATCACGGTGATAAATCCCGTAAGCACCCACATCGCAATGAGCCAGCCGGCAGAACCTAATTGACGCACCATATCCGAGCTTACAATAAATATTCCCGAACCAATCATCGAGCCCACAACGAGCATCGTTCCATCTAATAATCCGAGTTCTCTTTTGAAGTGTTCTTCTTTAGGGTCTTGCATATTATTTTTTTGTTTTAGAAGTGATTTAAATATAAATCCAAGAACTTTGCTTTAGACTTTCAATTGCAGCAAAACTTGCTTTTGTTGTATTTACAATTTCTTCAAAAGGAATTAAAGGATTTCCCCCGTTAGTTGTAGTTTCAACTAATTTTTCAAATTGGGTTTTATGTCCTTTATCTAAAGCAGTTTTGAAAGATTTTAGGTTTTTAAATCCAAAAGTTTCGAGCTTTCTAAAATTAGTAATAATAGCTGTTCGCTCTTGCGAATATACTTCAATTCGCTCTTTCTCATAAGATTTTGAACCATTTGCAAAATAATTAATTACCCCTGTTGAACCATTTTCATATTGAAGAAGAATAGTAGCATTATCCGTATTTTCCTGCGGATTGATTCCCATTGCATTCATACAAACTGCTTTTACTTTACTTCCTGTTAAAAAAGTAATTAAATCTATAAAATGACAGGCTTCGCCAATGATTCGTCCGCCTCCTATTTGCCTATCATGAACCCAAACATTTGAAGGTATGTTTCCAGCATTCATAGTTGCAATAATATTCATTGGTGCTGTTCCTAAAACTGTTTTTAGCTTTTGAGCATGAGGCGAAAATCTTCGGTTAAACCCTACATGAATAGCGTTTTTATATCCGTTTTCTTTATAAGCATTTTCAATCTTAATTAGTTGCTCCAGAGTGATGGCTAATGGCTTTTCTACAAAAACATTTTTATTATTTTTTAAGCCCTCAACCACTAAATCGGCATGATTGTTATGGCGTGTGGTTACTAAAACTAAATCAACATTCGAATCATTTAGAATCGAATTATAATCAGTTGTCGAAAAATTGAAGTTGTATTTTTTGGCTAAAGCGGTTCCTGTAACGCCACCTGCACTAGCAATAGAATATAAATTGGCAGAAGTTTTTTTGAGAATAGGAAGCATGGTCATTTTGGTAAAATTTCCTGCTCCAATAATTCCTATATTTGCTTTTCCTGAAGCTTTTATGTAGGGGTTAATGCTTACTTTTGTTTCAAAAATTTGTTGTGTTTCATTATATTTCAAAATTGAAGCAATACTTTTTGAGCTCCCGATATTCCCATAAATTTTTTGATAATCTTGCAAATCAACTACTTCGGTAATCATTTCCTTTACTTGCAACCTTCCTGAAGCAATAGCTTGTAAAATAGCTTCAAAGTTGCGTTTTTCAGTCCATCTCACATAAGAAAGCGGGTAATCTTGCCCTTTTTGTTCATAGTTTTCATCATAACGACCTGGTCCATAAGAACAAGAAACCTGAAAAGAGAGTTCTTTTTCGTAAAATTCGGCCCTACTGATGTTTAAACCCACTACACCAACAAGAATTATTCTTCCTCTTTTTCGGCTCATTCTTGCCGCTTGACTAATAATTTCATTTGTTTTTGCCGAAGCGGTAATTATTACGCCATCACAACCAATATTTTGGGTATAATTTTCAACAAATTTTACTACATCGCCATCGCTATTTGGATTAAACGGAATAATACCAGCTTTTTGAGCTAAGTCTAATTTACTTTGGTCTAAATCAACTCCAATCACCTGACAACTATTTGCCTTGAGCATTTGAGCGGTCATCAAACCTATTAATCCCATACCAATAACCACCACTGTTTCGCCAAAAGTAGGGTTCAATAATCGAATGCCCTGCAAGCCAATAGAACCAATTACGGTAAAAGCCGCTTCATCATCTGAAATATTATCAGGAATGAGAGCTACTAAATTTTTTGGAATACAAACTACCTCAGCATGAGATCCGTTTGAGGCAACTCTGTCGCCTACATTAAACTCTG